>TARA_R110001583_G_scaffold35585_3_pt1 | contig 103229 bp, 65 predicted proteins | sample TARA_R110001583 | Tara Oceans TARA_R110001583 (sample SAMEA4398432) | marine metagenome | biome: Polar Biome; feature: [MES] marine water layer (ENVO:01000295) within the mesopelagic zone...; material: water (ENVO:00002006), including particulate matter (ENVO:01000060) such... | reverse complement strand
AGATTTTAATATTGTATATAATTTTACAAGAAAATTAGCTTTTAACGCAAATATCAATAACATATTTGATGTGTATCCAGACAAAACAAATCCATCAACAAATACAGCTCAAGCTGGAACTAGATTTCCTTACTCATCTGAAGTACAACAAATGGGACTTTTAGGAACTAACTTTAATATTGGTTTCAACTATGAATTTTAATGAATAGTAGTATTCAAAATAAAAAAGGCAACTTAACGGTTGTCTTTTTTATTGAAATTTTTTAAGTGTTAATTGCTGTCCATCAAAAACTGCGTAGGTAAAATGTGAAATCCAATCACCGGTATTCACATATTTTGAATTTTCTAAAATTTGTATCTCAAGTGGTAAATGCCTATGTCCAAACAGAAAATAATTATAGTGTTTTTCGGTCAATTTCTTTTTACAATATTGAACCAGCCATTCATTTTCATCACCTAAATATTTAACATCTTCTTCGCCTGAAATAAGTTTATTTTTTACTGATAAATATTGCGCTAATCGTATGCCTATGTCTGGGTGCAACCATCTGTACAACCATTTTGAAAAAGGGTTGGTAAACACTTTTTTCATTCTCTTATATCCTTTATCTCCTGGTCCTAAACCGTCTCCATGACCAATAAGAAACGTTTTATTATTAAATATAAATTCTTTTGGGCTACGATATGTCGGAATATTTAATTCATATTCAAAATAAGTACCCATCCAAAGGTCATGATTTCCAACAAAAAAATGAATTTGAATTCCGCTATCTCTTAACTCTGCAAGTTTCCCTAAAACACGCACAAAACCTTTTGGAACCGCTGTTTTATATTCAAACCAAAAATCGAATAAATCTCCTAGCAGAAAAATTACTTCGGCATCATCTTTAATTGAATCTAACCAATTTACAAACTTTTGTTCGCGAATTCTACTTTGTTGAGTTGTAGGAGCTCCAAAATGTTGATCTGAAGCAAAATATATTTTCTTATTGGTTGTCAAAATCTGTGATAATTAAGTGCTCAAAGATACTAATTCTTGCTAATTTGTACTTCCTTCTAATTCAAGCACTTTTAAAATCATTTTATCTCTCTTGTGAGTAATCATAAAATAACCTGTTTCATCAAATAAATTTCTAGCTATAAAAGCTTTCAAGTATAATTTTAAATTTTTTCTGGCTTTTGGTGAAATTGGAGCATTTAAATCTAATTGATTTATATACTCATTAAATACTTTGTTATCTGCATCAAAATTTTCTACAAAATCTGATAAGTTCCAAGAATTCAGGTCTTCTCTGTGATTATCAACATACTTAAATACAAAATCATTTAAACCTCTATATAATTTTGTGCTATATTCATTTGTAGTATCTATAGCTACAAATACATCAGGAACTATACCTCCGCCACCGTACACAGTTTTTCCTTTCGGAGTTGTGTATTTTAAATGGTCATCAACTTTAATACTGTCTTTATAAATTAATTCTCCATTATGAATTCTTTCAATATAATCGTTGTTATATTTCTGAGTATCATTTTTACTGTATGGTTTTTGAATTGATCTTCCGGTTGGTGTGTAATAACGAGATGTTGTTAATCTAACTGCCGAACCATCACCCAAATCCATTTCTTGTTGCACCAAACCTTTTCCAAATGAACGGCGACCAACAATAATACCTTTATCATTATCTTGAAGTGCTCCTGCAACAATTTCACTAGCCGATGCTGAGTTTTGGTCAATTAGCACATATACTTTACCGTTTTCAAAATCGCCACTACTTGTTGCATATGATTTATCAACTTCACCATTTTTATTTTTTGTGAAAACAATTAGTTTCCCGTCTTCTAAAAACTCATCAATAATACTATTTGCAATATCCATAAAACCTCCAGGATTCCCTCTAAGATCCAGAACCAGCGAATTCATTCCTTTTGAAATTAAATCATCTAAGCCTGTTTTAAATTCATCATAAGTTGTTCTTGAAAACCGACCTACATTAATATATCCCAAAGTTTTATCAATCATATAATATGAAGAAACACTTTTTATTAAAACTTCACCTCTATCTATTGGTATTTCTAAAATTTCATCAATTGATCGTCTATATACAGAAATATCTACACTAGTTTCTGCCTCACCTTTTAAAGCTTTCATTACAGCATCACTAATTTTTCTATTTCCTAAAAGAGTTCCACTTTCAGTAGCGTCAACACCAGCTCTTTTATTAATACTTTTTCCAAATAAAGTATCCATATTCGCCACAATAATTCTATCTCCTCTTTCTAATCCCGCTCTTTCACTTGGACCACCTTCAAGAACATTAGTAACTACTACGGAATCATTATGCATTAAAAATGACACTCCAATTCCCACAAATTTACCTTGCATACTTTCAGTAACACGTTGCAATTCTTCCTTTGGAATATAAACAGAGTGTGGGTCTAATTTCATTAACATATTGGTAATAGCATCATCTAATAAACTATCAGTATTTACCTTATCTACATAATCGTATTGTATGTAGTTAATGAGTTTTTTTATTTTAGCTTCATTTGTATTAGAGCTAAATAATACTGATTTATTTTTATAATTAAATGTACTTCCTATTAAGATTCCAACTGCAATAGCTAATCCTATAAAAAATGGTATACTCGCTTTTCTTTTTGTCATTATTAATTATTAAGATGGGTAAGCTCTACTCCTGCTTTTTCTAAAAAATCTAACCCTGAAGTATCTTTATACGCTTGTGCATAAACTACTCTTTTTATTCCTGATTGATGAATTAGTTTACTGCACTCTTTACAGGGTGATAATGTTATATATAACGTTGAATTTTTACAAGATTGTGTAGAGCTTGCAACTTTTAATATTGCATTTGCTTCCGCATGTAAAACATACCATTTTGTAGTGCCATCATCTTCACAACAATTTTCAAAACCTGTGGGAGTTCCGTTAAAACCATCAGAAATAATCATTCTGTCCTTAACTATTAATGCTCCAACCTGTTTCCTATCGCAATGCGATAATTTTGCCCATTCAAAAGCCATTTTTAGATATGCTTGGTCGTATTTTAATTGCTTTTTATTCATAAATTTTCAACGAGTTACGAAAGTAACAAGATTCTTATAAACTCAACGTTAAATTTTTACCAAAATATTGCTCCTTTAAGTATTGGTAATGCAACCCCAATTACTATTGACGAGATAATCAAAATCCAATCTCTTTTTGAAAAACGAAAAATTGTTTGAAAAATAAACCCAAGAAAAAGAATAATAATTACTATAATTATTTGAGCTAATTCTATTCCTAATGCAAATTCTAACAATGGAATTAATTTACTATTAGATTTTCCTAAAAGCATATTAAAACCGCCAGCAAAAGCCAAGCCGTGTATTAAACCAAAAAATAATGCGAAAAATAAATTTGTATTAGTTTTGGTGTTTTTTGTAGTGCTTTTAGCGTAAAGAATGTTAACCAAGGCTGTTGTAATAATTGTAACTGGAATTAAAAATTCAATCCAATTTAAGTTTACTGAAACAATTTTATATGCGGCTAAAATTAATGTAAGTGTGTGCCCAATTGTAAATAAGGTTATTAGCCACAATACTTTTTTCCAATTCTTAAAATCATATACAACTGCAAGTGCAATTAAAAATAAAACGTGATCGTACGCATTCCAATCTAATACATGAAAAAGCCCTTGTTTTATGAAAAAAATAAAATTATCCATTAATTTGTAAGATTTTGAACCTCAAATATAGAAAAAATTATTCCCTAAAAAATATTACTCGAACCAATTATTTACAATATCTATTTCAGTTAATTTTGCTGTTTTATGTATAAACTCATTTTTGTCAGCATTATACTCATAATCTTCTTTCCATTTTTGCTGATTTTCAACCACTTGCTTAATACTTTCACATACATATAATACCTCTTCATTAGTAATTGTTGGATGAATTGACATTCGAATCCAACCTGGACGCTCAACCATACACCCTTCTAATATTTGCTTTTCAATACTTTTTGAAGTTTCCTGATTTACATGCAATAAAAAGTGACCATAGGTTCCTGCACATGAACATCCTCCACGTGTTTGAACGCCAAAACGATCATTTAATAATTTTACAATTAAATTAAAATGAACATTTTCAACATAAAACGAAAAAATTCCTAACCTATCTTTATGCTGCTCTGCTAAAATTTTTAGCGTTGGAATTTTAGTCAATTTATCAAAAACAATTTCATTAATTTCATGTTCTCTATCTAAAATATTTTGAATTCCCATTCGCTCTTTTAATTGAATTGAAAGAGCAATTTTAATGGTTTGTAAAAATCCAGGAGTACCGCCATCTTCTCGGGTTTCAATATCACCAATATAGTCATGATTTCCCCATGGGTTTGTATAATTTACAGTTCCTCCACCCGGATTGTCTGGCACAATATTTTTATACAATTTTCTATTGAAAATTAATACGCCAGAAGTTCCTGGCCCTCCTAAAAATTTATGAGGAGAAAAGAAAATAGCATCTAAATAAGAATCTTCATCCTTTGGATGCATATTTATTTCAACATACGGTGCTGAACATGCAAAATCCACAAAACAAAGTCCACCATGTTTATGGATAGTTTTTGAAATTTTATAAAAATCTGTTCTTATACCCGTAACGTTTGAACATGCTGTTATAGAAGCTATTTTTATAGGCCTGTCTTTATATTGAATCAACAATTTGTCAAAACTATCAAAACAAATTAAGCCTGATTTTCCACATGGAATTATTTCAACGTCGGCAATGGTTTCTAACCAAGAAGTTTGATTGGAATGATGCTCCATATGCGTAATAAATACAATAGGTTTTAAAGCATCAGGTACGTTTGTGTATTCCTTTAAATTTTCTGCTACTTTTAATCCTAAAATACGTTGAAATTTATTTACAACACCTGTCATTCCGGTTCCGTCCGTAATTAAAACATCGCCTTCATTTGCATTTACATGTTTTTTAATAATATTTCTAGCCTTGTGATATGCCATTGTCATGGCTGAACCTGTGATAGATGTTTCAGTATGTGTATTGGCTACAAACGGACCAAATTCATTCAGTAATTTTTCTTCAATAGGGCGATATAATCTTCCACTGGCTGTCCAATCTGTATAAATAATATTTTTTTCACCATAAGGCGATTGAAATGTTTGATTTACACCAACAATATTCTTTCTAAATTGCTGAAAATAAGTCTCTAATTTAGAAGGTTTTATTATGGAATTATCTATGTTTTGTATCGGTTTTTCTTTTGAAAAAAAATTAGCTAAAAAACTCATTATTTTGTAAATTAGGTTTAATAATTTCAAAAAAGATTCACACTAATTTACAAAACCTGTATGAATCTTTTTGAAATAAAAATCAATCATATTTTTATTATATCTTCAATTCATTAAATAATGCAATTAACCCTTTTGAAGAAGGTCTTGGAGCATTGGCTGAAACAATATTTCCTACTGGGTCAATTAAAATAAAACGAGGAATTCCATTAATTTTATAAGCTCTTACAAAATCAGATTTCCAATTGTTATCTGCAAATATTTGAATGCCTCCTAATTCTTTTTCTTCAACCATTTTCCTCCATTTATCATGGTCCTTAGCAAGATCAATAGACATACTTACAAATTCAATATTTTTGCCATGATATGCTTTTTCTACTTCTTTTAAAAATGGAATTTCTCTTTTGCAAGGCCCACACCAAGTTGCCCAAACATCAATATAAACATAGTTGCCTTTAAGATCATCTAATGAAGTTGTTCCACCTTTAAAATTTTCATAATCAACAAATTTCGGAGATTCATCACCTTTACCTAATGCTGTTTTTAAGTATGCTTTTTCTTTATAAGTTCCCGATAAATATTGGCTCAACCCTTCTAGATGTAATGCTTGTTGCGCACTAAATGCTGCATCTAAATTTTGAGTACTTTTTAATAATTCAACAAACTTACTTACAATACTGCTTGATTTTTTATCAAATGCTTCCTGATCCAAATTGAAAATTGTTTCATCACTTAATTCTTGCACTTGCAACAATCCCATTTTAGCAAAGTAGTTGCTTGCTTCAGCTCCATAACCTGTATAACTAACAGTTTCATCAAACTCTTTTGCATCAACAGTCATGTTTATATCAAAACCGTTTTTCAAATAAATAGTAGTTGATTCTGAGCCGTCAAATAGATTATAGCTTCCTGTTTCAACCATTAAAGTATCAGAAAAGGAACCATTAGGGTTAACATTTATAGTTTTGCTATACGTTCTTGAACGAACAATTAGAGAATCGGAATTTTTATTTGTTATTTCACCTTTAAAAGTCACATAACCTTTAGGTGCTTCCTCTTTACAAGATATAACAGCTATTGCAATAGCCAATACATAAATTATTTTCTTCATTATTTATAATTGTTATTTTTTAAATTTTGAAATTCCTTGTTTTAACCAAGCGTAATACTCTTCAACATCAGGTGTGTATGCTGCTGGTTCGTTTAAATTTTCTTCATTATGATCCATTAATACATAAAACGGTTGGGCATTTGCACCAAATTTTATGGTTTGAAATTCACTCCATTTTTGACCTATATATTTTAATTTTTTTCCCGGTCGTAGTTTTGATTCAATTTCCTCACCCTGCGGAAGCTTTCTTTTATCATCAACATATAAAGAAATTAAAACAACATCATTCTTCAATATTGGTAAAATTTTATCTTTTACCCATACGTTTTGTTCCATTTTACGACAATTCACACAAGCATGACCCGTAAAATCTAACATTACTGGTTTATTAACCTTTTTAGCATATGCAAGTCCTAAATCATAATCATTAAAAGCCATGATATTATGAGGCGCCATTATATGCGCTCCTTCAGGCAGCTCAGAATGGCTTTCATTTGAACCTCCTCCTGGTTTTGTAAATCCTACTCCGTAAGGCGATTCACTATAATGTTGTGCTGGTGGAAAAGCACTTATTAAGTTTAATGGTGCTCCCCAAAGTCCCGGAATCATATATATTGTAAACATTAAAGAAAACATCCCTAAACTTAATCTTCCAACAGAAATATGTGTTAATGGAGAATCATGTGGCAATTGTATTTTTCCAAATAAATAGAATGCTAACACTCCAAAAATAGTAATCCAAATAGCTAAAAATACTTCACGTTCTAACCAATGTAATTGTAATACTAAATCTGCATTTGATAAAAATTTAAATGCTAAGGCTAGTTCTAAAAAACCTAAAACAACTTTTACTGTATTTAACCAACCTCCAGATTTTGGTAATGAGTTTAGCCAACCCGGAAATGCTGCAAATAATGCAAATGGAATTGCTAAAGCCAATGAAAATCCTAACATTCCAACAATTGGACCTATTTGATTTCCACCAGCAGCAGCCTGAACTAATAAAGTTCCTACAATTGGTCCTGTACAAGAAAACGAAACAATAGCTAAAGCTAATGCCATAAAGAAAATACCTAATAAACCTCCTCTATCTGCTTGCGAATCTACTTTAGTACCCCATGAACTAGGTAAAACTATTTCAAAAGCTCCTAAAAAAGATACTGCAAAAATCACTAATAATAAAAAGAAAATAACATTAAACCATACGTTTGTTGACAATGCATTTAGTGCGTCAGCTCCAAAAATAGCACTCACTAATAAACCTAATAGCACATATATTATAACAATTGAAGCTCCATAAATAATTGCATTTTTAATACCTGCGGCTTTACTTTTACTTTGCTTCGTAAAAAAACTAACCGTCATTGGTATCATAGGAAACACGCAAGGCGTTAATAATGCAGCAAAACCAGAAAAGAAAGCAATAATAAAAATAGTTAATAAACTTTTATCGGCTGTTTTTTCTTTCTTTTTTATTGACTTAGCTACTTCTTTTTTGGGGCTTATAACTACTGAAGTTTTGCTTCCAACGCTAAATTTTAAATCTACAAATGTTGGTGGTAAGCAACTAGCATCATCACACACCATAAATTCAACCTCACCAACTATATTAATTGCACGCTCAGAAAGTACTTTTATACGTTGTTTAAATATGGCTTTATTTTCAAAGTATTTAATTTTCATATTAAATACTGGATCATTAACGGTATGACCTTCTTCTTCTGAAGTAGTGCCAACTAATTCAAAATCTTTAGTAACTTCAAATGTAAATGAAGTTGGAATTGGACCATCTTCTGGAACGTTTTGCGAATATAAATGCCAGTTTTCTTCAATAATTGAAGTAATCACCAAATCATATTCTGAATCAGAAACTTTTTCAACTGATGTGCTCCATTTTATTGGGTCATGGATTTGGGAAAAACCTGTGAAGATTACACTAAAAAGGGTGAAGAATAAAAATAATTTTCTCATAATTACAAAGTCATTTATTTAAAAGAATGTTCAAAAATAAGCAATATTAGTTACTATGTCGTTCAATAAGCTATTCTCGTTGTGTTTTATGTGTTAATGTTTTCATAATAAATATTAACTCCTTTAAATTAATAATGATAACAAGCTAAAAAATTGGTTTAGATGTGTTTTGTCAAAATTTAAAATCGGATTAAACTTTACTAAATATTAGTTAAAATTTAATTTTCAACTCTAAAACACAACACTCTAATAGGCAATGGAGTAGTTTATTTATTTTTAGTATCTTTCATCACTACTAAAAAATTACTAACTAAAACTATTGAACTACTATGGAGTTACAGATTAAAAATTTATGTAAAACCTATTCTAACGGCGTTGAGGCTTTAAAAAATGTATCACTCGATATTCCTCAAGGTATGTTTGGCCTATTAGGCCCAAATGGAGCAGGAAAATCTTCACTTATGCGCACTTTAGCTACTTTGCAAAGAGCGGATTCAGGCACAGCCACTCTAGGCGATATTGATATTTTAAATGACAGTTCTAAAGTTCGTGAAATACTTGGATATTTGCCTCAAGAATTTGGTGTTTATCCTAAAGTAAGTGCTATTAATATGCTAGACCACATTGCATCATTAAAAGGAGTTTCAAATAAAACAGAACGAAAAGATTTGGTAGAGTCACTACTTACAAAAACCAACCTTTGGCATGTTAAAAATAAAAGTTTAGGAACATATTCTGGCGGAATGAAGCAAAGATTTGGAATTGCACAGGCGTTAATTGGGCAACCAAAACTTATTATTGTAGATGAACCAACTGCTGGTTTAGATCCTGCAGAGCGAGTGCGTTTTCATAACCTATTGAGCGAAATAGGCGAAAATACTATTGTTATTTTGTCAACTCATATTGTTGAAGATATTTCAAATTTATGTAAAAATATGGCCATTATTTGCCTTGGAGAAGTGGTAGTTAAAGGTAATCCTATTACCTTAACTGAATCTGTTGAAGGTAAAATATGGAAAAAAGCTATCGAAAAGAAAGATTTAGAAAGTTACAAATCTGATTTAAAAGTGATTTCAACTTATTTAAAAGCGGGTAAAACTATTATTCATGTACTGAATGATGAAAAACCCGACGCTTCTTTTGAACAAAGTTCAGCAAATCTGGAAGATGTGTATTTCTCGGAGATTACTGCACGTATGAATACTGTTTCTTTATAACAGTTCCCCTTTTTTGTTTCATTCTAAAACTTTAAAACTATGTTTAAAGAAATATTTTTATTTGAATTAAAATATCGAATTAAAAGACCTGGTACTTGGGCTTATTTTGTTATACTACTTATTTTTGGCCTCTTTGTTTCCATTGGAGGTAATGGTCCAGCTTCTGAAAAGGTTTTTGTTAATTCACCAGTAGCAATAGCAAATATACTTGGTACTATAAGTATTTTTGGAATTATGCTTGCAAGCGCCATAATGGGCGTTCCTATTTATAGAGATATTGAGCACCATACCCAAAACTACTATTTCTCATTTCCAATTACTGAAAAAGCATATATTTTAGGTCGCTTTTTAGGATCAATGACAACACTTTTTTTAGTGAGTTTCGGTTTGCAGTTGGGTTTAATTGTTGGATTTGCTCTTGGACCATTTATGGGTTTTGAAGAGCCCGAAAGATTTACTTCTTTTAATTTATGGCATTATATACAACCAACGTTAACCATTTATCTCACCAATTTCTTTTTTGCGGGTTGTATCTTTTTTTCGTTAGTTGGATTAACTAAAAAAATTATGTTAGCCTACGCTGGAGGCGCAATATTGTTTATCACTTACTTGGTAACACTTACACTTACTCAAGATTTAGAGAACAAAAATATTATCAGCCTAATTGATCCATTCGGGCTTGAAACACTTTCCAATATTACTGAATATTGGACTCCAGAAGAGCAAAACAATCAAACGGTTCCTTTTAGTGGATTATTTATTTGGAATAGGGTAATATGGGTTGGTTTTGGCCTTATTCTATTTCTGTATACTTTTTTAAAATTTAACTTTAAAAATTTCCTTGACAAAAAGTTAGGAGATAGCAAAGCAGTTGCAGACGAAGATGAAATTAATTCTAACGCTGTATTGAGAAAAATACCTAAAGTATCAAAAAAATATTCAAGTTCATTGAATTTTAAGCTATTGATAACTTTGAGTTTAATAGAATTTAAGAATATATTAAAAGATAATTTCTTTATAGCCATATTAATTGCGGCTACCTTATTTTTGTTTTTTGATGCATGGTTCGGATTCCCAATTTATGGTACACCAAGCTTACCACTCACCAATTATATGTTAGAAGTTAAAGACTTTACATATGCTATTCTAATTTTTATTCTTATTGTATTTATGACAGGTGAAGTGCTTCATAGAGAACGAAGTGTTGGGTACGATCAAATTTTTGGTTCATTGCCAATTAAAAACGCTGTTGTTTACGGCTCAAAGTTTTTAGCCTTACTATTTATTAGTTTTATTCTCGTAAATATGGTTTTGGTTAGTGGTGTCTTCAATCAAATTATTAAAGGATATTTCAACTTTGAATTTGATAAATATTTCCTCGATTTATACTTAATTGAGTTTCCAAAATACATTGCTTTTATAATGCTGGCATTTTTTGTACACTCAATTGTTACAAAGAAATTTATGGGGCATGTAATAACAATTGCTATTTGGGTGCTGCTGTTTGGAATAAATGGGTTGGCAGAAGTAAATTATAATTTATTCTTGTACAACTACTCTCCAGGTTATACTGTTTCAGATTTAAACGGTTTTGGGCATTTTGGGGGATCCATTTTTTGGTTCAGAATTTATTGGTTGGCTTTTGGATCAATATTAACTTTAATAGGGTTTCTTTTTTGGAAACGAGGTTCAGATTCAGGCAGAAAAGCAAGATGGTCTTTGGCAAAAAGTAGAATCAATTCAAAATTAATCACTGCATTTACAATTTGTATACTAACTTGGATAGGTTCAGGATCATTTATTTACTATAATGTTAGTGTACTTAATAAGTATACAACAAACGACGAAGGCACTATTGCAAGAGCTGACTACGAAAAGCAACTTAGCAAATATGATAAAATTGCACAACCTAAAATAACTGATGTAAAAGTTTACGCCGATTTAGTTCCAGAAAACCGGTCGATTAAAATAAAAGGTGATTTTGTAATGGTAAATAAAACCAATGAAACAATTGATTCATTACATTTAAATTGGGGTGCGAAAAATAATTTCCATAGAAAATTGGAAATGCTTCAAGTAGAAGGAAAAGATTTAGTTATTGGAAAAGAGTTTGAAGAATTTGGTTATGAAATTTATCCGTTAAACAAACCTTTGCAACCAAATGATACCGTAACAATGACTATGAAAATTTTTGGGAATTACCAAGGTTTTCCCAATGAAGGAAGTGGTTCCAATATCGTTTTTAATGGTTCATTTTTAAACAACGACATCTTCCCTTCTTTTGGTTATAATTCTGGAGGTGAATTGACGAGTGATGCTGATAGAAAAAAATATGAATTAGAACCTAAAGAATACAATTTACCTGATCAAAATGATACTTGGGGGCAGAATAATTTTCTGTTCAATGATGATGCAGATTATATAACTTTTGAAGGAACCGTGAGTACCGCACCCGATCAAATTGCAATAATGCCTGGATATTTACAAAAGGAGTGGGAAGAAAACGGGCGAAAATATTATTCCTATAAAATGGAAGGTAAACTAGATTATTTCTTTAATATTTCATCTGCTCGATACAATATTCATAAAGAAGAGTGGAAAGGCAAAAATGGAGAAACTGTAATGATTGAAATTTTCCATCATCCAACACACACCTACAATATTGATCGTTTTGTAAATGGCGTAAAAAAATCAATGGATTATTTTACTGAAAACTATGGGCCATACCAATACCGCCAAATTAGGATTTTAGAATTCCCAAGATATTCTACATTTGCCCAATCTTTTCCAAATACCGTTCCCTTTGCTGAAAGTTTTGGATGGGTTGGTGATTTCAGTGACCCTAACGATTTAGATTATGTTTTTACAGTTACATCACATGAAGTAGCACACCAATGGTGGGGACATCAAATCTCTCCTTCTGCAACGCGTGGCGCAAATCAAATCTCAGAATCAATGGCTGAATACTCTTCTTTAATGGTAATGAAAAAAGAATATGGTGTTGATGCCATGCAACAATTTTTAAAAGAAGAACTTGATCGCTATTTGAGAGGGCGCGCCAATGAAAGTAAATTTGAGAAAACGCTACTTGATAATGACACTCAATCCTATGTTTGGTATAGAAAAGGAGGTTTAATTTTATATGCTCTACAAGATTTGGTAGGAGAAAAAAACTTAAATTCAGGATTTAAAGCATACACAGAAGCAGCGCGTTATAGACCTGAAGCTCCTTTTACAACTACTATAGAATGGTATTCGTATATTAACAAAGTAACTCCAGATTCTTTGAAGTATTATATTGAAGATAGTTTTGAAAAAATAACAATTTATTCAAATAAGGTCACAAATACAACCTATAAAAAGCTTGATGACGGAACTTATGAAACGACTATAGAGGTTGAAAGTGCTAAAAATTATTACGATGGTCTTGGGAAAAATATTGGAGAAGGAACAGTTTCAAACCTTTTAGAAATTGCTGTTTTTGACGAAGATATTATCAATGAAAATGGAATGAAAATTAAGTCGCCTTTAATTCTTGAAAAAACATGGGTAAAACCCGGGAAAAGCACCTTCACTTTTAAAACTAAAAAATTACCGATAAAAGCGGGAATTGATCCTTACAACAAAATGATTGATAGAATTCCAGATGATAATTTAAAGGTAGTTGAAGAAGTAGAATAACTATTTTTTAGAAGGATTTTAAATTAGACTAGATGAATAAATTAATCCTGAAACAGAAAGATTAATAGCTATAAACCATAAAAAAAACCTGATAGTTCTTAAACTATCAGGTTTCATATGTACCTCGAGCGGGAATCGAACCCGCACGTCCTAAGACACTGGATTTTGAATCCAGCGCGTCTACCAGTTCCGCCATCGAGGCAAATTTCTATTAGAAATGCAAATTTAAAAAAAAAATTCACCTAAAACACAAAAACTTCACTAAGTTATACGTTACCTACTTAAATAATTTTAAATTTGCACTAACAAACAACAACACACAAAAAATTAAATAATAAACACAACTAAAAAATGGAAGAGCATAATTTAGCACCAAAAATTTTTGCATGTACACAAAGTGAAGAATTAGCGAAAAACATAGCTAAACACTACGGTATAAAACTTGGAAATGTTGTAGTAACAAAATTTAGTGATGGAGAATTTCAACCAGCATTTGCAGAATCTGTTAGAGGAAGACGTGTTTTTATTATTGGTTCTACATTCCCAACCGCTGATAATTTAATGGAAATGCTTTTAATGTTAGATGCTGCCAAAAGAGCTTCAGCTCGCCATATTACAGCTGTAATCCCTTATTTTGGATGGGCAAGACAGGATCGTAAAGATCAACCTCGTGTTGCTATTGGAGCTAAATTAGTGGCAAACCTACTACAAACAGCTGGCGCTACAAGAATTATGACAATGGATTTACATGCAGATCAAATTCAAGGATTTTTTGAAAAACCTGTGGATCATTTATTCGCATCAACTATATTTTTGCCATATATCCATCAATTAAAATTAGAAAACTTAACAATTGCCTCACCAGATATGGGAGGTTCAAAACGTGCATATGCATACTCTAAATTTTTAGAAAGTGAAGTTGTAATTTGTTACAAACAACGTTTAAAAGCAAATATTATTGATACTATGGAGCTAATTGGTGATGTAAAAGATCGCCATGTTATTATTGTTGATGATATGATTGATACCGGAGGAACGCTAGCAAAAGCAGCAGAAGTAATGATAGAAAAGGGAGCTTTAAGTGTACGTGCTATATGTACGCATCCAATACTTTCCGGAAAAGCTTATGAGCGTATTGAAAATTCCAAATTAACTGAATTGATTGTTTCTGACACAATTCCTTTAAAAAGAAAGAGTTCTAAAATAAAAGTAGTAACTTGCGCCCCGTTATTCGCTGATGTAATGCATAAAGTGCAGGACAACACTTCAATAAGCGGACAATTTTTAATGTAAATAATAAATAAATAGATAAATAAATGAAATCAATTACAATCTCAGGATCTCAAAGAGAAAGCGTAGGTAAAGTAGCAACTAAAGCCTTACGTAATGCTGGAAAGGTACCTTGCGTTATATACGGAGGGGATAAACCATTACACTTTTCAGCGGATGAAACTTCATTCAAAAAATTAGTGTATACAGCAAATGTTTATACTGCTATAATTGAATTAGAAGGAACTAAATATCATGCAATTTTACAAGATATTCAATTTCACCCAGTGTCTGACAAAATTTTACACGTAGATTTTTACCAATTATTTGATGATAAAATGGTAACTATGAATATTCCTGTAAGATTAGTTGGTACATCTCCAGGTGTAATTAATGGTGGATCTTTAAGTTTTGCAAAACGTAAATTAAGCGTTAGAGCATTACCTGCTGATTTACCTGACTTTATTAATGCTGATATTTCTAAATTAAGAATTGGTCATAAATTTATAGTATCTGAAATAATTAATGACAAAATTTCTATTTTACATCCAGAAAACACAGTTGTTGTTCAGGTTAGAACTGCACGTAGTGCAGTATTAACTGATGAAGATGAAGAAGGTGAAGAAGGTGAAGAAGGAGCAACTGAAGAAGCTGCTGCAGAATAATTACTCTTACAATAAACAATATAAAAGCGTTGCAAGTTGCAACGCTTTTTCTTTTTAAAAAAACATATTCTTTTTAGTACTTTTGTTTTATGCAATTTTTTAATTTTATAAAATTACTATTCAAACCTAAAAAAGAAATCTCAACTGTTGATTCAATGAAAAAATTCTTAATTGTTGGCTTAGGAAATGTTGGTGAAAAATATAGTAATACCAGACATAACATTGGTTTTAAAATTTTGGATGAAATAGCGTCTAAAGAAGAAGTTACTTTTGAAAGTCAAAAATTAGGAAGCGTTTCTAAATTTAGATTTAAAGGAAGAACATTTATTTTGTTAAAACCTTCAACCTTCATGAATTTAAGTGGTAAAGCTGTAAAATACTGGCTTACTAAAGAAAATATTGCCATTGAAAATTTATTAGTTATTTGCGATGATTTAAACCTTAATTTTGGTTCAATTAGAATAAAAGCAAAAGGCAGTGACGGCGGGCATAATGGGTTGAAAGACATTAATGCTATTTTACAAACGCAACAATATGCAAGATTTAGATTTGGAGTTGGATCAGAATTTTCAAAAGGAAAACAATCAGACTTTGTTCTTGGAGAATGGGCTACTGAAGAAGAAAAACTATTACCAGAACGATTAAAAATAGCACTTGAAATTATAAAATCGTTTGGTACTGCTGGTTTAAACAACACCATGAATTCCTATAACGGAAAATAACTTATTTTTGATCTGAAGCATACCATTCAGCATGTGATGTTCCTGTTTCTTGCAGTTTTAAAGAGTGAAGTTTAACACTTTCAGGCAATCTACTTTTTATTTTTTCAGAAAAATCTATCAACATCATTTCGCTAGTTGGCTGATAATTTACCAAAATAACATTATGACCTCTTTTTTCTAATTCATTTGCCAACTCTTTATGTGGTGTGTTTTTATTAAACACCGTTGCGTGATCAAATTTATCAACTATTTCAAAAGAAACAATTTTCTTTAAATCTCCAAAATCGATTACCATTCCACATTTAACATTGTTTGTATCTTCAATAGGAGTACCAATTACCGTAACCGATAATTTATAACTATGTCCATGAACATTTTTACATTTTCCATCATATCCATACAAAGCATGTCCTGTTTCAAAATCAAATTGCTTTGTTATTCTAATATTACTCATAACTAATCGTTTAAATCTTTTCTATTTTTAGCTCTATTATACATAAAATAAGCTAGAATTACAAGAACAACAAAAGGAAGATAACTTGTTATGTAATACGTTATTTGGTAATCTAAAGGTGCGTTTTTCAACTTCTCCTCTATATTAATTTCTTGAAACAATGAAATAAAACTTGCTATCATTATTATTATTTAAATTTTTGAAGAGCGTTTTTCGTGAATTCTGAAAGTACTAATTTCCCACTTATTTCTGCCTTTTCACTTAGCAAAGTATTCCAATTTTCAGTTCCTTTCCATAACACTTTTTTCATTTCTTTTAAAGCTTCTGGATTGTATTTAGATAGCTTACTCGCCAATATTCCTACTTCAAAATCCATTTCCTTACTTGAATCGAAAACCTTAGCAAACAAATCTTTTTCTTTCGCCCAATACGCACTTTGCCAACTTGTAGCATCTATTGTTAATTCGCTAAAAGCAGCCAATCCAATTTTTCGTTCAACTACTGGTGCAATTACAAAAGGACCAATACCAATAGTAAATTCAGATAATTTTATTGAAGCTTGCTCTGTAGCAAAACAATAATCACAAGCTGCAGCCAAACCAACACCACCTCCAACAGTTTTTCCTTGTATGCGTCCAATAATTAATTTTGAACAGCTTCGCATTGCATTAATAACATTTGCAAAACCTAAAAAGAACTGTTTTCCTTCTTCAAAATTAGAAATTGAAACCAATTCATCAAAAGATGCTCCGGCACAAAAAGCTTTTTCTCCTTCACTTTTTAAAATAATAATATGAACATCACTATTCATACTTAACTCATTAAGTGACACAGTTAGCCTGCTTAATAACTCACTTGGAAATGAATTACTTGCTTGGTGACCAAATTCAATTGTGGCTATATTATTTTCAATATGTGTGTATAAACTCCCGTTGCTCATAATGGTCAAAGTTAAGTGTTTTTGTGTAAATATTTTCTTCTAAATTTTAAGACTAAAATTCCAGCTCTTAACAACATCCAAACTGTAAAAGCCAACCAAATAGCATATAACCTTAAATTGTAATAATCTCCTATTAAAAGGACTGGTACAAAGCCAAAAAAAGTAGCAACCAATAGTAAATTTCTGAGTATTGCAGCTTCTGCAAGACCTTTAAAAATTCCATCAAAAACAAAAGCTATTGCATTTATTGGCTGCATAATAAGCACAATCCAAAAAATACTATAAAACGAATTTAAAACCGCTAGTTCTTGTGAAAAAAGTTTCCCAATTGGATAATAAAAAACAGCGCAAAAAACACTTAAAATTACAGCAACTATTATTGAATATCTACTTAATTTAATACTCAATTTCCACATTTTACTATAATTTTTTTCTCCTAATAATTTCCCTGAAACTATATTACCAACACTTGCATAACCATCAATAAAGAAAGCAAAAAACAACCAAATTTGAAAAGCTATAGTTTGAGCTGCAATGTAATTATCTCCATATTTTGTAGCATACGAATTTGCCAAATACAACGCTACATTTAATGCCATTGCACGTACTACTAAATTTAAACTTATTTTAAGTAAATTTTTAATTTCCTTATTAAAAGGAAAAGTAAATTTTAAACTGAAAGGTGTCTTTTTCACTATTAAAATTAATGCTAAAATTGCCATAACACCTTGCGCAATTACACTAGCCCAAGCGGCTCCTTTTACATTCATTGGGTTTATAAAACCATCAATTCCATAAACCAACGCAAAGTCTAATCCAATATTTAATACAGCGCCAACAATACTAATTACCATTGGCCAAAAAGTATTTTGCAAACCTCTAAAAACACCGAAAGATGAAAACACAAACAACGTTAATGGAAACCCAATTGCTCTAATTTTAAAATAATCTACTGAGTAGTTTAAAATAAGTCCGTCTGCATTATAAAGTTGGAATATTTCATTTGCAAAAAACAGGGTTGTAACATATATTAATAAGCTCAACACCATATTAATGACCATAATTTGAGCTGGTAACGTTGCAATTTCATTTAATTTTTTTGCTCCTAAATATTTTGCTACAATAGCCGAAATAGCCGATCGAGTTTGTGCTAATATCCAAACCAATGCAGAAATAAACGAACCTGCAATACCTACTGCTGCCAAAGCTTCGGTTGGGTTTATTTGAATATTTCCAACAATAGCTGTATCTGTAATTGATAATAATGGCTCAGCAATACCTGAAATAATTGCAGGTATTGCTAATTTATTGATTCCTTTAAAAGTTATATTGGATTCTTTATTCATTTAAAACTTTTTCAAAACAATAAAAAGGAGACGCACTCTGATTGGGAAAATAAAGACTTTCTAACTTTACATAATTTCTGTTTTGATAGAATTTATTATTTCGTTTATTCTTACTAAATGTATCTAACCGAATTGATTTATACTTATTTTTATGGGCATAATTTTCGGCAAAATCCATTAAGTTTCGTGCATTTCCTTTTCCTTGATAATTTGGATGTACGGCTAAACGATGAATGTATAAAATTTTATGATTTTCGGTCAACCATTTTACATTTTTATATGCTGTATCTTCAATTTCTGTTAATACAATAATTCCAATAATAACTTTATTTTCTTCTAATTTCCAAATTTGTTGAAGCTCAATATCTTTCTGTAATATTTCTTTTGAAGGGTACATTTCATTCCATTGAAAAATACTATTTTCAATCATGTGTTTTGCACAACTTTTTGTGATTGAATAAAGTTGGTTCAAATCTGATATTGAAGCTTTTTCAATCACTTTATTACTTCTGAAAAATAAAATTTATACTCTCTTTTACAACTTTTTCTAAATATACTGGCATCTTTTTATCTTCCCAAGGTTGTGTACATCCTAAAGGATGATTCATTTTTTCAATAACCACTAGTTTACTGTTAGGGTTCCAAGAATGTAAATTTTCAGCTTCTTTTAGCGGTACAACTTCATCATTTTTACCGTGTACAATTAAGTATGAAATTTTTAATTTTGAAACTGCATTTTTTATAGTTAAGCGCTCTTCATTTTCTTTGAAATTTTTATAAAACTGAAAATAATGTGGCATTTGTTGCTTTGTTCTAGCATTTTCAATGTGTGAAATACCCATTCTTTCCCAATGTTTTAAAACCTCACCACTTGGAAAACGAGCCCCATAATCTGACACTCCTGCCCAAGTTATAACATTTGTAATATTTTTATTTTCTGAAGCCTTTATAGTTACAATTCCACCACCACGTGAATGTCCAATCAATGTAATATTTTCAGTATCCATTTCATCTTTAAAATCTGAATTATTTAGTACCCAATCAATTACATCTTCCAAATCATCCAACTCCTTTGTAAAATTATTGTTCCCAAAAGCTTCCAAATCTGGAAAATCTATTGGGTTATCAGCTGTTCCACCGTTATGTGAAAAATTAAACTTCACAAAAAACAAATTAGATTTTGAAAATTCTTCCGCTGCAATATTCCAAGCGCCCCAATCTTTATAGCCTTTATATCCATGGCAAAATATAACTATTGGCTTTTTTTTAGCATCTTTATTATAAAACAAGTCTGTAAGAATTGGCTTGTTATGATGCTTGCTTTTCACTCTTAAATTTTGTTGTTTTTGCATAAATTATGTCTAAAATGGTAGATTTTTATTTTCAATAAAAGGAATTGTTGAATCTAAAATTATACTGATGAAATTTTTAATCTCAAGCATAAAATCATTGATTCTTTCAGAAGAAACCTCAAAATCAGTTCCTCTTGGTTTTTCGGAAAAATTCATTTTTAAAAATCCTGAATTTAGATTTTTAAAAGAAATAACGCCACTTTGCAATTGTGAAATTGGTGCGTTTGATTTGGAAACGTACAAATATGAATACAACATTACTTGCATCGCTTTTGTATATTTATAATTAGTACTTAGCAAACTAAAATCAGCCATTTTTAATTGTCCAGCCTCAACTTTACCCGTTTTATAATCAATAATTCTAGTAATACCATCTAATTCATCAATTCTATCAACAATTCCATGTATTCTTACAGGAAAATCGACTCCTTCAATTGTAATTTCGGCATTTAATTTCTCTTCTAAAGCAATAATTTTCAACTGTTTATTTTGACTTAATAATTGAAGTTCTTGTTTTAAAAATCGGTTAATATGATTTTTACTAACTTCAAAAATCAACTTGTTTTTACCTGTTTGAATATTTCCTTTTAAATAATGTTTTCCAAAATATTTGGTAAGTAATTTCGTACAGTTTTTTTGCATCTCCGCAATATTTTCTTTATTCAAATAACGTCCTAAATATGGCTTGTACATTTCTTCAAGAACGTCATGAATTACAGATCCCATAGTATTTGCGGCAATGGTTTCTTCAACTTCATTATCTTCTTTTATTCCCAGTATTTTTTGTTCATAAAAACTAATTGGATTGTAAATATACGTTGCTAAAGCTGAAGGAGAAATACCTTTTATAAACACTTCTTTAAGCTTTTGAACTACCTCTTCCGTTTTATTAATTTGCAATAATGGAGCTTCAGAATGTTGAACTTTTGGACTTATAATTGATTTAGTAATTGTAGGATTATTGATTTCAAGTTGCGTTAAAAAACGACTTTTTTCTCCTGAACCATAACCATCTGTTTCTGTATTATAAATTAAATAAATATTTTTCGCTCGCTGTAATAAACGTTGAAAATGATACGAAAAAATTGAATCTTTTTCTTGATAAGTAGGTAGTCCAAAATATTTTTTTACATCAAAAGGTATAAAGGAAGAATCACCTTTTCCTGCTGGTAAAATTCCTTCATTTACTGAAGTTATAATTACCGTATCAAAATCTAACGCTCTTGTTTCTAACATCCCCATTAATTGTAAACCTTGCAACGGTTCACCTTGAAAAGAAAGTTTTTCATTTTGTAAAATCTGGTTATAGAATAGTGTAAGCGTTTTTAAATTATTGATATGATTGTAGGTTGAATTTAGCGTTTCTAATTGTTGAAAAACAGTATAAAAACGATACAAATATTCTTTTTCAACACCAACAACAAATTCCTTTAATTTATTTATTAAATCACTACACTGCTTAATTATAGCATTTACGTTTGTTGAAAATTCAAACAAAGAAAATAAGAGCGAAATTTCTTTAGCTTCAGCAAGCGAAATACAATTTTTAAGGGTTTCTAAATCTAAAAAAATACTATTTTCACTTTTTATTTTTGTGCTGATTTTTTGAAGTATCTCATTGTATAACTTATTCAAAAAAGGGTCGTTTAAAACGTTTAACACATCTTTATAATAAAATTGCTGTTCTGATACCTTGTTGAATTTTTGTTGATTTAAATGCATTTTAAATAGCGCATCAAACAGGCTTGCAACAGGGATATCTTTTAATGAATATCCCATTGTAATGTTTATGTTTTTTACATTGTTTGGCAGCGAGTTTAGCGTTAGTGTTAATAAATTTTCATCAGCCAATACTAATGCCGTTTTATTGAAATTTTCTAATTTAGATAAGAGTTCTCCTGCATATTTTATTTGAGTTATGTTTTTAGGCGTTCCTATTAAATTTATATTTTTAGTAGTTGGAATATCATTATTAATCCATAAAAAAGGATTCTTTTTATAGTAATTCCATTCGTTTTTGTATTTTCTTAAAAAAACACCAGCTTCATTAGCATTATTTAAAATGGGCTCATTTGTGTCCCAATACATCGAAGCAATGTTGTTGTTTAATAATTCCTGAATAATATATTCCTCAGCTTTATTTAATGCATTAAATCCAATAAAAAAAATGTGATTCTCTATATTATCATTTATGAAGAATTCTAAATTGTCTTTTGCTTCTTTATAAATTAGCCCTTGATACCCAAATTTATTGCTCTTTAGTTTTTTATTTAACTCTTTGTATAAAATATGTAGATGTTCAAAAAACTGAAGGTAATTTATAGCTAATTTGCTCGGTTTTTTATCTTGAAACCATTCATCTAACTTTTTAACATCTCTTAAACTCTCAAAAAAATCTGTTGAATTTACTAAATAACTATCTATTTCGTTAAAGTCATGCAAGGCAATTGTAGCCCATTGAGAAAAAGCATCAAAGGTTTCTATATTTTCTTTTGGGAAATTTTGTTTATAGATACTGTAAAATTCGAAGAGTAATTGAGTGTTATCAATTAAACTAATATCTCCAATTTCTTGAATATAGTTTTCAATACTTATAATTTTTGGTAAAAAAGATGAAGTTGGTAATTTTTTTATAATTTCTTCTTTTAAAAAAACACAAGATCGTTGACTGGGAAGTACAAATATTAAGTTCTCATATTTATTTTTACTACTAAATATATCTTCAACAACTCTTGAAATAAATGATTTCATCAAATTTTTTTTACAATATAAAAATAAAAAAGTCATTTCAAATGAAATGACTTTTTTAAAATTATTTTATGGTTTTTTAGTTTAAGATTTTAATTTCAACCCTTCTGTTTTTTGCTCTTCCTTCTTCAGTATCATTTGAATAAATTGGAGTCGACTCTCCAAGACCTACAACGCTTATTTTAAATTGGTTAATCCCTTTTGAAACCAAGAAATTTAAAATTTTATTCACCCTTTTTAAGGATAGTTTTAAATTGGAAATTTCAGAACCTACATTATCCGTATGCCCTTGAATTTCGAAATTCAAATCATTATGCCTTTTCATTAATTCAACCAATTGATTTAACTGATTTTCATATTTTAAATAATACCTGTCAGATCCAGAAATAAATAAAATATCACTTGCTATTTCCGACAATTCTACTTCTAACTCTTTTTTAATATCAGGACATCCATTATTACTTTCAGGCCCTGCTAAAAACTTGCATTGATCATATTTATCAATTATGCCATCTCCATCAGAGTCCAATTCCGGACAGCCTTTATTTTCAACCAATCCTGCAACATTTGGACAAGCATCAAGTTGATCAATAACTCCATCTCCATCGGAATCTGGACATCCATAATTTTTAGGATCTCCTTTAGCATATGGGCATCTATCAATTTTATCTGTTACGCCATCCTCATCTGAATCTGGGCATCCTTTTAGTGCTAACACCCCAAATATTGTTGGACAGGCATCTTCTGAATCTTGGATACCGTCTTCATCAGAATCTGGACAACCATTGAACTCAGCCAAACCAAATACATTAGGACATTCATCATCTTTATCATATACACCATCATTATCTTCATCATAACCTCCAAATTTATAAACAATACTTATTGAATGTTGAAAGTGTTTATATGAACCCTTAAAATTATGTTTATAAACAGATTGAGCTTTTAATCCAACCTTTTCGCCAAACCATAATTTAGCTCCTAATCCACTATTAAAAGTAACAGCTTTATCCGCTTGTAATAAATTTGCTCCACCTCCTATAATTGCATAAGGGTCAAACCACGTTGACTCTCCAATAATTCTATTTATATTGTAATTGAAATTGGTATCAATAGCAAGGTAAGAAAGACTTCCTTCTGTATTAACGTTTCTAATTTTGGTTATTTTATTGAAACTTACTGCTAATTCTAAATTAAAATTACTATTTAAATACCTGCCAACACTTAACATTGAAGGCGCTTTTATGTAATTATGATTTTTTCTAACCTTAAAAAATTCACTTAACAACTGATCATCTTCAGTTGTTTTGTCTCTATTTACAGAATAAAAATCTACTGTATTTACACCAAAAGCTACTATCCAGGGGTTCTTTTGGCTTTGGCTTCTTAAATTTTGAACTGATAAAGTAATAAGTAGAAAAACGAGCAATTTTGTTGTCAAATTATTGATTTCCATATGTTTATTTTCTACTAAATTAAGCAGTTATTTCTTAAACACAAAGTATTTATTATAAAAAAAAGCCATTCTTAAGTGAATGGCTTTTTTTTATATTTAAAAGGTAAAGTTTAACTAGTCAACTAATTTCACTTCAACTCTTCTGTTTTGTGCTCTACCAGCTCTTGTATTATTAGATGCAATTGGCATATCTTCTCCAAATCCCTTAGCTGTTAAATTACTAGAAGAAACACCTTTAGAAACTAAGTAACTTTTTACAGCGTGAGCTCTTTTATCAGACAATTCTTGGTTGCGTTTTGCGCTTCCTGAGCTATCTGCATGTCCTGAAATAGAAAATTTAGCTGTTGAATATTTTGTCATTATTTGGGCTGCCTCATCTAATTTAACAGGAGTTTCTTTTTTAAATAAGTCTTTTCCTGATTCAAAATAAACAGTTTTAAATAACTCTTCTAATTTTGCTACTTCAACTGGGCTTATTTCTGGACAACCATTGTTAGATGCAGGACCTGCTTCGTTAACACAATTGTCATCTTTATCTAATACGCTATCTCCATCTGTATCTGGCCAAGGACATCCTTTATTTGCCGATGGACCTGCTACTTTTGGACAAGCGTCATCTTTATCTAATACGCTATCTCCATCTGTATCAGGGCAACCTTTGTTCGCTTTTGTTCCTTTTGCATTTGGACAAGCATCATCTTTATCAGCAATTCCATCTTCATCAGCATCTGGACAACCATTTAAAGTTGCTAAACCTGCTGTATTTGGACAATCATCTTTTGAATCAATAATTCCATCACTATCTGAATCTGGACAACCATTATATTCAGCTAAACCAAATACTTCTGGACAAGCATCAAACTTATCGTAAACACCATCACCATCAGTGTCAGTTCCACCAAATTTAATTACTAACCCTACAGAGTGTTGAAAATGAAAATCAATACTGCTTTCAAACTCATTTTTCGCTTTTGTTTCAATATTTAGCCCAACATTATCATTAAACCAAAAATTAACTCCTACAGCACCATTTAAAGTACCAGTACCAAGATCATCTAACCAAGTGTAACCACCACCTATTGAAGCGTAAGGATTAAACCAAGAAGTATCACCAATTATTTTGTTAAGATCATACTTTAAAGCTCCATCTAAACCATAATAAGCTAAATCTGCAACACTCATATCTCCCCTTTTAGAAATTTTATTTAATGTTCCTGCTGCTTCAAAACTAAAACCATCAGCTAAATATTTACTAACTGAAATTTTACTTAATGCTGGAAGGATGTTGTAGTGGTCACCCGCATTAAAGAATTCATCAAACAATACACTTTCTTCAGCGTAAAAATCTACTGCATTAACACCAATACCAATTGCCCAAGGATTGTTTTTATCTTGTGCATTTACATTGTTGAATACCGTAATTAATAATAATGCCAATAAGGCTACTTTTAAATGTTTCATTTTTTTATAATATTAAATTTAATGTTCTTTTTTTTTAGCACAAGCCAAACTAGCTTAAACTTAATGACAAAAATACAAAATTATCTTAAATATAATGTGTTTTTACTAATTTTCTATACGACATTCAGCTTTTTCCCAACTTTTATAAAAGCACTAAGCGCTTTATCTAAATTTTCTTTAGTGTGAGCTGCAGACAATTGCACTCTAATTCTCGCTTTTTCTTTAGGTACAACAGGAAAAAAGAAACCTATTACGTAAATACCTTCTTCTAAAAGCATATTCGCCATATTTTGAGCTAATTTAGCATCGTAAAGCATTACTGGAACTATTGCTGAATTTCCTTTCACTATATCAAAACCTGCTTTAGTCATTCCTTCTTTGAAATAATTTGTATTCCACTCTAATTTATCTCTTAAAGATGTATCGTTTGAAATCATTTCAAAAACTTTTAATGATGCCCCAACAATTGACGGCGCTAAAGAGTTTGAAAACAAGTAAGGTCTTGAGCGTTGACGTAGCAATTCAATAATTTCTTTTTTACCGGTTGTATAACCTCCCATTGCTCCTCCAAGAGCTTTTCCTAATGTTCCTGTAATAATGTCTACTCTACCCATTACATTTTTCAACTCCAATGTACCTCTACCTGTTTTCCCTATAAAACCTGTAGCGTGGCATTCATCAACCATAACCAAAGCATCATATTTATCCGCTAAATCGCATATTTTATCAAGACTTGCCACAATACCATCCATAGAAAAAACACCATCGGTAACAATTATTTTAAAACGATGTTCTTTTTTGTTTGCTTCAATAAGTTGTTCTTCTAAAGAAGCCATATTGTTATTTTCATATCTATATCTAGCTGCTTTGCATAAGCGAACGCCATCTATAATTGAAGCATGATTTAATGCATCAGAAATTATAGCATCCTCTCCTGAAAAAAGTGGTTCAAAAATACCTCCATTTGCATCAAATGCTGCTGCGTACAAAATAGTATCTTCTGTTTGATAAAAATCAGCTATTTTTTGCTCTAATTGTTTGTGAATATCTTGAGTTCCACAAATAAAACGAACTGATGACATTCCAAACCCATGAGAATCTAATGTGTCTTTAGCAGCCTGAATTACTTCTGCATTATTAGACAATCCTAAATAATTATTAGCGCAAAAATTTATAACTTCTTCACCAGTGCTAATTTTTATAACCGCATCTTGTGATGTTGTTATTACGCGTTCAGATTTAAATAAACCTGCATCCTTTATATCTTGTAATTCTTTCTGTAAGTGTTGTTGTATTTTACCGTACATATTGTTTATTTTTTTTACAAATTTATAGTTATTTAAACTTCTTCAACAATTATTTTATCATTAATATATACCAATAACTTTTTTTCAATAGTGTAATCTAAACTTTCTAAAGCTTTTGCATAGTTATTAACTTGTTCGTGGTGTTTTTTATCTGATTTTCCTGTTTTATAATCAATTATGGTCACTTTATTTTTATTGACAACAAGCCTATCTGGAATTATAATTTTCTTTTCTAAAGTTACGATCTCCCGCTCGTTATAAACCTGATTATTGTTTTCAAAATAAGTATGCAATAGTGTATGATTTACTATTTCATTTAAAACAGATGTTAGTACTTTATGCTGCTCATTATTAATAACTCCTTTATATAAATATTGATTTACAATTACTGAAATATCATCTTTCGTTTTAATTTTTGATAAAATTTCATGAACTAAATTCCCATAAATAATTGCTTTCCCTTGCTCAGTTTCCCAAAGTAATGACGAGTTTGCAACAATTGATATGTTATGGTTTTTCCATGAATTGGTTATAAAACTATGCTGAGTTGTCGTTTTATTTTCTTCTATAGTTTCTTTCTCAATTCGGATTTTGTTACCAAAACTATACTCATTTTTTTCAGAATTCCATACATTTAATTGTTTTAAAAAATGTATAAAAAGCCCAGATGTATGATTTAGATTTTCTTCGTTTTTGGCTGAAGTATTTTTTTCTGAAACAATAAACAATTGCTCAATTGGTCGTGTTAAAGCAACATACAATAAATTGAAATTATCTAACTCAACCTCTTGCCGTTGTTGATTAAACAACCGTTCACCTTGCGCTCCAATGTAATTTAATTTATTAGTATAATTTATAAGAACTGATTTTATTGAATTTGATTCAGCATTTGAATACCAAACTTTTGGATTAATTTGTCTATAAATTTCAATATTATACGGGTAAATAACAACTGGAAACTCTAAGCCTTTTGCTTTATGAATTGTCATTATTCGCACAGCATTTTTTGCTTCAGGAGCAACAATGCTTAATTTGTCTTTTTTCAAATCCCAATACTCTAAAAATCCACTAAGAGATACTTGTTTTTTCTGTTGAAATTCAAAAATAACATCTAAAAAAAACTGAATATTTGAATCTGATTCTGTGACTAAATTAAAGCTTCTAATACTATATTCTATGCTTTCATAAAACGGGCTTTGAACAAATTCATTATAATTAAAAAAGACATTATATGTTCTCAACGCTTCAAAAAATTCAAGGTTAGTTAAATTAACAAAACGGCTTAAAAATGTATGTTTTGACTCTTTAATAGTTAAATACTCATATAAAAAATACAATAATTTAACTTTATATTCTTTGTTTGAAGGGTTTTGAATTACAGTTAACAAATCAATAATAAAACTCACCTTGGTACTATTCCCTAAAAGCAATGTTTCAGAAGAAATTATCTCAATATTGTTTTCAGATAAATAGTTTGCAACGGCAATTCCTTGTTTTCGAGTTCTCACCAAAACACAAACCTCATTTTTTTGAAAAGAAGTATCTAAATTCTCAATAATTTCAAGTACTTTTTTAGGATAAACCAAGGCTGAGTCTTCATCATCTTTTTGTTTTTCAACAAAAGATATTTCCACGTAACCACCTTCGTTTTTATTTATTTTTTGGCTGTTTCCTTCTAAAAATAAATTACTAAAACTTTCATTATTTAAAAATTGTGAAATATGTTTAAAAAAAGCATTATTGAAGTTTATTATTTCTGAAAAACTACGATAATTTGTATCTAAATTACATAGTTTTTTTTCAATATAAAATGGATTGTTTTCTTTCAGCTTTTCAGCAGATGAAAGCGCTATAAATTGTTCAGCTTTTCCACCTCTCCACCTATAAATTGATTGTTTTGCATCGCCAACTAATAGCAGCTTTCCTTGCTCTCCAACTTCATTTTCAGATGAAATAACATTTTCTATCAATGGGATTAAGTTTTTCCATTGCAACTCTGACGTATCTTGCATTTCATCAATAAAATAGTACCTAAATTTCTCTCCTAAACGTTCATAAATAAAAGGAGCAGGTTCATTTTTAATAGTATCATTTATTCTTTGATTGAATTCGGCATTTAACAAAATATTATTCTCCGTTTTCAACACTTCTAACTCCATATTTATATAATTTAAAACGGCTAATGGAACCAAACTATTTAAAATTAAATCATTCAATGTTTTTTGCTGAAATAACAATTCCGATTGATAATACAAATCAACTAGCTGCGGAATAATTGCATCAATTGAAGATTTTACTGAAGCTGATTTTGACTTTGAATAAAAATTTTCTTCAACTACATTTTTTTTGAAAGTACTTTGATCAAAAAACGGTGCTTTTTTATTTGGAGTAGATAATGCTTCAAAATGTTTTGGAAATTGTGAATAATAAAAATCCTTATATTCAACACCACTATTATTTATAATACTTAACCCTTTGTTTCCAATTTCTAAAAACGCTGCTTCAATTTTTTTGTTTTCATTTTGAAGTTTTTCCTTGAATATTTTAAATTCATCAATTGAAATAGTATTTAAACCTTTTAAATGTGCTGCATGATTTTCATTTAAAACAATTTTAGCAAATGTTTTCAGTTCTTTAGAAATATCCCAAGCTTTATCATCATCTAACTTTTGAAGTGAATAACTAACCAATAAATCTGTTAATTTTTTATGCTCTCCAATTTTTGAAATTACAATATCAACAGCTTCATTTAATAAACTTTCCGCATCCATTTCAACTTCAAAATTCATTGGTAAATCTAAATCATGAGCAAAAGTTCTCATTAATTTATGCGTAAAACTGTCAATTGTTGTTATACTAAATGCTGAATAATTTTGTAAAATTGCATTTAATATTAGTTGCGATCTGTTAAAAACTAGTTCTTCTGTTAAATTTGCTTCTTCACAAATTACAACAAGCATATCATTCTTTTTTTTATTTGAAAAAGTGTGAAGGTTTTCAACAACTCTTTCTTTCATTTCACCAGCAGCTTTGTTGGTAAATGTTACCGCTAAAATTTGTTGAAATTTAAAAATGTTTGTACTTGATAAAAGAATTTTTAAATATTCCTTAACCAATGTAAACGTTTTCCCACTACCTGCAGAAGCATTATATACTTGAAACGGAGTTGATTTTTGCATTCATAGAAATTAAAATGCAAGTTAATAAATTATAAACGTTTAATTACGTTTAATTTGTATCTCTCCACTTAAATTTTGGGTTGCTGTTTAATTTAAAAACCAACCCTATACTATGTTGAAAATAGTCAGTTGCAGATGATTTAAAATTGTGATTATAATCGGACTGAACATTTATACCAACTCTATCTGAAAACCAAGCATTAAAACCCCAACCTGCTGCAACATTAAAGTTAGATGTAGTTCCAATTTTTGAGGAACCAACACCTGCAAGAATAAACGGATCAAACCAAGCTGTTTCCCCAATTAAACGATTTATATCGTATTTTAATTTAGTATCCACAGCAAAAAACGAATCACTTATTAAATCTTGTTCGGAACCATATCCAAATCCTTTTTTAATTTTATTTACTGAAGCTGAAAGTTGCAGGGTCATTCCTTTCTTTAAATATTTCCCTACAAAAACTCTTACAAATGCACTATTCATATTTAAGTCTTCAATAGAAGCGTTTCCATAATCTTTTAAAATTCCTGTAATATCATCTGGTGTTCTAATATCAATTACGTTAATTCCAATACCCGCAACCCAATTATTGTCTCCGTCTTGTGAATAAAGAGAAGAGGAAATTAGAAGACATATTGATAAAATAAGCAATATTTTTTTAGCTATCATACAATTCATGGTTCATTAATTTAGTAGTTGTAGTAATTTAATAACGTAAAATAAATTCAAACATTTTAAATTAAAGAGAATAATTGATTTTTGAAGTTCTACTATATCCTGTTTACATATTTTATTGCTTTGGTAAAATCTTCTAAATCATTGTTATTTAAAATTAAATGAATTGTTTCATCCGTAACTTTTTCAACATTATCTATAGGAAATCCTAGCCCAACACAAATTCTTCGTAAAACTTTAGCTTCAACACTTGCAACCTCTTTATCTGCATAAATCATTTTTCCAAAATCATACAAACGTTCAATACGTTCGTTATAGTTATGTGGGGTATGCATAGGATAATCAGCATAATTTTTAAGAATGTCAGTATACTTTTCTTCTAAAATATGAAGGTGTTTGGCTACTCTTTTCAATAATTTTTCTTCACCTTCTGTAATTACATTATCAGCCATTGCTAATTTTACAATACTTGCAAAATGCGCTATATTTCTCTTTTGATCTCCGCTTAAATTATAATCTGATACTGCCATGTTTTTGATTTTATAACGACAAATATATATAAACCTATAAAACATTTACAATATAAAACCAAAAACTCTATTAGTGTTTCATTAAGTTTACCTTTTTAATGGCATTTTTAAAATCATCAATATCTGGTTCTTTTAAAAAGAATTTTATTGCCTCCTTAACTATTTCTCTAACATTTTCAATTGGAAAACCCAAACCTACAGCAATTCTATCCATCATTGACGTTTTATCAATAGTTGGATTTTTATCCAAAAATAACATTTTAGTTAAATCGTACAATCTTATAAGGCGCTCTTCATAACTAACAGGTGGATTTACAGGGTAATTTCTAGGGTTTTTTAAAATAGAATCAAACTCTTTATTAGATATATCAAGTCTAACGGCCAACCTTTCTAATAATTCATATTCTTTAGCATCAATTTTAGTATCTAATAGTGCCAATCTAACAATAGTGGCAAAATGCCCAATATTTTCTTGGTGCAACCCTGTTGGATATAAATCTGAAATAGACATAATTCACTTGTTTTTAAATAGTTCACTTAAATTTAAGGAATTTTTATCAATTTTTTTAGATTTTTTATTAAAATGCTACCTTTGCCGAAATTCTCAACTTTTGAGCAAACAACAAATTCTTAAAAATTACGAGCAAATTGTTACTAAAAAACAATTAGTTCAAAACATTTCAAAAGAGAATCACCATTTTCAAATTTCGAATTTGGTTGGATCGTCATTGTCTTTTGTGATTTCTGAAAGTTTTAAAAAATCGGAAAAACCATTTCTTTTAATATTTACAGATAAAGAAGAAGCAGCCTATTATTTAAATGATTTAGAACAACTTTTAAATGATAAAGATGTACTCTTTTATCCAGGTTCTTACAGACGACCTTATCAAATTGAAGAAACAGATAATGCTAATGTATTATTACGATCGGAAGTTTTAAACCGAATAAACTCGCGTAAAAAACCAGCCATTATTGTTACCTATCCTGAAGCACTGTTTGAACAAGTGGTTACCAAAGCCGAACTAAATAGAAATACTTTAAAAGTTACTATTAACGATAAATTAGGGTTAGATTTTGTAAATGAAGTATTATTTGAATACCGTTTTAACAGAGTAGATTTTGTTACTGAACCAGGAGAATTTTCTGTTAGAGGTGGAATTATTGATGTTTTTTCATTTTCACATGATGAACCTTATAGAATAGAATTTTTTGGTGATGAGGTTGATAGCATTCGTACTTTTGATGTTGAAACTCAACTTTCAACAGAAAAGTTAACTAAAATTAGCATTATGCCTAATGTTGAAAACAAAACATTAGATGAAAAAAGAGAAAGCTTTTTAAGATATATTTCGTCAAATACTGTATTATTCTCAAAAAACATAGACGTACTAACAAACAAATTAGATAAATTATTTTCAAAAGCTAAAGAAGCTTTCAATGGTTTATCTACCGCAATAAACCACGCAAAACCTATTGAGTTATTTTGTAACGGTAATCTTATAAAAAAACAATTAAAAGGTTTTACGTTTGTTGAAATTATAAATGCGCGTAACACTGAACTTAATGCAACTTCTAACAAAAAGATTCCCAATCAAGTTAGGAATGACGTTATACAATTTAACACAAAACCTCAACCTTCTTTTAATAAGAAATTTGAATTGTTAATTGAAAATTTACAACAAAACACGAAAAACGGATTTAAAAATTACTTGTTTTGTGATTCGCAAAAACAAGCAGACCGTTTTCATGATATATTTAATGATGTTGATCAAGAAATTGAATACAAAACCATTGTTTTTCCATTATATCAAGGTTTTATTGATATAGAAAATAAATTGATTTGTTATACCGATCATCAAATTTTTGAACGTTATCATAAGTTCCGACTTAAAAATGGCTACGCTAAAAAACAATCTATAACGCTAAAAGAATTAACAAATCTTGAAATTGGAGATTTTGTAACGCATATAGATCACGGTATTGGTAAATTTGGTGGACTTCAAAAAATTGATGTTGAAGGGAAAAAACAAGAAGCTATCAAGTTAATTTACGGAGATCGAGATATTTTATATATCAGTATTCATTCACTTCATAAAATTTCAAAATACACAGGTAAAGATGGTAAAGCGCCAAAATTATATAAACTAGGTTCAGGCGCTTGGAAAAAGCTTAAACAAAAAACAAAATCCCGCATAAGACATATTGCATATAATTTAATTGAATTGTATGCAAAACGTAAAATGGAAAAAGGATTCCAATTCAATCCAGATAGTTATTTACAACACGAATTAGAAGCTAGTTTTTTATATGAAGACACTCCAGATCAGTCTGCATCAACACAAGATGTTAAAACCGATATGGAAAAAGAACAACCAATGGACAGGTTGGTTTGTGGTGATGTTGGCTTTGGAAAAACTGAAATTGCAATACGAGCAGCTTTTAAAGCTGTAGACAATGGCAAACAAGTTGCTATTCTGGTTCCAACCACTATTTTGGCTTTTCAACATTTTAAAACATTTAGTGAGCGACTAAAAGATTTCCCTGTTACGGTAGATTATTTAAATAGATTTAGAACAGCAAATCAAAGAAAAGGAGTTTTGGAAGGTCTGGCAGATGGATCGGTTGATATTGTTATTGGAACACATCAGCTTACAAATTCAGCTATAAAATATAAAGATTTAGGATTGCTAATTGTTGATGAAGAACAAAAATTTGGTGTTGCCGTTAAAGACAAATTAAAAACCATAAAAGAAAATATTGATACATTAACACTAACAGCTACACCAATACCAAGAACTTTGCAATTTTCACTTATGGCGGCCAGAGATTTATCTCTTATAAATACACCTCCACCAAATCGTGTACCAATTGAAAGTAATATTGTACGGTTTAATGAAGAAACAATTCGTGATGCTATTCGATATGAAATACAACGTGGTGGTCAAGTATTTTTTATTCATAATAGAATTGAAAATATTCAAGAAGTTGCAGGCTTATTACAACGTTTAGTTCCCGATGCTAAAATTGGAATTGGTCATGGGCAAATGGAAGGTAAAAAATTAGAAAATTTAATGTTGTCTTTTATCAATAATGAATTTGATGTATTGGTGTCAACAACCATTATTGAAAGCGGTTTGGATGTTCCAAATGCCAATACAATTTTTATTAACAATGCCAATAATTTTGGATTGTCTGATTTGCATCAAATGCGTGGAAGAGTTGGTCGTTCTAACAAAAAAGCATTCTGTTATTTTATTACACCTCCGTTTCATATGATGACTGATGATGCGAGAAAACGTATTGAAGCAATTTCATTATTTACCGATTTAGGAAGTGGAATTAACATTGCCATGAAAGATTTAGAAATTCGTGGAGCAGGTGATTTATTAGGTGGTGAACAAAGTGGTTTTATAAATGATATTGGCTTTGAAACCTATCAGAAAATATTAAATGAAACTATTGAAGAACTAAAAGAAAATGAGTTTAAAGACTTATATAAAGACACTTCTAACAAGCCAAAAGATTATGTTAAAGAAATTCAAATTGATACTGATTTTGAAGTTTTAATTCCAGATGATTATATCAATATAATTTCAGAACGTTTAAATTTATACAACCAGTTAAGTGAGCTCAAAACTGAAGATGAATTACAAAAATTTGAATTAGAAATAACTGACCGTTTTGGTGATATTCCAACGCAAGTTGTAGATTTATTGAATAGTGTTCGTTTAAAATGGATTGCAAAACATTTGGGTATTGAACGCTTAATTTTAAAGAAAAAAAGAATGATTTGTTATTTCATTTCTGATCAACAAAGCAGCTTTTTCAATACACCAATATTTACACAAATAATTCAATTCACTCAAAAAAATCCAACTACTTGCGTTTTAAAAGAAAAAGAAACAAAAGCTGGTTTACGCTTATTATTAACGTTTATTAAAATTGATTCAATTGATAAAGCTTTGGAAACACTTCAAAAAATGAAAACTTGAAATGAATTTTATTAACAAATTTCACCTATTACTTCCAAAAAAGCACTAATTAATCAAATGAAAAGTCAACATTTAAAACATGTTATTGAACTCAATATAGCAGTTCTTCTTGTTAGTACATCAGGTGTTTTGGGTAGATATATTTCAATGTCTCCACCAATTACAATTTGGTGGCGTTGTTTATTTGCTGCTGTAATTTTAGGAACTTATTGCTGGTATAAAAAAATAGATTTAAAAGTTACTCGAAAAAAAGATTGGGTAAGTATTATTTTAAGTGGTTTATTTTTTGGAGCACATTGGGTTACTTATTTTTATGCGTTACATCTTTCAAGTGTTGCAATTGGTATGTTATCATTATTTACATATCCCGTAATAACAGCTTTGTTAGAACCACTATTTTTTAAAACAAAATTGAATGTAAAACACGTTTTTTTAGGTGTAATTGTATTGGTTGGAATTTACTTTTTAGCTCCTGAATTCAATATTGAAAACAATCAAACAAAAGGAGTATTGTTCGGATTAATATCTGCTGTATTTTATGCTATTAGAAATATATTAATGAAGAAAAAAGTAGCAACGTACCACGGATCAATGTTAATGTTTTATCAAATGGTTCTAATAACATTGGTTTTATGGCCTGTATTATTTCTTTTTGAAGCAAATCCAACTATAAATGATTGGCAAGCTTTACTTGTTTTAGCTTTACTTACCACTTCTATTGGACATACATTATTTGTAATGAGTTTTAAAAATTTCTCAGTAAGTACCGCAAGTATCATGAGCAGTATTCAACCTGTTTATGGCGTTTTATTTGGATTATTTTTTTTAAATGAAATTCCATCATCTAACACATTAATTGGTGGTTTTTTAATTCTTACAACTGTTGTTATTGAAAGTATAAACTCACGAAAAGTGACATAAAATATTTATATTTGAATCTTAATTTATTATTGAGATAATATTCCTGTGAAGTCAGGAATGGCAAAAGCATAACATTTAAAAAATAACATGGAATATTTTAGAATTATAGATAAACAAGTAACTGAAAAAGTAATTCAAACCAATATCAACCCAAAAAGTTTGGAAAATTTTACCGAAAGCATGTTCTTTCTTGAAGATGTTAATACTAACTTTTTAGGAGGGACTCTTTGGGGAGAATTCAATATAAGTTATGATAAAATAAATGGCGGAGTTCGGTTCACTTTGTTAGATTGTCCAAATGCATTATCATGGACAATTACAACTGGTTTCCCTCCTGAAAGAGAAAAAATTGTAATGCATTGTACTATTAACAGAACTCAAAAACCAGAAGAGTTTGTTGAAGAAATTAAAGAATTTATGGACGAATGGGAAGTTGGATTATTAGAAAAATTTAAAATTCCACTTTAAAATAATCATTTACATCAACAACCATCATTCCAGCTTTTTTTGCTGCTTCAATTCCTAATATTCCATCTTCAAAAACAATACAATCTTTAGGTTGAACCTTCATTAAGTCGGCACATTTTAAAAATGTTTCAGGATGTGGTTTTGGGTTTGTAATATCATTGGAGGTAATTACAAAATCAAAATAATGACTCATTTCAATAACTTCCAACGTTTTTTTTGCGCCATTTCCAGTACTTCCTGTTCCAATAGACATTGGTAAAACGGTATGATATTTTCTAACAACATCAGCAACTACAGAAATTTCTTTAGTTAAATCTACCAAAGTATTAAAACTAGCACCTTTTACTTTTCCAACAGAAACAGGATCCATATTGGTGCCAAATTGTTCATTTAGTTTTAGAATGGTAGCTGTTCTTGGCATACCTGTTAAACTCATAAATAAATCTTCATTAAAATCTATTCCATATGGAGAAACTGCTTCTTGCCAAGATTTTAAGTGGTTTTTCATGGTGTTTGCAACGGTTCCATCTAAATCAAAAATAAGTGCTTTCGCCTGTTTTGGAATTTCAATCATATTTATTTTTTAAGTCACAAAAATACTTATTATAAACTCTTTGATGCAAGTATTTAAAATTTATTCCTAAAAATTAAACTGCTTCAAACAACTTACCTGGCAATGGTTTTACTACACCTTTCATTTCTAAATTAAACAAAATTGTAGTTGTTTTATGTATTGGTATATTACAATTAATTGCAATACTATCTAACAATTCTTTTCCGTTACTAAATAAAAAATCATAAATAACTTGTTCTATTTCATCTAATTCAACAAACAATTGCTTTTGAATTACTTTTCCTTCACAACTATTATTCTCCCAATTTAACATTTCTATTAAATCATTTGCACCTGTTAAAATAGCAGCCTTATTTCTTTTAATTAAATCGTTACACCCTTTACTATAATTATCTGTACTTCTTCCTGGAACTGCAAAAACATCTCTATTGTATGAATTCGCAATATCAGCAGTTACTAATGAGCCACCTTTATCAGCAGATTCAATAATTATTGTGGCTTCAGAGATCCCAGCAACAATTCTATTTCGTTTTAAAAAATTCTCACGAATTAAAACATCATTATGCCAGAAGTCTGTAATAAATCCACCATTTTTATTTATTTCACTTACATATTTTTTATGTGATTTTGGGTACACTTCTTCAAAACCATGAGCCAATACTCCAATTGTTTGTAACTTATTTTTTAATGCTGCCTTGTGAGCACAAATATCAACTCCATAAGCAAAACCACTTACAATTATTGGATTATACGCTGTTAAATCTTCAATTAATTTTTCACAAAAATCCCTTCCATAACTGGTAATTTTTCGAGTTCCTACAATACTTATTATTGGTTGATGATTCAACTTAAAATTTCCTTCTTTGAAAAATAAAATTGGAGCATCTACACAGTGTTTCAATCGTTCAGGATAATTTTTATCCATAAAATAATATGTTTCAATATTATTTTTCTGAATATAATTTAATTCCTTTTCAGCTTCTTTTAAATTCGCTGAATCAAACAAATTTTTAAGTTTTAAAACACCTATTCCATTTATTTTTTCAAGATTTTGTCTTTTTTCAGTAAGTACCATTTTTGCACTTCCACAATGTGAAATTAACTTTTTAGCATTAGTATCACCTATGCCTTTTACACGTTGTAAGGCCAAAACGTATAGCAATTCTTCTTCAAGCATGTTTTTAACAATTTGATTGTCAAGATATAAAATTATTGTTAATAAAAAATGTAACAACTCTAAATTTTAAGGTTGCTTTTTTCTATATTTGTTTTAATGAGACTAGCAAAATACATAAGCGATTTATTATACAGATATGAATGTGTAATTGTGCCAGGGTTTGGTGGATTTGTAACCAATGAAATTTCTGCAAAAGTGAATCATTTCACACATACTTTTTATACCCCTTCAAAGCAATTAACGTTTAATTCTAACTTGCAAAATAACGACGGGTTATTGGTAAATTATATTGCTACTGTAGAAAACATATCTTATTCTGAAGCTGTTTCAACTGTTGAAAAACAAATTAAAAATTGGAAACGTTCCTTAACTAATGAAGAACTAGAATTAGAAAATATTGGTTCTTTTAATTTAAGCAAAGAAGGTAAATTAATTTTTGAACCAACCACTGTTATTAATTATTTAACTTCATCATTTGGTTTAAATTCATATGTTTCTCCAGCTATTAAACGAATTGCTTATCAAGAAAAAGTGAAGCAATTAGAAACCATTGCTCCTATTCTTTCTTCAGAAGAAAACAAACGTAAAACACCTGTATTTATTAAGTATGCAGCGGCAGCAGCAATTATTTTTGCTTTAGGAACTGTTGGTTGGAAAGAATATCAAAAAAATGAATACAATAATTTAGTTGCTCAAAGTAAACTGCAACAAAAGAAAGTGGAAAAAACAATACAAGAAGCTACTTTTGTAATTAGCAATCCGCTACCAACAATTACTTTAAACGTAACCAAAGAAACATACAATTACCATATTATTGCTGGTGCTTTTAGAGAACCTGCAAACGCAGAAAAAAAATTGCAACAATTACTACAAAAAGGATTTAACGCTAAAATTTTAGGCGTAAACAAATGGAACTTAACTCAAGTTGCTTTCGATAGTTTTAACTCAAAAAACGAAGCAATAAACAAGCTAAATACTATAAAAAAATCTGAATCTAAAGATGCTTGGTTACTGGTAAAAGAATACTAAAATTCAATTTATCATATTCAATTCATTTTTTATAAAATAGCTATACCTTTGCAAAAAAAGTACAAAACATGGTAAAAGCACCTAAAGAGTCTTTAACAATTTTAACCGATATTGTTTTACCTGGTGAAACCAATCCGTTAGGAAATTTATTTGGTGGGGAATTATTAGCTAGAATGGATAGAGCCTGTAGTATTGCTGCACGACGTCATTCAAGAAGAATAGTTGTTACTGCATCTGTAAATCATGTGGCTTTTAATAAAGCTGTTCCTGTTGGAAGTGTTGTTACTATTGAAGCGAAAGTTACACGCGCTTTCAAATCGTCAATGGAAATTTATGTTGATGTTTGGAGCGAAGACAGAGAATCTCAGGAACGTAGCAAGGTAAATGAAGGTATTTATACTTTTGTTGCTGTGGATAATACAGGAGCTCCTGTGGCGATTCCAAAAATAAAACCTGAAACCGATCTTGAGAAAGAACGATATGAAGGTGCTTTAAGAAGAAAACAACTGAGTTTAATACTTTCTGGAAAAATGAAACCAACAGAGGCTACAGAATTAAAAGCGTTGTTTCTAGGTTAAATTACATTTTATAAATCCAATTTCTTGGATTTTCTGTAGTTGTATTTTTCGACAATACAAACCCTAAAATTGTTTTATCCGTAATTTTATCTGTAAATATAGTACCAATAATTTGTTTGGTTTTTACTTTATCACCTTTATTAATAGTACTATTTTCCAAGTTTTTATATACCGTAATATAATTTCCGTGCTGTATTAAAACCATTTTTTTATTACCCGGCATTACTTGAACCGCTAGTACAGTTCCTTCAAAAACAGCTCTAGCTTTACTCCCTTTATTAGTGGTTATTCTAACACCATTACTTTGTATAGTAGCGGTTTTCACAATTGGATGTGGTTGTTTTCCATAATAAGTTGAAACATACCCTTTTTCAACTGGCCAAGGTAATTTCCCTTTATTTAATGTGAATTTTGAAGCCAATTCCTTTGCTTCAGCAGTAAGTGTAAATACCGCCGACTTACTAGATTTTTTCCCTCCTTTTTTATTTGAAGCTGCAATTGCGGCTCTAATTGCTTTATCAATTAGAGCATCTATACGCGCTTCCTCCTTTTGAAATTTTTTAATCTGTTTTTTGTATTTACTCTCTTTTGACTTTACCTGACTTAATAAATTTTCTTGCTCTCTTTTTTCTTTTTCAACAACAGCTTGTTCTTCTTTTTTTTCAGATAAAAGGGTTTGTTTTAATTCTTTTTTTAATTGTAAAGTATCTGTCAATACTTGTAATTCTATTGTTTTTTGTTGAATTTCTTCTCCTTGTTTTTTTCTAAAAGACGTGTATTGTTTCATATATTGAAACCGTTTGTAACCCTGATAAAAATTTTCAGAGGATAACAAAAACATAATTCTACTGTTTTGCGATTTGCTTTTATAAGATTTGAAAATCATTTCTCCATAATCCTTTTTTAAAGCTATTAAATCACGTTTGTTTTGATTTATTTCAAGTTGATTTAAATAAATTTCATTCCCAAGCTCATTTGTTTCACTAGTTATTGCCGAAATTAACCTTTCACGCGTTTTAATTTTATCTTTTAAATCGCTTAAATCACTTAATACATTTTTCTCTTTTCGTTTCGTGTTTGAAAGTAACGCATTAATATAAATTTGGTCTTTTTGATTTTGAATACGTTGCGCTTCTAATACTTGACGTTTTGTTCTTTGAGCCGAAATATTTGCACAAAGTACGAGTGATAAAATTAGAAGAAGGTGTTTTAATTTAAATTGCATTATTTTAAACTAATTTCTTTATAACCACTTGGTATTGAAAATGGAAACGTTAATTTATTATTAAATTCAACTGAACGATATTCCATATTTATAGTTGTTAAATTTTTAGTATCTGTAGCTCTTATATTGATGTTTTTAGGAAATTGCTCGCCTTTAATTTCATTATAACTTGGGTAAGAAACCGATAATAATTGTTGCTTTTCTTCATTTCGAATTTCTTGTTTGCTTAATTTAAAATTATCTGAATTCATAAAAAACAAGATACCAAATAAATCATTTTCTTTTTTTGGAGAAAGCTGATACAAATTATGATCAATTATAGAGTTGTATTTTCCTTTTTTCAGGTTTAAAATTGCTTGCCCTAATAATATATTTTGAACTTTATCATAGTCCAATTCCGTTCCTAACCATTTACTTAATAATGAAAAATCTCCATCAAAATAAGTTCTATTAAGTTTCTCGTAATACGTAACTCTCGTCGGAGTTATTTTAACCTTAGCAACTGGAAAACCAAGTTTGGTTGCACTCATCCAAATAGTTTTATCTTTTTCTAATCGCAATTTAATACTAAAACCAACCGATGTTTTATTGTCTGAATATTTAGCATTAATTTTTGCGTTAACCGTTTTTTGATTGAAATTATTATTGTAATGATTATTAATAATTCTTTTGGTTGAAATATTTGTAATCGCATTTGTATTGGTAACACTTTTGTTTGTTTTACAAGAAGTTACAACTAGTAAAATTACGATCAATATTTTTGAAAAATGCTTCATTTAATTTTGTTTCTTAAGTCCGCAGCTTTTTGTTTGTATTTTAAAGCTTCACTATTTTGTTTTAATCCTTCATAGCTTTTAGAAAGTTGTTCATAAAAATCGGCTTCCATTACTGTATTATCAATAACAAAATCAATGCCAAGAGTTAAAACGTCAATTGCCTCGTTATATTTCCCTAACTTATTTAACGCCAATCCATTCATTTTATATAAATATGGCTGAGCAGGAAATAACTCTAGCGCCTCTTTACTATCAACATATAACATTTCAAAAAGTTCATCTTTAGCTTCAATATTTAAAATTTCTAGTACTATTTTATATTCTTTATTTCGGCTATACTTTTCTTTTAATATTTCAATATCAGAATCTTCAATACTTAAAATTTCTTGAGCATTTATAGTATTAATCATTACTTTTCTACCTTCCAGATAATTTTTAAACGCTTTTATTCTTTGCGTTGCTAGTGCGTTTTCTTCAATTTCAATAATTAAGGTCTCCGCTTTCTCAAATTCTTTATTTTGAATATAAAACAAAACTAACTTATCTGTATATTTTGGTTGAAATTGAATAATTTTCTTCTGTATTTCAATTGCTTCCTTATAATTTCGCTGCGTACTAAAAATAGCTACCTTATGTTGTAATAAATATATATTTTCAGGGTCATTCACCAACGCTAAATCAATAAATAACTCGGCTTCAAAATAGTTTTTTAACAGCAATTTATTTTTTGACAATTCAAAATGAACTGCAGTGTTTAATGAGTCTATTTCATAACATTTCTCTAAATTTTCAATAGCTTTACTATAATTTTTAATTGCTTTTTGCTTTAAAGCTTCAAAAAAATGAGTTTGAAATTTCAAATTATTCTCTTCAGCAATATTAATTGTTTGTGCACTTGAAATAGTTGAAATTATGCTAATTCCAATTAAAAATAAAATATGCCACTTTTTGTTTTTCATACAAGTGTGCAATATACAATTTATTGAAGTTAAATTCCTTTTGGAATTGCATCTATTAATTTTTTGGAATAGGCCGTTTTTGGTGATTCATAAATTGCATCTGCATCACCAATTTCTTCAATTTTACCTGTGTTCATTACAACTAACTGATCTGCCATATATTTTACTACAGACAAATCATGTGAAATAAAAATATACGTAAATCCAAAATCTTGTTTCAATTCATTTAACAAATTTAATACCTGTGCTTGAACTGAAACATCTAATGCTGAAACAGATTCATCACAAATAATAAGTTTTGGTTTTAGAACAATTGCACGTGCAATGCCAATTCTTTGACGCTGACCTCCAGAAAATTCATGTGGATATCTGTAAAAATGCGCTTCTAACAAACCAACACGTTGTAAAATAGTTAAAACGTTTTCTTTTCGCTCCTTATTTGAATTTAAAATACCGTGAACTTTCATAGGTTCCATTATAGCTTCACCTACAGGAATTCTTGGGTTTAATGATGAAAATGGATCTTGAAAAATTATTTGAACTTCTTTTCTGAAAGATTTCAATGCTTTTTTAGATAAACTAGTGATGTCATTTTGTTTGTAAAAAATCTTCCCTTTTTCCGATTTTTCTAAATGTAAAATTGTTCTACCTAATGTAGTTTTTCCACAACCTGATTCTCCAACCAAACCTAATGTTTCACCTTCAAAAAGTTGAAAAGAAACCTCATCGACAGCTTTTACAATGTTTTCTTTACCAAAAATCCAACTTTTGCCTGAATTAAAATAGGTAGCCAAATTTTGTACTTCTAAAAGCGGCTTATTAGTATATATTTTTTGATGATACGCTGCTCTTTCCTTTTTCGTATACACTTTATTTTGAAGTGTATTCGCCATAAAATCAGCTACTGTAGGTAGTTTTTTTAAACGTTCGTTTAACGTTGGTTTAGAATTAATAAGTGCTTTTGTATAATTGTGAGTTGGAAATTTAAAAACTTGTAATACTTCACCCTTTTCAACAATTTTTCCCTGATACATTACCAAAACTTCATCAGCAATTTCTGAAACAAGTGCCAAATCATGCGTAATAAAAATAATACTCATATTTGTTTCTTGCTGCAACTCTTTCAACAACTCAATTATTTCTTTTTGAACAGTTACATCTAAAGCTGTTGTTGGCTCATCTGCAATTAATATTTGAGGTTTACAAGCAATTGCCATCGCAATCATAACACGTTGTTTTTGACCTCCAGAAAGTTGATGTGGATATTGGTTGAAAATAGTTTCGGCTCTTGGTAATTTTACTTTATTAAATAATTCAATTACTTGATTTTTTGTTTCCTTTTTTGATAACTTTTTATGCTGCAATAAAATTTCTTGGACTTGAAACCCACAAGTTAAACTTGGGTTTAACGAACTCATTGGTTCTTGAAAAATCATGGAGATTTTATTCCCTCTAATGCTTCGAAATTCCTTTTTAGAAATAGTAGTTAGTTCTATTTCATTAAAAACAATAGCGCCTTCTACTTTAGAATTTTCAGAAAGCAAGCCTAAAATAGCCAAAGCCGTTACAGATTTCCCACTTCCAGATTCTCCAACAATCCCTAAAATTTGTTGTTCTTTTACATCAAAAGAAACTCCTTGAACTACCGTGTTTTCTATTTTGTTTGACTTGAAAGAAATTGATAAATTCTCAATTTTTAAAATATTTTTCATTTTAATATAATTATCTTATTATCAGTATAAAGCGCCAAAATGGAATAATTCCATAAAAATTTATATATTTTGTTATTTTAAATATTTATTAATACTTTCAACGCTGAAATAATACTAACCCAACCAAATTTAATTCTATGATTAAAAAACTACTTTTTTTAACATTTATTTTATCCTTTACTTTCGGATTTTCACAAAGTGTAAATCCTTGGTTAAAATCTTCAAAAAATGATAAAACTAATGTGCTCCAAAACAGAAATCAATTATCAAATAATTATGAAGTCTACAATTTAGACGTTTCTGTTTTGAACAAAGCCTTAACAAATTCTCCAAAAAGAGGAGCATATTTACAAAAGTCATCAACTATTATCGAATTTCCTAACGCAAAAGGAGAATTTGAACGTTTTAGTGTTTTTGAAGCTTCCGTAATGCACCCTGATTTACAAGTTAAATATCCTAACATAAAGTCATATGCAGGGAAGGGAATTGACGATCCAAGTGCAACTATTCGCTTTAGTATTTCACAATTAGGGATAAAAACAATGACTGTTGCAGCAGGTAAAAATGCTGTTTTTATAGAACCTTATTCTTCAGATTTAACACAATATATGGTCTATGACAAAAAATCTAAAGATGCCTCATTAAATTCTTTTGAATGTTTAGTAAAAGAAGATGTTTCATCAAAAATAAAATCAAACACTGCTTCAAGGCCAAATGCGGATGATGGTACATTAAGGACTTTTAGATTGGCAATGTCTGCTACTGGTGAATATACTTCTAACTTTGGTGGAACCAAATCAAACGCCTTAGCTGCAATTAATGCTACAATGACAAGAGTTAATGGTATTTTTGAAATTGATTTTGGTGTAACTATGGAATTAATTGCAAATACTGATGCTGTTATATACACAAGTGCTAATAGTGATCCTTACACCACAAGTTTAAATAGTCAATTACAATCTACGCTTTCAAGTGTTATTGGAGAATCTAATTATGACATTGGACATTTAGTCCATAAAGGAACTAACAACGGTAATGCAGGTTGTATTGGTTGTGTATGTGTTAACAATCAAAAAGGTAGTGGATTTACATCCCACGGAACTCCAGAAGGAGATAATTTTGATGTAGATTATGTTGCTCATGAAATGGGGCATCAATTTGGAGGAAATCATACTTGGACTTTTAATGGAAATGAAGGTGCCAATGCTCAAATGGAACCAGGAAGTGGTTCTACAATTATGGGATATGCCGGTATTACTGGAGCTACAGATGTACAAGCACACAGTGATTCTTATTTCCATGCAATGTCCATTCAACAAATTACAAACTATGTAAAAACAACAAGTTGCCAAACTAATACTTCAACAGGAAATAACATTCCAACTGCTTTAGCGGGTGCAAACTTTACAATTCCTAAAAGCACTCCTTTTATGTTAACTGGTGATGGTACTGATGTAGATGGAAATAGTTTATCATACTGTTGGGAACAAATGGATGAAAATAATGCTGCAAGTACTTATCCAAGTCCCACAGCAACAACTGGTATAGCATTTAGATCATTTTCTCCTTCAGCTTTAAAAACAAGATCGTTCCCTCAATTATCAACCGTTTTAACTGGAAATACATCTACACAATGGGAAGCTGTTCCTTCAGTTGGAAGAACTTTGAATTTTAGATTAACAGTCAGAGATAATGTTGCAGGTGGTGGAGCAAATAATAGTGATGATATGATTGTTACTGTGAATAGTTCAGCTGGACCTTTTATCATCTCATCTCCAAATTCTGGAGTAACTTGGAATGCAAATCAGCTACAAACTGTAAATTGGGATGTTGCTGGGACTAATTCAGGATTAGTCAACTGTCAAACAGTAAATATTAAACTATCAACTGATGGTGGAAATACTTATCCTATTACTTTGGCTTCTAACGTTTCAAACAATGGATCTGCTCAAATTACTGTTCCAAACAATGTTGGAACTCAAAACAGAGTGAAAGTAGAAGCGGCTGATAATATTTTTTATGATGTTTCAAATACCAACTTTACAATTGCAAGTGAAGTTGTTTGTAACGCAACAGTTCCAACAGGTTTAGCATTTTCTAACATAAGTGCAACAGGTGTAACTTTAACTTGGAATTCGGTTTCAGGAGCAACTTATAATGTCCAATACCGTCAAGTTGGAACATCAACTTGGACTACTATAAACACAGGCGGTACTTCTACAAACTTAACTGGATTAAATACGCTAACACAGTATGAAGCACAAGTTCAAAGTGTTTGTTCAAGTGGAAGTTCTTCATTTAGTTCATCGGTTAACTTTACAACTTTAGATCAGGTATTAAGTTATTGTGCGTCTAAAGGAAATAGTGTTGCTGACGAATATATTAGCAATGTTCAAATTGGAACAATTAATAATTCTTCAAATGGAAGTAATGGTTATACAGATCATACTTCAATTTCAACGAACTTAGATAAAGGTGAAACTGTTACAATAACAATTACACCAACCTGGGCAGGAACTTCTTATAACGAAGGATACGCTGTTTGGATTGATTATAATAAAGATGGTGACTTTACAGATGCCGGAGAACAGGTTTGGACAAAAGCGGCTTCAAAAACAGCTCCTGTAAGTGGAACTTTTATTGTACCTGCTGGAGCAGTAACTGGAACAACTACAATGAGAGTTTCTATGAAATACAATGGTATTCCAACTACTTGTGAAGCCTTTTCATATGGCGAAGTAGAAGATTACACTGTTGTGTTGACGGATTCAGCTCCAGACACACAAGCACCAACTGTAGCAACTTTAACTTCATCAAATATAACAGTAACTACTGTTGATTTATCCTGGAGTGGTTCAAGTGATAATGTTGGTGTTACTGGATATGATATTTATAAAGATAATGTTCTTTTAACTTCTGTTACAGGTACTTCATATCAAGCAACAGGATTAACTGAAGCAACTACTTATAATTTTAAAGTAAAAGCTAAAGATGCTGTTGGAAATATTTCTACTGACAGTAATATAGTTTCCGTAACTACACTTACAGCTCCTGATACACAAGCACCAACAGCTGCTATATTAACTAATAGCAATATTACAGAAACTACTGTAGATTTAGCTTGGAGTGGTTCAACAGATAATATTAGTGTTATAGGATATGATATTTATAAAGATAATATGCTTTTAACTTCTGTTACTGGTACATCATTTCAGGTAACAGGATTAACTAATGGTACAGCTTACAATTTTAACGTAAAAGCGAAAGACGCTGCTGGAAACATTTCTACAGATAGCAATACTGTTTCAATTACAACTGTTACTGCTCCTGATACTCAAGCGCCTTCAGCTTCTGTATTAACTAGTAATAATATTACAGAAACTAGTGTAGATTTAATTTGGAGTGGATCAACTGATAATGTTGGTGTCACTGAGTATGATGTTTATAAAAACAATGTACTTTTAACATCTATTTCAGGAACTTCTTATCAAGCAACAGGATTAGCTGCCGGTACCACATATAATTTTACTGTAAAAGCAAAAGATGCGGCTGGAAATATTTCAACAAATAGTAATACAGAAACTATTACAACTGTTACACCAGATACTCAAGCTCCATCAAGTCCAATAGTAACAACAAGTAATATTACTCAAACTACAGTTAATTTATCTTGGAATGCTGCTACTGATAATGTTGGTGTTACTGGATATGATATTTATAAAAACAATGTTCTTTTAACTTCTGTTACAGGAACTTCATTTCAAGCAACAGGACTAACTGCAGCAACTTCTTACAATTTCAATGTTAGAGCAAAAGATGCCGCTGGAAACACATCTAACAGTAATACTGTAACTATTTCAACTTTAACACAATCATTAACTTATTGTGCTTCTAAAGGGAATAGTGTTGCCGATGAATATATTAGTAAAGTCCAAATAGGAACTATCAACAACTCTTCTACTGGAGGAAATGGATATAGCGACCACACATCTATTTCTACAAACTTAGATAAAGGTGCGCAAGTAACTATAACTATTACGCCAAAATGGAATGGTAGTTTATATAATGAAGGGTATAGTGTATGGATTGACTATAACCAAGATGGTGACTTTACAGATGCTGGTGAACAAGTTTGGACTAAATCAGCTTCACAAACAACACCTGTAAGTGGATCTTTTACAATTCCAACAAGTGCTACAAACGGAGCTACTAGAATGAGAGTTTCTATGAAATATAATGGTATTCCAACCGCTTGTGAAGCATTCAATTATGGTGAAGTTGAAGATTACACAGTTGTATTAAACACAGCTGCTCCTGATACACAAGCTCCAACAAGCCCAACTTTAACAACAAGTAACATAACACAAACAAGTGTAGATTTAACTTGGAGTGGATCAACTGATAATGTAGGAATAACTGGGTATGATGTTTATAAAAACAATACTTTAATAACATCTGTTACAGTTACAACTTACCAAGCAACTGGTTTAACTGCTGCAACTTCTTATAACTTTAAAGTAAAAGCAAAAGATGCTGCTGGTAATATTTCAACAGATAGTAATATTGCAACTATTTCAACTTTAACACAATCATTAACTTATTGTGCTTCTAAAGGAAATAGTGTTGCTGATGAGTATATTAGTAACGTTCAAATTGGAACTATCAACAATACCTCAACAGGCGGTAATGGTTATAGCGATCATACATCATTATCAACAAACCTTGATAAAGGTGCACAAGCAACTATTACAATTACTCCTAAATGGAATGGTAGCTTATACAATGAAGGATATAGTGTTTGGATTGACTATAACCAAGATGGTGATTTTAATGATTCAGGGGAACAAGTTTGGACTAAATCAGCTTCAAAAACAACACCTGTAAGTGGATCTTTTACAATTCCAACAAGCGCAACAAACGGAGCTACAAGAATGAGAGTTTCTATGAAATACAATGGTATTCCAACTACCTGCGAATCATTCAATTACGGAGAAGTTGAAGATTATACTGTGGTAATTTCTGGAGGAACTGGACGTTTTGATGATACTTCTTTTGAAACAGAAATCACAACAATTTCTATGTATCCAAACCCTGTAAAAGGAGATTTCTTAACAGTAAAAATGTCAAATAAAGTTAATGCTACATTTGTTATTGCTAATCTTTTAGGTCAAACTGTTAAATCTGGAAAAATAAATAACGCTATAAATGTTAGCGATTTAAAAGCCGGTATGTACTTAATAAATATAAATGATGGTGAAGAAGTAATATCTAAAAAGTTTATTAAACAATAATAATTTAATAAATACATATTGAAAAACCCGAGACTTACTTCTCGGGTTTTTTTATGTAGTTTTGTCAAAATTTAAAATGAATGAATTACCTGTCGGTTGAAAACATATCAAAAGCATTTGGAGAAGTTGAACTTTTTAACAATATATCCTTCGGAATTAATAAAGATCAAAAAATTGCTTTTATTGCAAAAAATGGTGCTGGTAAAACTTCCATTCTTAACATAATTGCGGGTGTTGCAAGTTCAGATACTGGACAAGTAATTTCTAGGAAAGGGTTAAAAATTGAATATTTATCTCAAGAAGAAGATTTAGATTACGATTTAACTGTTGAACAAACTATTTTTAATTCAGACAATGACACCTTAAAAATAATTGAAGAATACGAAAATGCTCTAAAAAATCCTTCCGATGAAAAAGCGTATCAAATAGCTTTTGAAAAAATGGAACAACAAAACGCTTGGGATTTTGAAACGCAATACAAACAAATACTTTTCAAATTAAAATTAGAAGATCTACATCAAAAAGTTGGTTCTCTTTCTGGAGGTCAAAGAAAACGATTAGCGCTTGCCGTAATTCTTATTCATAAACCCGATTTATTAATTTTAGATGAACCTACAAATCATTTAGATTTAGAAATGATTGAATGGTTAGAAAATTACTTTAAAAAAGAAAAAATTACATTGTTTATGGTAACGCATGACCGCTATTTTTTAGAGCGAGTTTGTAATGAAATTGTTGAATTAGACAACGGAGGATTTTATACGTATAAAGGTAATTATTCGTACTATTTACAAAAAAAAGAAGAACGTATTGCTGCAGAACAAGCAACTGTATCTAAAGCTAAAAATCTGTTTACCAAAGAATTGGACTGGATGCGTAGGCAGCCAAAAGCTAGAACAACAAAGTCTAAATCTAGAATTGATGATTTTTACAAAATAAAGGAAGAAGCTCATAAACGAAGAGATAACCATCAGGTTCAGTTAGAAATAAATATGGAACGAATGGGTTCTAAAATTTTAGAATTGCACAGCATTTCAAAATCGTTTGGAGATTTACAAATTTTAGATAAGTTTGAATATAACTTTTTACGTGGTGAACGTATTGGAATTATAGGGAAAAATGGTACTGGAAAATCTTCTTTTTTAAATATTATTACTGAAAAAATTCCAGTAGATTCAGGAAAAGTTATAGTTGGTGAAACAATTAAATTTGGATATTACACACAAGATGGGATTAACCCAAAACCAGGGCAAAAAGTAATTGAAATTATTAAAGAATATGGCGAACAAATTCCATTAACTAAAGGAAGAAGTCTTTCAGCAGCTCAGTTACTTGAACGATTTTTATTTAGCAGAAAAAGACAATATGATTTTGTTGAAAAATTAAGTGGTGGGGAACGAAAACGACTGTATTTATGTACGGTTTTAATTCAAAATCCGAACTTTTTAATTTTAGATGAACCTACCAATGATCTAGATATTATTACATTAAATGTACTTGAAAACTTTTTATTGGACTTCCCTGGATGTTTATTAGTGGTATCTCACGATAGATATTTTATGGATAAAATTGTGGATCATTTATTTATATTTAGAGGAAATGCTGTTATTGAAGATTTCCCTGGAAATTATTCAGATTATAGAACATATGAAGATTCAAAGCCAAAAGAAAGTGTAGCGATTACACAAAAAGTAGATACTCGTGAAAATACTTCTAACCAAATTAAATTGTCTTTCAAAGAAAAAAAAGAATTTGATGCCATTGAAGGAGATATTGAGGCTTTAACAACTCAAAAAAACAACATTGAAGCTCAATTTTTGGATGGTTCTCTTTCTGGTGATGAGATTAATGAGTTGTCAGTAAAACTTCAGGAAATTAATGTGAAAATTGATAAAAAAGAGGAACGTTGGTTTGAGCTTTCTTCTAAATTAGAAAGTTAAACACTTATAATATTCAATTCATCAATTAGTGGCTCGTTGTTGAAACGTAACAATAATTGAGCAACTGCTATGGTATCTTTTTCACAGTATTTTACAATACGCTTTATGTTTTTCTCTTTGTAAAAAACAGCGCCAACGTCACTGCCACTAATATCATCTTTTGGAGATGGAATTCCTAAAATAGATGTTAGTAATTTTAACGAAGTAAAATGCTTGTAGTCACCAAATTTCCACAATTCCATAGTGTCAATATGTGGAATTTCCCATGGCTTTTTTCCAAATAAATTTAATTTTTCTGGCAGTGATATTTGGTGAATTATCATTCGGCGAGCAATGTAAGGAAAGTCAAATTCTTTACCATTATGCCCACATAAAAGGTGTTGTGTTTTGTTGAAATAAGTATTTAATAATTGTTTGAAATCTTCTAAAATTTTAGGTTCATCGCCAAAAAAAGAAGTGACCCTAAATGCTCTGTTAGCAGATTTAAAATTGGTGAAATACCCAACTGAAATACATACAATTATACCAAATTCAGCCCAAATACCAGCCCGATCATAAAATTCCTCTGGTGTAAAATCTTCTTTACGTTGATACTGTGTTTTTAATGCAAATAGCTCTTGCTTTGCTTCAGATAAATCTGTAAAATTTTCAGCTTCTGGAACAGTTTCAATATCTAAAAAAAGAATATTTTCAAAATCAATTTTTATATTCATAATTCAATGTATTGGCAAGGTTCACTATTTAATTATCAATTTACGTGTGGCAATTTTCCCTTCCTCTTCAACTTTTAAAAAATAAAATCCAGTTGTTAAATTAGTAACATCTATAGTTTCATCGTTATGTACAGTTTTGCTATACACACGTTTACCATCTTGAGAGTAAATTTCAAGTTGTTTGTTTTCCTTACTACGTGATGTAATAAGTAATTCCCCTTCCAAAACTGGATTTGGATACAAGGCAAAACCTTCTATTTGGTTTTTGATTACTGATAAAGTTGTTTGATTGGTATTTGGTAAATTAGGTGTTGCAATCATTGGCATTGCCCAACCATCATCTGTTAATTGTAAAGAATAACCAACTGGAGTTGTTGCTCCTATCTCTAAAACTCCAATATCAATAGAAGTCATACCTAATGCAGGTCCATTAGCAGCTGTAATAACACCTTCATAGCTTAAAAATTGCAAAACTGTTCCTCCATCGGGAGCTACTAAAGCTAAACCATCAGGGGATCCGTTTTGAAGTACAACCCCAAACCAAATAGCCCCTCTATTGTTTTGTTGATTTGGAATAATTCCTGACAAACTCTTAATTGGTGTGTAAGTAGATCCATTCCCATTATATAAATACACTTTATATCCAGTTAAATCCGTTCCAGCAGGGCCGACAATTTCAACTCCTTCGCCAACATCACCTCCAGTATTATCGTAATGAATTTCATTAATAAAAATAGATTGTCCAAATGAAATTGTGGTTACAACAAGTGCAACCCAAAATAGGTAGTTCTTTTTCATAGTTTTATTTTAGCAATTAATACCAAATTTACTAAAAAATTAGCTTTCTAACATTTAATTAAATGAATAGTTTACATTTCTATTGATATTTTTTACTGAAAATTAACCTACTGTAATGTAAATGTTAGCTTAATGTTATACTTTTAAATACTTTACAAGGAATGTTTCGTACTTATAATTTATGTTTACTTTTGATATTATTATTAATTGATATATGAAAAACGCTGATATTAAAATATTACTTGTAGATGATGAACCTGATATTTTGGAAATTGTTGGTTACAATTTAAAAAATGAAGGTTATAAAATATACACTGCTAAAAACGGTATTGAAGCTATTAAAACTGCTAAAAAAGAAATCCCTCATTTAATTATTTTAGACATAATGATGCCCGAAATGGATGGAATTGATGCTTGTGAAAAAATAAGAGCTACAAAAGGATTGGAACATGTATTAATAACCTTTTTTACAGCGCGCGGTGAAGACTTCTCACAAGTTGCAGGTTTTAATGTTGGAGCAGATGATTACATTACCAAACCTATTAAACCAAAAGTGCTTGTTAGTAAAATTAATGCTTTATTAAGAAGAGTTAAAGCTAGCAAAGAACCTATTTCTTCTGAAAAGGTAATTAGAGGTAACATTGTTATTGATAGAGAAGAATATGTAGTAATAAAAGATGGTATTAAACTTTCATTACCAAGAAAGGAGTTTGAATTATTTTCATTATTAGCTTCAAAACCAGGAAAGGTTTTTAAACGTGATACTATTTTAGACACTGTTTGGGGTAATGAAGTTGTTGTTGGCGGTAGAACTATTGACGTTCATATACGTAAACTTCGTGAAAAAATAGGCGATGATTTTTTTAAAACCATAAAAGGTGTTGGATATAAATTTGTGATTGATGAGGATTAGAAAAACATATTCTTTTGCTTTTTGGACATCTTTGTATATTACAATTATTTCGTCTTTTTCTCTTTTTTTGGCTTCTTATTACTTTTTAAAAAGTACACCAAAACTAAATTTAATTTTTCTTTTTATAGGTATTGTTTTTACATTGTCTTTTATAATTTCTCAATATAGACTTGAAAAATTTATTTTTCAACGCATAAAAAAAATATACGATAGTGTTACCATATTAGATTCATCTGACCTTAACAAAACATCAATTACCTCAGACATTGATACGCTCTCAAGAGAAGTTCAAAAATTTGCTAAAATTAAACAAGAACAAATTAAAGATTTAAACTTACGTGAAGGATATAGAAGAGAATTTTTAGGAAACATTTCACACGAATTAAAAACACCTCTTTTTACTGTCCAAGGGTATTTATTAACATTAACTGATGGTGCAATTAATGATAAAAAAGTTCGTGAAAAATATCTTGAAAGAGCAAACAAGGGAGTTGACAGACTTATTTCAATTGTAAAAGATTTAGATTTAATTTCTAAATTAGAATCGGCAGATTTAAATTTAAATAAACAACCTTTTAATATATTAGAAACCATAAAAGGAGTGTTTGATTTGCTTGAAATGAAAGCTAAAAAAAGAAATATTTCATTATTTTTTGATAAACATTACGAATACCCAATGTTTGTTATTGGAGATATTGAACGTATTGAACAAGTGTTAACCAACTTAATTGTTAACTCTATAAAATACGGAAAAATGAATGGTACAACCATAGTTAGTGTAGAAATTTTGAAGAGTGGTAAAGTACTTGTAAAAATTACTGACAATGGTGAAGGTATAAAAGCCGAGCACTTACCAAGGTTGTTTGAACGTTTTTATAGAGTTGATCAAAGCAGATCTAGAGAGCAAGGCGGTTCAGGTTTAGGACTTTCTATAGTAAAACATATTGTTGAAGCTCATAACGAACAAATATTTGTTAAAAGTAAACTTTATAAAGGATCTGAATTTTCATTTACCTTGGAAAAGGCTGAACAAATCTAAATTAATTGTTGTTTTATAGGCTTTAAATCCTGAAAATTTACTTAAATCCATTAAATCGTTCAATCTAAATTCTCGCTGATTTGAAAAAGGCGCAATTAATTTACCAAATATCATTTTCGCCAAATACTCTTGTTCAAATTGACCTGGAGTGGGAATAAAAAAAGCCTTTTTCCCTAAAACAGCCAAATCCATAATTGTTGAATATCCTGACCGTGCAAGAACAATTTCACTTTCATTTATAACTTTTTGTAAATCTTCTGTCAATAAATAATCAACTATTTTAACATTAGATGCCGCTTTTATTTTTGATGAATTTTTTAAAACTCCCCTAACAAAAAATACAGTTCCATTGTAATTTTTCAACTCATTTAACAACTTATTTTCAAGCAAAGACCTTTGTGGCTCAGGACCAGAAAGTAACACTAATAAATCGTACTTTATTGTCGATTTTTGATGTTTAAATCTACTTAAAACTCCAATATATTTTAAGTTGAATGCATGACTTTTTAAATGCCCTAATTTACCCGATAAATTTTCTTTGGTTTCAATATCAGGCACCCAACATTCATCAAATTTTCGAATTATATTTTGGTGTATTTTTGAAGTAATAAAAGTTGTTTTACCCGATAAAACATTTAATTGGTGTGTAATATAAATTGAAGGCACTTTATTGGAATGCACTCCAAATCTATTATCGGAAATTACACCTTTAAGATTTTCTTTTTCAATTAGTTGTGAAACTATTTTTTTTGCTTTCTTTACTGCTAAAATTACTGAAGGAACACTCAAAAGCAGTTTAAATTTTAAATTTTTACCGCTTTTGGAGTACTTTATATTATAAGAGGGAAGTATATAACTTTTTAAAAAAGGAAATTCTTTTTGAAGTAACAATAAAGCATTACCATCGCTTGCTAAAACAGGTTCAAAGTTTGCTTTTATAAGCGCATGAATTATAGGAATGCAACGTGTTGCATGGCCTAAACCCCAATTTAACGGCGCAACAAGAATTTTTTTTTACAAGTCAAAACCAATATCTTTTCTGAAATTCATACCGTTAAACCCTATTTTTTCAATGTTTTTATACGATATTTTTAAAGCTTCTTTAAAGTCTTTTCCAAAAGAAGTAACAGCAATTACTCTTCCTCCATTAGTCACTAATTTACCATCTATAATTTTAGTTCCCGCCTGAAAAGCAATTGAATCTTCAAACGCATTAATTCCTGAAATTTCCTTTCCGTTTTCATACGCTTCCGGATAACCTCCTGAAACTAGTACAACTGTACAAGCACTTTGATCTTTAATTTCAATAGTTTTAGTATGTAATTCTTTTTTACCAGTAGCTATTAACAATTCCAAGAAATCACTTTTTATTAAAGGAATAACAACTTCCGTTTCTGGATCTCCCATTCGACAATTGTATTCAATTACTTTAATTTCATTTTTCACTATTATTAATCCAATGAAAATAAAACCAACATAAGGAATATTGTCTTTTTGTAAACCCTCAACAGTAGGTTTTATAACTTGCGCATCTATCCTTTCCATTAATTCAGAAGTTAAAAAAGGCACTGGTGAAACCGCTCCCATTCCTCCTGTATTCAACCCTTTATCTCCTTCTCCAATTCGCTTATAATCTTTTGCACTTGGTAAGGTTACATAACTTTTTCCATCAGTTAAAACAAAACAGCTTAGTTCAATTCCGTCTAAAAATTCTTCAATCACAACTTTACTACTTGCTGCACCAAATTTTTGATGTGCTAACATATCTGTCAACTCATCTTTAGCTTCTTGTAAATCATTTAAAATTACAACACCTTTCCCTGCTGCTAAACCATCAGCTTTTAGTACATACGGCGCAGTTAAAGTTTCTAAAAATTGATAACCAGCTTCTAAATTACCATTTGTAAAACTCTTATACGCAGCGGTAGGAATACTATGGCGAACCATAAATTTTTTAGCAAACTCTTTACTTCCTTCTAATTGTGCGGCATATTTTTGAGGTCCAATAACTGCTACATTTTTCAGCTTATCATCATTTAAAAAGAAATCATGTACTCCTTTTACTAATGGGTCTTCAGGTCCAACTATTACTAATTCAATATTGTTTTCTAAAACAGCTTTCTTCACCGCTTCAAAATCGGTTTGATTGATATCTAAATTTGTACCTACATTACCTGTTCCTGCATTACCTGGCGCAATAAATAGTTGATTTAATAAATTGCTTTGTGCTATTTTCCAAGCCATTGCATGCTCTCTTCCTCCTGATCCTAAAATTAGTACGTTCATGTGTTTTTTGGTTGTTTTATCTTCCTTTGCCTTCAATTACTACTTTTACTGTGCTTACTATTACTTTTATATCTGTCCACAAAGATAGGTTGTCTAAATAAATTAAATCGTATCTCGCTCTTTTTAACATTTGCTTTAAATTATCAGCATAGCCATATTTAATTTGACCTAATGATGTAATTCCAGGTTTTAACTTTTGTATTTTCTTGTATTTTGGTATGTGTGAAATTATTTCATTCAAAAATAATTGTCGCTCTGGTCTTGGACCTACAATGCTCATTTCACCCTTTAAAACATTAAAAAATTGGGGGAATTCATCTATTCTATATTTTCGAATAAATTTTCCAAATTTAGTAATTCTAGCCTGTTCATCTTTTGACAAAAGCGGGTCGTTTATTGGTGATTTCCCTCTCATACTTTTGAATTTATAAATTTTGAAAGATTTCCCGTTTTTGCCAACTCTTTCTTGAGTAAAAAACAAGCGTTCACCCGATTCTAAATAAATAATTATTGCAACCAACGGAGTTAACCAACTTAAAATTGTACTAATTACAAGTAATGAAAAAACAACATCTAAAGTTCTTTTAGGAAATCTGTAACGCTTTTTATTCAACTAAATAAATCTAAAAAATTTGTTTTAATATTTCAGCTGTAATTACGTAAGTTGGTAAAACACCCGTGGTACCTAAACCTCCAGAAGCCAATGTACTACCGGTTTCTAAAGGATTATCAGATGCATAATACGCATAACGAACTTTTACTTTACTTGAAATATTTCCTCTTATTTTTGCTGCTGCTTGTATGGCTTTTTGATAATGAGCTCCTTCCATTTCCAACCCTGTAACTTTCCAAGTAGATTCATGAAAGAATTTTAAAATATCTTTATTTTGAAGTGATGTTCCTAAAACTGTAACCATAGCGCCTGAATAAACATTAACACCACAGCCTTCAAACATTTTCTTTTTCAATTGGTTTTTAAATGGATAATTATCGGCTGTTCCTTCAAAAATATGTGCTGATGGAATCATAATATCTCCTTTCCCTCCATCCAAAATTCCTGCCTTTCCCATTATTGAAACGGACTCAATATTTAGGTGTCTATTCTTATTTTTTTCGCAAACATATGGCTTTAAAAGTTCGTCCATCGTTTCATAAGCTTGCTCTCCAAACGCATAATCCATTACAACAAGTACTGGCTTTTCGGCATTTCTTGAACTATTTTCAACAGTATATCTAGTTTTACTAATATCAATTTTTCCAGTATCAATAATTTGAACATTAATATTGGTTCCTGAAGTATCTTTAATATACGTTAACCCATTTTCAGCTGCATATTCCATTACTTGCTTGCGTAAATCTTCATTATCGTCGTCACTTAATAATTCAAATAAAGAAATTGTATCATTCTCTTTAATTTGTTTTGGTAGTACAATTGGTGCGTAAATAGAATTCATAACGCTATGCATATTTGCGCTAATAATATGAATTGGACGGCCTAATAATTTTTGATCGTTTAAAACATCTTTAATATTAGTTGCCCAAATTTCTCCATAAATATGATGCCCAATTCGCTCACGTAATACAGGACTAAAAGTAATTGCTCTTTTTAAACTAGCTGTTTTTTCACTAATTGCTAAATGCCCTAACCAATATATGATTTGAAAAAATCGATCTGGATTTTTTTCTTCGAATAAAACCGCATGAACACTTTGAGTTTCTTCAAAAGTTCTTCCTAAAACACTTGCCATATGTGCCAACATAATATCTCTATCATCACCAGATAGTTTTCTATTATGCAATACAATATCTTCTAATTTTTGCCATTCTCTAATGGTATCACCTTCATCGTTTATAAGAACTTTATCGGCTATTTTATAAGATTCTATAAATAAAAATGTTAAATGTGTTAAAATATCATAGATTTCAGACCGTCCACGAGTTACTTCAATATTCATTTGATCTTTATCTATTCTGAAGCAATTTCTTCTCCGTTTTGCTGGAATAATAGATTTAAAATGTGAATTTGAATACCCTTCATCGGCTGTTAAATTTACATATCTACATTCCTCAATTCCAGCTGGAAGCCTTTCAATAACATAAATTAAACCGTTCAATTCTACTTTTTCTTCAGCAATTGACCCGTATATTTCAGGTCGAAGCAATAAAAGTGAATCACGCAGTGCATCTCCAGAAATTCCCATTGGTTTGTAAAAACCTCTTGTAAAAAGGTGACGCATTGATATGTATAAGCGCTCAATTGCTTTAGATGATTCCTGAGCTCGATTTCTTCCTTTAATTTTTGAATTTAACATACGCTGTTTTTGTGTTTCAAAGATACGATATATCTATTTATTTGTTGAGTTGCACTTGGCAACTATTTGCAGTTTAACCTAAACTAAATTACTTCATTAATATTGACTTGTATTCTGTTGAATTATTTAAAATTAAATTCGCTTTTTCAATTGTACTATCAAATACAGCTTTATTTATATAAACACCTTCATTAAAATAATAGCGTTTTACTATTTCTTCGGTTAATTTACGAAGTATTTCTTCTTTGTTTTTTTCTAATTCTTTCAGTTTTTCAGCTTGTATTGTATGCAATAGCTCTGCAAAAGTTTTTTCTAAACTACCGTTCAAATTTTCTGAAATTGCTTTTTCTTTTGCAGTTTCAAAATCAATTTCAGTATTGGTTTTAAAAGCTTCATTATTTTTAGTTATATAACTTATAAACGAGTTAAAATCTGCTTCTTTTAAGTTGAATTTTTCAGGTTCAGCTATTGTAATGTTTTCATAAAAATAATGGGTTATATAATTAAAAAAAACGTCAGATTTTAAAAGGGTTTCTGTAGTTTTAGTTGTTGTTTCTTTCTCAATTTCAACATCTGGTAAAATACCTCCACCTCCATAAACTATTCTTCCAATTTCAGTTGTATAGGATTCTCTTCCTGAGTCAGAAAATTTTGGTATATTCCCTTTATCATCTCTATTGGTGTAATCTAATTCTTGAATACATCTGCCACTTGGTGTGTAATATTTAGAAATTGTGATTTTCATTTGCGTTCCATAGGAAAGTTCTCTGTAACGCTGCACCAATCCTTTTCCAAAAGAGCGTTCACCCAAAATAACAGCTCTGTCATAATCTTGTAAAGAACCTGCTACTATTTCTGAAGCCGAAGCTGATCTATTGTTTACTAAAATAGTAATTGGTATTTCTAAATCAATTGGAGCATTTCTAGTTTTAAATGTGTCATTCCATTTTTCAACTTTCGATTTTGTTGTCACCACAATTTTATCTTTTGGAATAAAAAAGTTGACAATTTTAACTGCCTCATTTAACAAACCTCCGGGATTTCCTCTTACATCAAGTATTAACTTTTTCATGCCTTCTTCCTTTAATTCTAAAAAGGCTTTTTTCACTTCAGAAGCTGCTTTTTCGTTAAACTTTATAAATGAAATATAACCAACCTCGTCAGATAACATTGCGTAATACGGAACTGGATTTATTTCAATTTTTTTTCGAATTATTTCAAAAGAAATTTTTTTATTTTGACGTTCAATTTGAAGATTAACTTTGGTATTTGGCAATCCTTTTAACAATGTTGAAATGCCTTTTCCTTCAAACTCATTTACAATAATATCATTTATTTTTAAAATATTATCCCCCGGTTTAATTCCAGCTTTTTCAGCAGGAGAATTTTTTAAAATCTCACGAATAATTAAAGTCTTATTTTTATATTGAGAAATGGCACCTATTCCTCCATATTCTCCTGTAGATTCTATTCGTGCATCTTCAACTCCTTGCTCATCATAATAACGGGTGTAGGGATCTAAATTTTGAAGCATATGATTTACTGCATTATTGGTGAGTTTTGCAGGGTTTACCTCATCTATATAATACATATTTAACTCTTTAAATAATGTAGTATAAATATCAATTTGTTTTGCAATTTCAAAAAAATCTGATTGAAACCCAACAGAAATAAGTACTGAAACGCTTACAAAAATTCCTATACAGAGTTTTTTAACTTTGCTCATTATTAGTAATTTTAGTTGAAAATTTTTCGCTAATATTTTTAATGGACAACTCTAAATCGTCATGTTTCAATTCTTTATTCGTCATATAAATAAACATAAAAACATAGTGTTCCTTTAAGTTTTCAGAAAATAAATGTTTATTTTTTCGATATACTTCGCGCATTATCCTTTTAATTCTATTTCTATCAACCGCTAATTTAACAGCACGTTTTGGAACCGTAAATCCAGCTTGTACAAGCGCTTCTGAATGATGTGTTGTTTTTAAATAAATTAATTGAAGTGGAAACGATTTTATACGACTACCTTCAGCAAATAATTGTTCAATTGCTTTTTTACTCTTTAATTTTTCGTCTTTTCCTAAGGTAAATCTCATTAGCACAAATGTAATGAATAAAAGATTTTAATTACTAAATTTGTACATAACTAAATCAAAAAACCAATGACACAAGATTTATTTCAAGCTCCAGATTATTATCAATTGGACGAATTGCTTACTGAAGAGCAACTATTAGTGCGTGATGCTGCACGAGAATGGGTAAAGCGCGAAGTTTCTCCAATTATAGAAGAAGCCGCCCAACAAGCCAAATTTCCAACTTCAATAGTTAAAGGATTGGCAGAAATTGGTGCTTTTGGACCTTATATTCCTGAAGAATATGGTGGAGCAGGATTAGACCAAATGAGTTACGGGTTGATAATGCAAGAAATTGAAAGAGGAGATTCAGGCGTGCGTTCAACAGCATCTGTTCAATCTTCTTTAGTTATGTATCCTATTTGGAAATATGGATGTGAAGCACAAAAACAAAAATATTTACCAAAATTAGCAAGTGGTGAGTTTTTAGGTTGTTTTGGCTTAACAGAACCTAATCATGGTTCAAATCCCGGCGGAATGGAAACCAAAATTAAAGATATGGGAGATCATTATCTTTTAAATGGTGCTAAAATGTGGATTTCAAATGCGCCTTTTGCTGATATTGCTGTAGTTTGGGCAAAGAATGAAAAAGGGCGTATAAAAGGTTTAATTGTTGAACGTGGTATGGAAGGATTTACAACTCCAGAAACGCATAATAAATGGTCTTTAAGAGCTTCTGCAACTGGTGAATTAATTTTTGACAATGTGAAAATTCCGAAAGATAATATTTTACCAAATAAAGATGGTTTAGGAGCGCCGCTTGGTTGTTTAGATTCAGCTAGATACGGAATTGCTTGGGGAGCTATTGGGGCTGCAATGGATTGTTATGACACGGCATTGCGTTACGCTAAAGAACGTATGCAGTTTGGAAAACCTATTGGTGCTTTTCAACTTCAGCAAAAGAAATTAGCAGAAATGATTACTGAAATTACCAAAGCACAATTACTTACTTGGCGCTTGGGAACTTTAAAAGATCAAGGAAAGGCAACAACCGCACAAATATCCATGGCAAAACGTAACAATGTTGAAATGGCTATACATATTGCTAGAGAAGCTCGACAAATTTTAGGTGCTATGGGAATTACAGGCGAATATTCTATTATGCGCCATATGATGAATTTAGAAAGCGTTATTACGTATGAAGGAACTCATGACATTCACTTGTTAATTACGGGAATGGATATTACAGGCTTGTCCGCTTTTAAGTAATAAAAATTAAAAAACAGCCTGAAATAGCACTTCGACAGGCTCAGTGTGACACTATTTATTAGAACAAAAAAGAGACTTCAAAATATTGAAGCCTCTTTTAATTTTATTTAATTTTTATTATTTACTGAATAATCATTTTTTTGGTTGCCTTCCCTAAGTTTGTACTCACGGTAACAAAATAAATACCTGTTTTTAAATCTGTAGTTTTAACAATGTGATTATTCCTACTTATGGAGTTTACATTTTCAGTAAACAATTTTTGCCCCATTACATTTGAAATTGTAACCTTAAATTCTTGAATTTCATTAGGCATTCTTAATGTTATCTCCCCAGTAGTAACTGGGTTTGGATACAAACTAAATCCACTTAATAGTTCATCTTCTATGCCTAAGGTAGAATCTATAATATTTACGGTGTAATCTTCAACTTCACCATCATAACCTGTATTACATGAAGCTGGGTTCGTTGTTCCATATCTTACAGCAACTCTCATTCTGGTTGTTCCAATTACGGCTGTAGCAGGAATTGTAATTGAATATGGTGAACTTGCCGTTGGTTGATCTGATAAATTTGAATCAGATCCTAAATCGATTGTTTCCCCCGAATCATCAAAATCACCATCTATATTCCAATCAATCCAAACTATTGTTTGGGCTGTACCTCCATCTGAATCTATATTTACAGTAAGATCATATGAGCTATTCTGAGTCACATTGGTGGATAAACCCGTAAAATCTTCATATCCTCCATTATCTCTATTATTGGTATCCGCATTATTTATTGCGTTAAAAGATACTAATGTAACACCCGTATCATAAGTAGTATTTCCATTTGAAATACAATAACTTACTGTATATTCTAAAGTTGTAAAAGTATTTACACTACTATAATTTGAGTATCCACCACAAAAACTTCTTATTTGGTATTCATAAATTGCATTGGAATCTAAATTTGATAATTTCATTTCACTAGCGCTAACAACATTTGTTAACCAAGTTGTTTCTCCTTGTTTTCTATAATCAATTTCATAGAAATTTGCACCCGAATCTGCCCAAGTAATAGTTGCACTCGAATACGTAATACCATTTTCAGAAATACTTGCAGGCACGTCGGCACTACTTCCACCTGAAGCAGTTAATAAAACATCTGACAAAACTATAGTTTGATAATCTGTAATTGTTTGATTGGTTAATGTTTGCGATATATAACAATCTGCTTCAAACAAAATATCATATATACCTGCTTTTACAGGGCGATAATAATCGCCTAGAGGTAATTCAGTTTCCACCCATGAACCTAAAGCATCATGACCAACTAATGTAACTTTTGCATTTATAGGATTTCCAGAAATAGCATCTTTTACAACTCCTTGAAAACCATAAGTTCCTTGAATTAAAAATTCAATGTACGCTTCTTGGTTATAATTCCAAATATCTATAATCTCGTTATTACTAGCGGTATTTGTAGCAGGTGGAACTTTTACATTGGATAATTCGATTGTTGATTCTTTACATTGTTCAGAAAAATTCATATAATCTTGTCTTCCTCCATAAACTTCGTACCAATCATTACCATTAGTTACACCAGGCCAAACATAATCTGTATACATTGCATCCATATATCCGTTAGGACTATCATTTTGACAATTAACCGCATACTCTTTACCAATTAAAAAGTACCATTCATCATCTGGATGTCTAACAGGAGTATTATCCCAAGGATAATTTACAACCTCTGTCCCACCATGAAAATTAGCTGATAAAACAAAATGAGTAGATGCTGCTAAAGCCATAAAATTTTGAGTTTCTAATTCATATGAAACCCATAACGGGTGATTACCTACAACATTATCAGGATAATTTCTATTTAAATCCACATTACTGGCATTTGCTCTTCTTGAATTTGCTACCGAAGTATTTGTGTTATCATTCCAAAATGTTGCATCTGGGTTCGCCATTGGGTTGATCCAAACTTCAGAATTATCTAATAAATTTTTAATACGCGCATGATCTGAATGCCCTACATCTTCATAAGCAGTAATAAAATAGTCTATTAAGTTTAGCATGGAAGGATACCCCGCAATTTCATCTCCGTGCATTGAAGAAGTGTACATAACTCTTGGTTCTGCCTCTCTTGTTGAAACATTATCGGATAATTTAATAAACAACAAACGTTTATCTCCTCCTCCAACTCCTTGAACTGTACCTCCAATATCAACCAATTCAGCAATTGATGAATGGTCAGCAGCAAAATCAGCCATCTGTTGTGCATAATCAGCATACGTTGGATAGGTTGATAACGGAAATGCTAATGTATAAGCGGCATTTTTACCTAAAACACCTTTTTTATGAATTTTAGGGTTGAACATAACAACATCTTTTGGATCGTTCAATTTTTTATCAACTGTAAAAGGTAAATTAAATGTTAAAAAGGTATCAAAGTTGTTTTTATTAGCAATTGCTTTTATAGTTAAAGGGTTGCTTTGGTCTTGTCCGTGATCAAAAGAAAGAATTCTAGAAAGTTGTCTAATTTCATCAATAGTAGTTGCAGTAAATGTAAAGGCCAATTCACCTCGTTTATTTAAATAATCATCTGCTAACTCTTTATTGCTTTGGGCTGTTAAAATAAATGTACTAAAAATTAATACAAATAGTAATTTTGTTTTCATTCTATTGGGGTTTTTAACTTTACTATTATTTAATAATTATTTTTTTTGTGAGAAGGCCAGCAGCTGTATGCACTCGTACAATATAAACTCCTGTAGCCATTTTTATTGGTAAAGATACAAATCTTTCATTAATACTTGAATTCCAGACACTTACTTGTTGCCCTAAATAATTAAATAAACTAATACGCTCAACTTCTGTATCAACAATTCTGTTTATTTGTAATTCAGAAATATCATTATTCATGTATATGGAAACTCCTTCAAATAAAGCTACTTCTTCTAATGTTTTTAATCGTGGTTGAAATGTAAGTACAAACCTGTTTTTATAATCGCCAGCTTCTAAATCAACTTCAAAAGCTTGCTCTTTAATATTGTATGTTTCACCTGTTAAATTATCTTTAATGTATACTGAAATATTTTCAGCTACATTTTCAAGTTCATCCACTTTAATACGAATGTTACCATCATTTGCTGTTTGAATTCCAAGTGGAACTTCTTTATCTAAACTAAACGTATTGGTTGCTTGAATTATGTATTTTTTATCATCAATCATCCAATACATATCATCCTCAAAAATTTCATAAATTTCAGCATCATAACCCCAATCAACAGCATCAGTAGCTTTTTCATCAAAAGCTAATAGTATCTGGCGGTGATTAATTGCAGGAGCATCAAAACCAATTCTAAATTTAGGACGTTCATCTGCTATATTTTTTGTTGTAATTTTAGATTTTGTGGTGCTATTTTTCATGAAAACGGAGTTTCCTAAAAATTCCTTTTCAAAAATACGTTGTCCATTGTTAAATTCAATAAAACCTCCATCGGCATCTGCTAGTACAAAAAACCCTTGACCTACGGCTATAAATGGTCCTGGTGTTTTGGTTGCTATACCTAGATTACTTACACTTGAATGACTTGTTGCAGGAACACCTGACACCAAATTTCGTGTTGCATACCCAGCCTGATAGTCCTTTAAATTATGGGTATCACCACCATAATGCTCCCAAAAATATATTGCACCTCCACCTCCAACAGAACCTGTTCCTGATGGACTATTGTCAATTAAAAATTGTCGAGTATCAATTGCTGAAGGGTATGGATTTCCAACCAAATATTCGTTATTTCCTGAAACACTTAATATAATAGTACCATTGTTAGGTTTCCCTACAAAAACATAGTTTTGGTCTGAAGCTCCAGGTTCTCCTGTTCCTTTCATTAAAAAACCTTCTCCCGCATATAAATTACCTGTGCTTCCAATTTGATCCCATTCACTATAAAGCCCTGTTAAATTTGCGTATTTATATAACCAATAATTCGCAATTTGAATTGGAGGACCTGGTAAACCATTTTGACCTCCAACAAATGAAATATCAACTGGAGCGTTAGCATTTGTTCCATCTTTTAAAACATTTGCAATTGAGAACGGTGTTCCAGAAATTGGAGTGATTCCATCGCTTGAAAAGTTTCCTGCACCTTGAAGTATTACTGGTGAAGACCAATCATTATATCTATATTTATTTCCTTCTCCTTGTTGGTCACGCTCTAAATGACCAATACTAGCTATATCTAAATCACTACCAATTGTTTGTATTAATTGTGATTCTCCTTCTAAATCCAATATACCATCTAATTTTAAATAATGTGTAACAGATAAACCATTTCCAGTTCCCGCAGCAGTATCACCATTAATTGTTAATTTAGTATCTATTGCATCTATTGAATTTGATATTATATTTAATCCTAAAACTTTAATATCTCTACTCCCTGATGTTAAAATGTTATTATCTGAAATTTCAACAATATTCCAATCTATTGGTGTAACTCCATCAACAATAGACAAACTGTTTGGAATACTTTGAACTGTATTATTAAGCCATGTTACCGGAGTATCCCATGCTCCATCAGCACTTGATTGATACGGTAATGGAGCTGTTTGGTTATCAACTGTATTAAGGTTTTTTAATGCGGCTGTGTTTCCATTACCTGATGCATCTTTACAATTAGTAAAAGTATACGTACTCATTGGGTAATAGCCTATTAAATTAGCCCAAGGAACTGCATTAATATCGTTTTTTGTTGGTAAAATTCCTAAACTTGCAAAATAAGAGCCATCAACATTGGTGTTATCTTCAATTTCTTGATTCATCACAAAACGTAATTGATCTTCAGTTAACGCGACATCCCACACTCTAACCTCATCTATATTCCCTTCAAAAAATGATGTTGTATTTACTTCATCTCCATCTGCTGCCGCAATCAAAAATGATTCTGAATTATCAATAGGCGCTGCTAATACTGTTGTTTGTGTTATATCTTCAACTCCATCAATATATAATTTAGCATCTGTACCGTCATAAATAACAGCTACATGATGCCAAATACTAGTAGGAATTGGAACGGAAGAAGTTATTGTTTCTGAACCACCATTCCAAGACATTTCTAAATTTCCAGATCCATTAATCCCAAAATTATACCCTGTTGTAAAACCATTATCTCTTTTTGAAACTATAGAAGCTGAAGTGTTTTCTCTTTTAATCCAAGCTGAAATTGTAAATGCAGTTGTAGGTGTATTTATATCTAATACATCTCCAGCGTCTAAATAATCAACAGCGCCATCAAATTGTATAGAACGAACAAAGGTTTTCTCAGGAGCAAATCCAAATGTTATATATTTAGTTGTACTAAAGGTATAATTAGCTTGAAAATTTCCTAATCCATCAGAACTCATAATTCTATATTCAGAAGATGGGCTAAACGTTGGGGAATCTGACACAAACATCAAATAATCACCTGGTGGTGGGCCTAGTGGTATTAGTAAGGTTTCAGGAATTGAAACTTTTGCTGAAAAAGTAGTTCCTTTTGATGCAACTTTCCATTTTCTCAAAATTGGTGTAAATTCCACATTGGTTGTTAGCGAACCTAAAGGTAGTATTCCTTCACTCATATCAACAACAACTGAAGACCCTCCTGTTAAAACGGCATTATCATTCCCCCAAACCAAAAAGGTTTTATCTGTTGTAAATGTATTTGTATTTAAATTATTTGTAGTTGCAATTTCATTTAAACCAATTGTAATATCATTAGCTGTATTTACTGTTTTAGATTGTTTTTGATTTAACTCCGAAGCATCATCTCTTCCTATCCCTGTAATATTGTAATTAAAAACATCATTAACAGGAACACCTGTATTTATATCCCAAATTAAGGCTCCTGAAGAATCTACATAATCTTGACTAGTTCCATTAACTCCTAAAGTTATACCATATTTAATGGCTAAATACGATTGTATTTTGTTACGTTCAGTAGTATCATCTTTTCTAAGGTTATAGGTGATAATTTCTGCTACTCTACCTTCAAAACTAGCTCTAAATCCTTGGCTCCTTCCAATCCAAAAACGAGAGTCTTCCACATTTATAAACTGTGGCACTCCAACTTCATCACTTACAATATTGTTACCATTATAATAAAGTTCAGAACCATCTATAGGTGCGCTACTGTTATCTCTAACATTTAATATGGCAACACCATTATATGATGAGCTAGTATTAGTATCTGCAATTCCATATCCTCTATCAATAGCGGGAGTTCCAGTATCGGCAGAAGTACCAATTGCAAAAGCTATTGACTCATCGTCAAATCTAACAGAATAGGTTCCGTAACCAATTCCAGTACCATCTCTTTCATTCGGATCTACAAGTGGAGAATCTCCACAAAATAAATCCATACTTGTATATGTGCTATTCACTGTGTCATCTGGAATTGCAACAATAAAAAATTCTTGCGTATAAAAACCTGAAACTCCTTCTAAATATTGTTGTGGTGTGTAGGTGTAATCATATTCTTGTGGCGCAGCAAATCTATCATTGTTAAATGATATTACTGGATTGAAATTTACATTATTAACTGTATTATCAAAAAATGTTGGTTCTTGTCCTACTGTATTAACTGTAGCATTTGAACCCCTAGCATTCGTCTGCCAAAGCGAAACTGCAGCACCATCACCATATCCTAAACCACTTGTAGATTTTAGCCATAATTTTAAATCAGATACAATACCTCCAGGACCAATAGTTAATGGAGTTAATGAGTTTCCACTTATAGAAAATGTATACGGATCTTCATTTGAATCATCACTTGTAATTGTTACAATATCAGTAAAAGTACCAAGTGCTAGTGGTGAAAATGTAATTACAAATGTAGTTGAAGTACCTGTAGCTAATACTGTTGAAGCTGGTTGCGTTGTTACGGTAAATAATGTGCCTGTTGCTAATGTAACTGAACTACCAATTGTTAAATCAGTTCCCCCTGTATTTTCAATGGTAAAAGTTCTAGTATTTGAGCTACCCATATCAATATCACCAAAATCAGTAAAGTCACTTAATGAAGTAATAGTTTCTCCATTAGCAATTGAAGTTCCATTTCCAGTAACGTTTATCTCTCCACCACAAATACCACCTGAAACATTAAAATTAACTGTTCTACCACCTGGAAGAGCACCTCCGTTTAAATTTTCATCAGGATCATTTATAACCTCAACCCCTGATGATGTAATTGTAATATTGTCAGTTCCGTTCCAACCATCACCATATGTATCATACATTATAAAATAATAGTTATTTAAATCTTCTAAACAACCCAAATTAAAAGTTATTGGACCGTAACTATCATCTGCACCTCCTGCGTAGCCATTATCTATGGTGGTTATTAAAGTTCCTGAAGGTGAATAGACTTCAACTCTATTTTCTGATGACCAACTTGGCCAATCTACTGAAACGGTAACTTCTGAATAAGTAGTTGTTGTTCCTATACCTTCAACATTAAAAGTATAAGGATCTTCTCCTCCTGTTGTATCATTATTTGCAATAGAAATAGTAGCTGTTTTTGTTCCTACAGTTGATGGATTAAAAGTTACTGTAAATGTAATTGAGTTTCCAGCAGTAATTGTACCTGAAGTTGTTCCTGAAATTACAAAATCTGCCGTACCTCCAGTAACTGATGTTATTATTAAATCTGTAGTACCATTATTTTCAATAGTAAATACATTTGAATTGCTTCCAGAAGAAATATCTATACTCCCAAAGTCAGTATCATCAGTAGTTGAAATGGCTGTATTACCATCCAATATATCAATAAGTGGTGACCCTCCTTGAATATTTATTTCTGGACCAGAAATAGCTGTTGTTAAACCACTCAAATCAACTATTTGAATTTCATGAGCCATTGTGTTTCCACTTCTATGAGCCCAATGAGCTGCTTGTGTAGTAGAATTTAAATAATAATTACGCCAACCTCTACCATAAGCCGTTCCTGTACCACTTGAAATAGAGGAGCCTACAATAAAAGCTTCTGATATTGAAGTAAGCCCTGCACTAGTAATATCAATTGTAGTTTCATTTGCTGTGCTACTTGTATTTTGAAATCTTGTTACATTTAAATTTGTATTATTTAATACGTGTACAAAATGCCTATTGGTACCTTGTGCAGAAACATGCTGTGAATGAAAAGTCCAATCTAAAGTTTGATTATCTGCCCCAGGATCAATTACAGGCCATAAATCAGATATTGCATCATCTATACCATTCACATTATTATCAGCTCTAAAATGTGAGAAGGTTACCGCCTCGCTCCAAGCGCTTACATTTGCTACTGTTCCCGTACCGTCTGAACCACCACGTAAAGTAATTGAGCCAAAATCACCATCTGTATTTCCAGAATCTCCATGTAATACATTCCAATTGCTTCCTGTAAATTCTACCACTGTTATATATACAGTCACATTATTAGCGTTAGAACCCTTTTGGACTCTTAATGTGGTGGAATTTTCTAAATATGCAATTGCAGTACCAGAATCTGCATCATCATTTCCAGAGCTATTCATAATTCCTGTTATAAATGGAATACAGTTATTTGCGTTTGTTATTCCAGATAAAACCTGAGTAATACTATTGGTCGCTCCATTTAAAGATATTGCATAACGCCCTCTTACAATCAGTTCATTATTTCCAGCAGCAGGCCCAACATACTCCCATAAAGAGGTGTTAAAACGCATATTGCTATTTATTGAACCACCTTCTCTATAATAATTTAATGTACTTGTATTGATAAGTTGTCTTGCTCCAGCTAAATCATCTCCATCTAAATTAATAGCGCTTAAATCGCTTCGCCCAGCATGTGTTTTACGGTTGTTATTTGCTAATTCTACAACATTATTAAGTGATGAAACAGCTGTGAATCCAGAGTTTGATCCTCCTATTCTTGCAATATCATCTTGGATATGTTGTACTTTAAAATCTGGTGTTTGTGAAAAGGTTGAGAAGGAAATAAAAATAGTAAAAAATACACTGAAAAGTACAAACTTCAATTTGGGGCTAACAAAATACATATATTACTCATTTATTGGGTACTACAATAATAGTATATCTTTTAAAATATTACTATTATTACAATACCCAATAGATAAATAGCTATGTATACACAATAAACCGTTATTTATCACATATAATTAACGTTAATTATATTCGATTTATCCTAATTCTTTTTGTTATTTTACCTATTTCTGTATTTGCCTGTATAAAATAGATGCCTCGTTTTACATTAATAGGCAAACTTAGCCTTTCTGAATTTAAATTTCTTTCCCAAATTTGAGCTACTTGACCTAACTTATTATATAAAACTAAATTGGTTAATTTTACTAACTGTTTGTTTTTAATATTTATTGTGTTACTGCCATTATTAACATACATTAAAAATTGATGGTTTATAATTTTAGTATCATCTAAACCATCATTTTCTGTATCATCATCACTTGTTGTGTCATCTCCCGTTGTATCGTCACCAGCTGAATCATCTTCCGTTGTATCGTCACCCGTTGTATCATCTCCTGTTGTGTCGTCTCCTGGTGGTTGAGGTAAATCATCGCCTGTTGTGTCATCACCTGTTGTATCATCTCCTGTTGTGTCATTTCCTGGTGGTGGAGGTAATATATCGCCACCTGTTGTATCGTCATTTGGAATTGCATCAGCACTTACAAAAATTAAAACATATCTAGTATGATATTCGCCTGCTGGCAATGTAATTTGGTATGGACTTTCTTGGATGTCAAAAGATTTATTCAATTCTTTGTCTTTTAACCAAACTTTAATACCATCAATAGGGTTTTCAAGAGCGTCAATTCCAATACTTATATCACCTCCGGCAGTTATAATTCCAAGTGGTATTTCTTTACCTATTACAATAGTATTAGTCGCCTGAATAACATATTTTTTTTGGTCTATCAACCAATACATATCATCATTAAAAATTTCATAAATTTCAGCATCATATCCCCAATCAAAACCATCAGTTGTGTTTTCATCAATGGTTAATAATATTTGGCGATGGTCAATTAGAGGTGCATTAAAACCAATTCTATATTTTGGTCTTAAATCTTCAGTTCCAGCAATCAGGATCGAATTATCTATTGAAGAATTGAAAAGTTCTTCTTCAATTAAAAGTTTTGTTTCTGAATATTTCGTCCGATGAAATTCAGAATTAATTGTTAAAGAATAAATTGTTGTTGAAAAACAACAAAGTAATACGATTAATGTTTGTAATTTTTTCATAACGTTGGAATTGTAAGAATGTTAGTTAGAAAAAAGGATAAAAAAGGATTTTTTAATTATCGTTCATTTATACTTATCTTTTTTATTATTTAGGGTTAATTTATCTTTTTAACAATATAAAGATACATATAAAAAGCGGTAAATTTACCGAAAAAACCAATTATTTACCGTTTATTGAAGAAATCGTACCGTTTATTAGTTTTTTATACCGTTTATATAGGTTCAGAAGCCTAAAAAATAAAAATATAATACCATTTGTTTACAAAAACAAACTGTCTATTGTAAATTAACAGCATAATTAACATCCGAAAAAGATTAATTCTTCTTTTTTCGGATGATAATTAGTTTATTATTATCTTTTTTGAAGTGTTTCCATTTTGGCTGATAATTTGTAAAATATAAACTCCTGAAGATTGATTTACTGGGAGATTAATAATTTCTTGTTGTAGATTTTGATTCCATGAATTTAATAACTGCCCTAAATAGTTGTATAAATTGATGTTTTCTATAACTTCTTCCATAGGTTTTTGAATTTCAACTTCTGAAGTGTCATTATTCATATAAATTAGAAAATTAGTATTCAATTCTCCTTTTCTATGTGGTTTTATTGGCTTTATTCTTTTTCCTGGATTAAAAACTAATGAGAACCTATTATGATATTCTCCTGCTTCTAATTGAATGCTAAATGATTTTTTATTTATACTATGGATTCTCCCTGTTTCATTATCTTTAATATAAAACTTAACTCTTGTATTTACATTTTCTAAAGTGTCTATTTTAATATTTATAGTCCCTCCTTCAACAGTTACAATACCAAGTGGAATTTCTTTGTGTTTTCTTATTTTATTAGTTGCTTGAATAGCCAATTTTTTATCATCAACCATCCAATACATATCATCATTAAAAATTTGATACATCTCACCATCATAACCCCAGTCTAATTTATCTGTTGTTTTTTTATCAATGGTTAATAATAATTGACGATGATCTATTTGAGGTGCATCAAAACCAATTCTAATTTTAGGTCTTCTATCTTTTTTAGTTGTGTTATTACCATGCTTTATTGGTCCTCTTTTGTTTTTTTCAGCTTTCATAAAAATTGAATTTGTTGAAGCTTCAGTAACAAAAGTACGTTGTCCATTATTAAATTCAATAGTTCCTCCACTAGCATCACCAACAACAAAAAAACCTTGCGAAACCGCAATATATCTTTCAGGAGTTTTTGTTCCACTTCCCGTTTGAGCTACATCAACATGTGGAATTGCCGACGCTCCAACCAATCCACCTGAAAGATTATAAGTTCCATATCCCGCTTGATATTCAGCTAATATATGAGAATCATTTCCCCAATGCTCCCAAAAATATAAGGTTCCTGTTATGGAGCTTGCATTGTCTACTATAAATTGATTTGCGTCAATTGCTGAAGGATATGGGTTTCCTACTAAATAATCATTATTAGCACTCACTGTTAAATTAATAGTTCCATTATTTGGTTTTCCTTCAAAAACATAATTTTGATCTGAAGCGCCTGGATTCCCTGTTCCTTTCATTAAAAATCCTTCACCCGCGTATAAATTACCTGTACTTCTTATTTGCTGCCACTCGCTATAGAGTCCAGTTAAATTTGCATATTTATACATCCAATACGTACTTAATGTCATAGGTGAAGTTGCACCATCATAACCTGTATTATTGTAAACTATTGCACCAGGTGAACTAGCATTTGTTCCATCTCTTAAAACATTTGCAATTGAAAATGGCGTACTACTTGTATTTCCAGTTCCTTGAGCTATTACTGGCGAAGACCAATCATTATATCTGTATTTATTTCCTTCTCCTTGCTGATCTCTTTCTAAATAACCTGCACTTAATACATCTAAATCACTACCAATTGTTTGTATTAATTGTGATTCTCCATCTAAATCTATAACACCATTTAATAATAAATAATGAGATATAGTTAATGAATTAGCCGTATTTATTGAAAGTTCATTTGTATTATTTTTTAATCCTAAAACCGTTACACCCCTTGTTGTGTTAACGTTAGTATTAGTTTCAACAATATTCCAATCTACTTGTACTCCATTTAATGTGGTGTTTGGTAAATATTGAACTGCGTTGTTCAACCACGTTGCAGCGGTGTCCCAATTTCCATTTGTTGAAGATTCATATGGTAATGGTGCTGTTTGAGTTTCAACCACTTGTTTATCTTTAGTTAGATACTTTATACGCGCCCAGTTTTTGTTGTTTGAATTATCTTCAACTGTGGTTCCGTAAAATGAATTCATATCGTAATAGGCTTGTAAATTATTCCAAGATCTAGCACTTATATCATTTTTAGTAATGTTTTGCGGTAGTATTTCTCCATCAACATTTGTACTAAATTCTTCAATTTCCTGATTCATTATATAACGAATCTCCGTTATTGTTAAAGCTGAATTCCAAAATCTAACTTCGTCTACTGCGCCATCAAATGAATTAATTGTAGTTTTATTAGTATATAAAGCTCCAATAGAAAATTTATAAGTGCTACTTGTTGGATTTGCTAACGAGTTTACTGTTTTATCTAAAATTCCGTCAATATATAAAGTGGCCGTTCCACCACTAAATGTAAGTGCTATATGATGCCAGTTTGAATCAATTGTATTTGTTGAAGTTATTTTTGTACTTCCATTCCAATCTATTTCTATATTTTTACTACCATTAATTTTGAAGTTATAGCCTGTTCCTTTTGAAATAAAACTTCCACCATTTACATTATTTTTCACCCAACCAGATACTGTAAAATTTGTGTTTAATTCTAAACTTGCATCACCTAGTAAGAATTCATTAGTTGTAAAATCAATGCTACGTTTTTCTTCAACACGAGTTGCTTTGGCAATGGTAAAATATTTTGTGCCATCAAAATCATACCATACTTCTGAATTAGCACCATTTGTTGTTAATGGAACTACATCTATAATTGTAGTATTTGCAAAACTTGAATTATCTGCCACAACCAATGTATATTCTTCATTAGCTGCTAAAGGTATATTGCTTGTTAAATTTGAAGTAACAATAGAAATTACTACTTCCGCCACATCGTTTTGTGTTTCTAAAATTTTCCATTTTCTTGAAACTGGTGTAAAAGTTGTTGTTGATCCACTTAAATTTATATTTTGAGCTACTTCTGAAGTTGTATTAAAAGCGTTATTATCATTTCCCCAAACCAAAAAATCTAAATCTGTAGCAAAACTGTTTGCATTGGTATTGTTTGTACTAGCTACTTCGCCTAAACCTATGGCCACTACACTTCCTGGATTTACACTTTTAGATTGTTTTTGATTTAATTCTGAATCATCATCTTTACCAATACCTGCAATATCATAATTAAAGCCAGCATTTGCTGAAACATCCCAAATAGTATTTCCAAAAGAGTCCACATAATCCTGACTTATTCCATTTACGCCTAAAGTAATTCCGTATTTAATTGCTAAATAGGATTGTATTCTAGCACGCTCAGTAGTGTCGTCTTGACGTGATGAAAATGTGATAATTTCTGCTATTCTTGCATCTGTACTTGCTTTCCAACCTTCACTTCTACCAATCCAATATCTTGAATTATTAACATTTGAAAAATCAGGCACATCATTTTGATTGGTCCCAACATTATTTGCATTATAATACAATTCTTGCTCTGTAACTGAAGAATTATTTCTTGCATTTAGTATTCCAACATTACTGTAGGTATTCCCTGTGCCAATTTCAGCAACTCCATAACCATCACCAGAACTTGTTGTTCCAACTGAGTAACATAAAATTTCTCCCGAAAACCTTGCGGTATATGCCCCAACACCAATACCGGTTGCATCGGTTTGGTTCGTTGTATTAAATTCATCTCCACAAAAAACATCCATACTCCCAAAAGAAGGATCTACAGTAACATCTGGAATTATTACAACAAACATATCTTGAGTATACAAACCACTTGTACCTTCTAAAAATTGCGTGGAAGTATCATCAAATGAATAATCACCATCTAATGAAACTGGATTATAACTATTATCAAAATCTACCACAGGGTTAAAATTCACATTATATGTTGAATTATCTCTGTAAGTAGGGGCTTGAGCCGCTAAATTAGTTGTAGCATCTGCCCCAATTGCTTGATCTTTCCAAGTATTAACACCATTACCATCAATATGCAATCCATCATTTGCTTTTAACCATAGTTGTAAATCTGTAGTAATTCCACCTGGTCCAATAGTCGGATTTGGTTTATCTATAACTAATATATTGTCTATAGCCATATCGCTATTATAACTAGACCCTGTGAGACCGCTTATTCCTATTTTTACTGTTAAACCTATATATGCACTTAAATTAATACTTACTGGAATCCAAGCAGAACCATTAGCCCCTTGAACCTGCCCTGTGTTTGTCCATAAGTTAGTTGGATAAGTAGCTCCTCCATCTGTACTTATATCTACGTATAAAGTACCCATATCAGATCCGTACATATGATAATAAAAGATAAATTTTGGATTTACAGTACCTGATAAATTAAAACTTGGGCTATCAAAATTTGCAATCTTTCCATAATTAGAACTAGCTTCAGTATACATATAATAAGAACCACTTGCCCCTGTAGAAGGTCCAGTGTTTGTAGATGGCGTTCCTCCAGCATCTCTTGTCCAATCAAAATTATCGCCTAAATCTTGAGTCCAGCCGTCAAGTCCTGTTTCAAAATCAGCTGTATGAATAATTGTTTGGGCAAATGCTACTGTTGAAAAACAGCAAATAAATAATATTTTGAATAATGCTTTCATAACAAACGGGGATTAGATGTTACTTTAAAACGACACTAAATAGGTTAATGGTTTTGGGCTTTCCAGTTATACCTATTAATTTATAAAATGATGTTTTTGCTTTTTATAAAAACAAATTTTACGATTTCAATAAATGCCTGAAAAAGGGTTGTAGCATAACTAAGTGTAATTGTATTTTCATAATAAAGGGGTTTCGAAGTAGTAAATTTATCAAAAAAATAGCTGAATTCCTAATTTTGAATAATTAAAATTATTACAAATGGACATAAAATAAGATTAAACGGGTTGTTTTACCTAACAAACAGAAGTATTACTTATTAACATGAGTTCGATGTAAACTTCCGTACTCTATTTTAGTAAAGACCATTATTGTCAGGTCGAGCGCAGTCGAGACCTTGTATTTTTCATCATAAATTGACCTCTCAACTTTAGCATGTATATTTACTATACAGATTCATTAAAATTTGAACCCGAAATAGCATCTATTAATTTATTCAATAATAATTTTTTTGCTTAGGACACCATTATTTTTAGTAGTTATTTGAACAATGTATGCGCCAGTTTGTTTATTTATAGGTATTGAAATTTCTCTTTCCTTAAAATCCCCTACCCAACTTCCAACATTTTGACCTAAATAATTGTATAAATTAATTTCACTTATTTCAGTGTCAACAATTTTTTTAATTTGCAATTCAGAAATTGTATTATTCATAAACACATTTACCCCTTCAACTAAAGTAATTTCTTTAAGTGTTTTTAAACGAGGTTGAAATACCAATGCAAACCTATTTAAATATTCACCTGCTGTTAAATTTAATTCAAAAGCTTGATTGTTAATTTGGTAGGTTTCGCCTATGCTTTTATCTTTAATATAAATCTCAACGTTTTTGTCTATATTTTCTAATGAATCAATTTTTATATTAACTAAACCATCCTTTTCTAATTTTATACCCAATGGCAATTCTTGGTTTTTATCAAAATTGTTAACAGCCTGAATTACAAATTTACTATTATTAAAAAACCAAAACATATCGTTTTTCCCTAAATCAGCAAGAGGACCATCATAGCCAATATCAAAATTATTGGTTGCATTTACATCTTCTCCAACTAATAAATTTCTATTGAATCCATTTGGAGAGCTAAATTGTAGTCTTATTTTAGATCTTTCATCAACATTTTTTAAAACTTCATTCGTTTTAGATTTTTTGCTTGTTTTAAAAAATAATGACCCATCATTTGTTCCTGTGAAACCTTCTCTTACAAACACACGTTGACTATTTTTAAAAATAATATCGCCTCCGTCCACTGAAGTAGTTGTACTATCTAGAGCAGCATCCAACAACGCTATTACAAAAAACCCTTGATTAACCGGAATGTATCTTTCTGGAATTTTCCCTCCTCCAACTAAAGGAGTTGAGTTATCAATACGTGAGTCTGTTGAAAATGCTTCAATTCCCCCCATTAAAGTGTAGGTAGCATAACCTGCCACATAATCTGATAAATTATGAGAACCGGCCTGCCCAAAATGATGAAAAAAGTAAAGCGCTCCATTAAAAATATTTAGCGTATTTGTGCCTTCCTCTTCATTAATTGTTTCCTTTATATTATCCAAAATAAATTCATTAGCATCTAATGCAGAAGGATAAGGGTTTCCAATAAGTCTTGCATTTCCTGTGATAATAGGTAACGTAATTGTACCGTTATTAGGTTTTCCTTTAAACTTATAATTTTGATTGGCTGTTACAAGTGCTGCACCTGAAGTTCCCTTCATTGTATAACCTTCACCAGACAATAATGCTGTATTTTCATTTATTGATGCCCAGGCATTATAATCATCTTCTGGACCATTAAATTTATAAAACCAATAAGAGCTCAAAGTTATTGGGGCCGTAGTTCCAACATCCGCAGCTGTATATGAAGATGAAAAATTAATATCTTGCGCTCCATCCTTTAAAACTACTGAAATTGAATGATTAGCATTTGTATTTGACACACCTGTACCTCTAGCAGCTGCATTTCCACTTATTGGTTGCACAGATGATGACCAGTCATTATAGTTATAACTACTAGCCGTTCCTTGTTGGTCGCGTTCTAAATGTCCTCCACTGTCTTCATCCAAAATACTTCCTTCATACTGTACCAATTGCGATTCACCAACTAAATCAATAACTCCATCTAATTCCAAATAATGACTTACATGTAATCCTTGACCTCCGTTAGTTTCGTCCTGTGGATCTGTTGTATTGGCTATGGTTAATTTTCCTCCAGTTGAAATTAATCCAAGTACTGCTATATCTTTATCTCCTGAAGTAATATTATGTCCTATTTCAACAATATTCCAATCTATCTCCGTAGATCCATCCAGACCTAAAGAATTTGGTAAATTTTGCTTATCTCCATTCACCCAAGTTGCGGCTGTGCCCCACGCTCCATTTGAAGCTGAAACATACGGGAGTGGAGCCGTTTGCGTGTTTACTATTGATTTCCCTTTCGATAAATAATTTATTCTTAAAAAATTTCGATTATCTGTCAACCCCTCAACAGTTGTCCCGTAAAATGAATTAAAATCGTAATACGCTTTTAATTGACTCCAATCAAATGCATTCACTTCACTGCTTGAAGTAGTTTCTGGAATAACCTTCCCAGACACTTTTGCTCCTGAAGTTTTAACTATTTCTTGATTCATTAAATACCTAACCTGAGGGTATGTAAGTGCATAATCAAATATAGAAATTTCATCTATTTCTCCCATAAATGGGTTTGAAGTGGTATGTACATCAAGTAAAACGCCAACTGAAAAATGATTAAAATTTGGTGTTGGAGATTCAATATTTTGTATTGATTTATCCAATACTCCATCAATATATAAAAATACCGTCCCACTTTGGAACACAAATGAAAGGTGATGCCATTTAATGTCTGAAATCACCATTGTTGAAGTGAAAACAGGTGTACCGCTATTGTTGGCTACAATTTCAACCTGATTGGAAGTGTTTAAGCGCATTTGTATTTTATCTCCTTTTGCCATAATGGTTCTAGGGTTGGCACTTGAGTTAACAGCTCTAACCCATGCTGATACTGTAAAGGCATCAATATTAAGGTCAAGTCCCGATTCACCTACCAAATAATCGCCAGTCGTTATATTAATTAAACTATTTGAAGTAATTTTTGGAGCCTTACAGAATGAAAAAAACATTGTGCTTTCAAAATCATACCAAGTAAATAAGTTCCCTGCTCCATCTGATTTTAAAGGAATTATATCTATAATATCCTCATCTGCAAAATTTTTCGTATCAGAAACAATTAATGAATACTCTTCTGTACTTAATTTGTTAAAGCCAATACTAAACGCGGCAGTTGGGATAGATACAAAAAAATGTCCCATATCTTGTCCAACTCCAACAGTGGGAACAATTTTCCAGTTACGATCAATTTTTGTAATTGTTGTACTTAAACTAGGACCAACAACAATAGAATTTGTAGCTATCCCAGAAAAAGCACCATTATTACAACCCCAAACTAAACTATTAAGGTCGTTTGAAAATTCATTGACATTTGCACTGTTGGTTGCAAATATATTTTCTAAATAAATAGTCACTTCATTAGGATCGTTAATGCTTTTCGATTGTTTTTGATTTAAATCGGAAGTATCATCTCTCCCAATCCCTGCAATATTATAATTATACCCTGCGTTTGCAGAAACATCCCATATTACGGTGCCATTAGAACTAATATAATCTTTGCTAGTTCCATTAACACCCAGTGTAATACCATATTTAATGGCTAAATAGGTTTCTATTTTAGGTCTATCTGCATCTGGAACTCGAGTAGCATAGGTCATAATTTCTGCTACTCGACCATTTAAATTACCATAGATATCATTTATATTTTTTCCAATTTTATAAGGTGTACCAAACCAAGTTCCTGCGTTGTCATAACCTAAGTTATCATAGGTAATATTGCTAGTAGCGGAAACTGCTGGGTCTATACCATTGTACATAAAACGCAACCCATCGGTTACAGTTGCTGTTTTATTGTGAACATTCAAAATTTGTGCATTTGAATACGTTTCCGTATTTGACCCTTCAATTGTGTAGTAAGGATTAGAAGTAACAGAGCCTTGATTGTACCAAAGCCTTTCACCTGTTAAACGTGAACTAAAATTTGCAAGTCCAATTCCAGTTACATCATTAGTTGGGTTCGAGTTTGGGTCAACATCATTCATATTGGAATCTCCATCATTATCATAATTTGCATCACCTGAAAAAGAGCCATCCGTATTTGAATAATTTGAAACCGTACCCGACAAAATTGTCATTCCTGTTGAAGTAGTTACATCCACATCTGATTTCATTACAACAAATATTTCTTGTGTATAAAAACCATTAAAATCGTTCACTAAATATTGATTAATTGTGCTTCCATTGTTTTCAAATTTAATAACTGGATTGAAATTAATGTTATTTGTAGCATCATCAATATATGTTGGTTCATTTCCTGCAACTGCAGTTGCATTTTTACCATTTGAACCTCTATCTGTCCATTGAGATACTTTTGAGCTACCATCGCTAACCACACCTCTATTTGCCTTTAACCATAGCCTAAAATCTGCATTTATTCCACCAGGCCCAGGGATATCATAATTAAACACCTCGGCTTCAACTTTAAAAGTAAAAGAAGTATCATTGTTTGGTATTGTAATTATAGCCTCAACAAGCCCGGTAGCAGCACCAACAGAAAATGTAATTGGAAAATAAACTGAAGCTCCAGGAGTAATATTAAAAGGGTATGTTAGCGGTGTAGAAGGTGGATCTATTGGTGTTCCAACAACAAAATTGCTTAAATCACTTGTTATTGCTCCACTTACATTTAAATCACAACTCCCTGTATTCGTTATGTAAAAACCATGTGTTCTTGTATTTCCACTTTCAACAACTCCAAAATATGTTCCATTGGTAGCTGTAGTAGTAGTTGCTCCATTGGTAATTGAAGCTAAAGGGGAGCCTCCAGAAACGGAAATTACTGGGCTACCTGTAACACTTAATGTAAACGACAAATTCCCGCTTTTTTTTGTTTCTATTGTAACAATTGTACTACTAGAAGTACATGTTGGACTATTATTTCTAACAACAAAATTTAAATGATCTTTATTCCCTTTACAACTTGATGGCTTTATATTCCACCAACCACTAGATTGATATGCATCATATGTTGGGGAGTTCGTATAATATATATTATCAATTTTAAGTTTTTTACAATTGGTAGTTTCTGAATTGGTAATTTGAAATTCCAAGCTTTGTCCAGCTGTAATATTAATAACATCACCATCGTTTACAATTGCACCCCCAAAAATATTGACCTGTAATGTTTGAGCATTTCCAATAAAAACTAGAAAAACTAAAAGTACAGTTAATTTAATTTTAACCAATTTAAAATTAATTAGAGAACCCACGCTATGAAATTTTAGAAGTAGTAATTTGTAAATATACTAAATTAAAAATTATAGTTAACAACTAAAACGAAATAGAATACACGATTGTATCAATAATCGGTTTTTTACTAGATTTTAGCTAACAATGAAATAGCTATGTTTCTACCCGGAGCATTAATTGAAGAAGCAAATTCTTTATAGTGATTATCAAAAATATTATCAATATTCACAAACAGCGTTAAGCTATTATTTATCTTATAATTAGAATTCATATTAAATGTATTCCAGCTTGGGTTTCCGTAAGTTGGGTTTCCGTTAGTATCTAAAGGTGTTTGTTCAATATTATCAATTCCTTCAATTAAATTATAATCTTTTAGTTGTTTTTCAGCATTAAATTTCCAATTTAAACCAGCCTGAAAACGTTCTTTTTCAAAACCAATTTCTAATGAGCCAAATAATGGTGGAATTGATGATAGTGGTTCTTTAGTATCATACGCTTTTCCTTTTGTATATGTAATAGACCCTTTTGTAAACCAAATTGGGTTTAAATTCCCCTTAAAACTAAAAGTACTTCCAACTATGTATGCGTTATCTTTATTAACGTTAGCAACAACATTTGCTTGTTCACCATCATACATAATAGTTGATGAATTATTTATTTCAAAAACATCTCTTGTAATATAATTATCTAAAAGCGTGTAATAAATATTTAATCCTACCTGAAATTTTTTATTGTTAAAATACTTTAAAGCACTTGTTTCAAAACTATAAGCATACTCTGGCTTTAAATACATATTTGGAACCGTAACATCTCCATATTTTTCTCTAATTTTACCAACATCATCAATATTTGGAGATCTAAACCCAGAAGAAATTACATTATTTAATTGCCAATTAACTGATGGTTTATAAACATAACCAATGGTGGCCGTTACAGCTGAATTATTTAAGGAAATATCAAAACTAGGCAATGTTATAAAAGTAGCATCAATCCATGTTGCTGCTAAACGAGTATTTACAACTCTAATTCCAGTATTTAGTGTTGCTTTTTTAGTAATATCTTGTCTGTAATTTGCATAAGAAGCTAAACTTGTATAGCTACTTCCTCCATCAGGATATCGAGATTGGACAGTAAAATCATCGTTTTCAAAACCTATAATTGCTTTGTTATGCACTTCTATAGTTTTACCATAAGCATTGGAATTAACGTTGTTATGCGTAACTTCAAATCCATAAGACATGATTCTGTCATCTGCTTTGGTAAGTGGAACAAAAAAATCACCATTTAAACTAAAAACAGCTACACTTTCATTTCTATAAGATCTATCTAAACTTGAAAATTTTCGTTGAACTCTAGATTCATTAATTTTTTGAAATGCTGCGGTAATAGTTCCTTTTTGAATCCATATTTTATTTGGAGTTAGCTTTAACTGAGATGAAATTAATACTCTTTTTTGAGGGCCATAATACCATTCTGCAAATTTCAATTCATTACCAGAGTATTCAGTTAATTTATCAAATCTATTAATATTGGATGATTCAGAATATTGAATATTAACCGTTAAATCACTTTTTTGTGAAAGTGGTATTGCTATTTTTTGAAGAATATCGGTTTGTTTATATCCTGTGTTTTTTTGAATAGTAAAATCTGGGTTTATAACGGGAGTTGCACTGAAATAACTTGTAGAATTGTTCGAATATTCATTAACTTTTCCCCAATCTTCAAACCCATGGCTTCTATTTTTACCCATTTTTAAATCCCCAAACTTACTATGTGAAATACTGGTGTAGGAAGCCCATTTTTTATTTCTAAATTCAATATTTCCTTCATTCGTAAATTCATTATTAACTGAACTATAGCGAGAATATAGTGATGTATTAACCTCCTTTTTAGTACTGATTTTTGGTGTTTTAGTATAATAATGAATTACACCTCCAAGGGCATCAGAACCATAAATTACAGATGATGGCCCAAAAATAACTTCAGTTCGTTCAATAATATTTGGCGAAATAGTAATAGAACTTTGTAAATGTCCAGCTCTATAAATAGCATTATTCATTCTCACTCCATCAACTACTAGCAAAATACGATTGGCCTCCATTCCTCGCAAAACAGGACTTCCTCCTCCAAATTGAGATTTTTGCACTTTAATACCTGGTAAATTTGCTAATAAATCGGCTGTTGTTTGAGGTGCTAATTTTTTAATTTCTTCTTTTGAAATAATGGCTAATTGTTCTGCTATTCTACTTCTACTTTCTTTTCCTTTTGAAGCAGATAAAACTATTTCATCCAGTTGTTCTGCATTTTTACTCAAATGCACAACAAACTCAATAACTTCAAGCTCTCTTTTTAAAATTTCATATTCAATATAAGATAAATGATTGAAGGAAATTATATCTGAATTATTGAATTTAGATAGATCTGCAATACCCATTTTATTGGTGTAAACTACTGCGTTATTAGCATCATTATAAATAGCTACATTTTCAATTGGAAATTCTGATCCTCGCTCTACTACTTTTACTTGTTGAGCTTGTATTGAAATTATTATAAAAAAAAGAAAAACAAATGATAATATTCTCATAATCAACTAAATACAGACTTTAATATTTCTAAAGATTTTGGTTTTTTAAAGCCTCCTAAATGTAATTCAAAATATTGGATTAAAATAGACAATACAGCTTGTCTATTTGAGGCACTAAAATTAACTGTATGTAAAACATCAAAGTTTATGCCTAAAAGCTTTTTAAATTGAACTAAATTATCACCAGAAACTGTATTGTACTTGTTATAATTGATAAATTTTCCTTCTAACAAATCGAAATACGAATTATGTATAGCATTAGTCTCAGGGTAAAAACCTAAAAACTTGGTTAAATTTAATAAAAATAATAAATGAAAATTTGAAATATCATCATGAGTATCTAACCACAAAAATGACGTTTCTAAATATTTATAAAGTGTACTATTTTGTTCTTCTTCACGAATTGCATAGTAAACTATTTCAGCCAAAAATAAAGCAATCGTTTGCTTTTTAATATCTGTGTAAATTGAATTATAAAAATTGGAAACTTCTAAATCTCTTATTGAATTTAAATTCCCTTTGTTGTTATGGTTTACGGTTAAATTAAGCTGCATTAAAGGTTGAAAATAAGCAGGTTTTAATTTAGATTTTTTAGCCTTTAAAACACCTTTAAGCATATATGTTTTTATTCCACTATTTTCTGTATAACACGTAGTTATTAAACTTGTATCACCATATTTAATAGTGTTTACAACTATTGCCTTGGTAGTTTCAATCATTTTTTAATTAATAATAGCAATTTTAGTTACTGCTGTTTCCAAAGCATCTTTTGTAATTAGAAGCACAATATAAATTCCTGAAGCCACTTTAGTACCTGCCAAGTTTGTTTTATTCCAAATTACTTTTCCGCCAAATAATTCCTGCCCTTCTTTAGTAGTTGTTTCATAAACCAAATTCCCTGCTACATCTAAAATTTTAATAGTAGTACCATTTGGTAAATGCGTACCATTTCTTCCATCTATTGTAATGAATTCATTATTTTTTGTTGATGGGTTTGGATACGCATATACTTCTGGTAAATTATCTCCATAAAAAGACACATTACTATTATATGCAACAATTCCCTTATCTGTAGCAAAAAACACTTTCCCCGAATTATTATCAACTGCTATTTTTAAAATAGTATTTGAAGGTAATGGTGAATTATTTTTATTGAAATTTTTCAAAGTTGAAGTTCCATTCGGATTGGTTTGTAAAACACCACCAAGTTCAGTTCCAAACCATTTATTATCTGCTCCATCAATTGCAATAGTATTAATAGTTTGATCTCCCATTAATTTCTTTGGAATACCATCGTCTAAAATTATAATAGGCTCAGCATCAATAATTTGTGAATTAAAAACCGTTGCAGCATTATATAAAACAACCAATCCTTTTTTGGTTCCTATCCATATTCTATTGTTGTTGTCTGCCTTAATAGTTCTTGCATTTAAATCGGGTAATGAACCTTTTGTTTTCTCAGTAGTAAGCGCTTTTTTATTTGCGCCATTTTCATTAAACACCAGTACTCCATTTCTTCTAGAACCAATCCAAATGTTATTTGTTTTATCAATAATAAGTTCATTAAGCCCCAAAGCTGGATTTGTCATTACGGAACTCATATCAATACTTGACCAACTGCCATTTGCGCTGTACTTTTTTATTCTTTCATCAACCCAAGCATTCGCAATCCATAAATTTCCGGAAGTATCAAAACTGGCACCATTAATTCTTATACTTATATAATTTGGATTTGGTTGGTAATTCAATTTTTCTAATCCACTATTTAAATGATTCCAATAGGTAGTTATTATATCATCTTCAACAATTAACATTCCACCTCCCCATGAACTTAAATATACTTTGTTTTCATTAGTAGGATCAAAAGTTATATTAACCAAATCTCTAACACCATATTCGGTATTATAAGGTGTGTTTATCCAGTCAGCGCCATTAAAATGGCTATAGCCAAATCTTTTTCCTAGTGGAGTATATGCGGAATCATAACTTCCATAAACAACCCACAAGTTACTATTGTTAACTGCTATTGAAAAAGGTAAATTTGAATTAGGACCTTCAGGATGAATTTCTTCAAAATTAGAAATATCTTGAAAATCACTTTTTAATATCCCATATTCTTCAGTTCCGAGATACAATATATTATTTTCAAAAAAAGCGGTATTTAAATTAAAATAATAGGAATCCGATGAACTGGCTGTATAATTTACTATCTCTAATTCATTTAAATTATTAACGTAAACACTTCTTTGTGTGCTAATTGCTAAATTATTTTCAGAAGATTTAATACTTTCTATTGTTTGAGGATATGTTTTTTGAAATAACAATTCATTATTTTCAAACTTGTACAAAGTTCTATTACTAGATACATAAACTTGGTTATTAAATATTTCTATTGCTGAAAAATTACTTGAAAAATTGTGCGTCCAATTATTAAAATCAATTAAGCTTGGGTTTGCTGCATCAGCTGTAAAAACTCCATTTTCTGTAGCTGCATATATAATACCCTGATGAATTTTAATTTGGTTTATTTTAATTTCCGAAGATTCACTTCCTATAAAATAAGTATCTCCAAATTGTAAATTTTCAATGTCATAAACAATTATCGCAAAGGATGTTGACAAATATAACTTGTTATTATATTCAGTAATGTCATTTATTTGTTTATTTCCAGAGTAGTTGAAATTTACAATATCCTTAGCTATGGTAATATTATTTTTGGAATCAATTATTTCTAACAATCCTGTTTCATAACCAATAATAATTTTATCAAAAGCTTTACTATAGTGTAATGTTGTGGTTTTTTCTCCAGATAAACCGTTTACAGAAGATATTTTTGTAACTTTATTAGTAGTACTATTAAATGTGAAAATAGCATTATCTACAATTGCATAAATTTTATTTTCTGTCTTTATAAAATCTTTTACATTGTTATAGGAATAAAAATCCTCCCAGTTATTAGAGTAGTCAACTTGTGAGAATGTAATGTTGATAAAAAGGATGAATACTATTTGAGTAATTTTTTTCATAAAAACATTCAAATATATTTATTAAAAGTGGAATAATGGCGTTTTGAAATTAAACTTTTTATCCAAAAAAAAACCTTGAACATTGTAATTCGAATATACAATGTTCAAGGAATAAATAAATCAACCCCAAAGACTTATTTAATGTTTTAATGTATAGTGTCAAAACCCCTCTTGACAGTAATACATAACAAATATACAATTGATATTTATCATAAATTAATTATTTCAATATATGCAATCAAAAAATATACAAATGGTTGATTTTTAGACATAAATGGTATAATGATGCCTCTTAAAAATGACTTTTCAACCTATTCATTACTAGATTATTAGGAATTTATAATTTCAACTGGTCTAATACTTCAAGTAAAACAATTCTTTTTATAAACTATTTTTTTAATACTTTCTTCATATTAAATTTAATCATTTTTATAAATTAAGATTTCTTTAATATTTTGGCAAACACTACCTAAACCGATAAACTTACTAGAACTTTTAGTGGTATTAATATCCTTAAGTGTTTTTGAATTAGATGAAGTTAAAATACTAATAATCAACTGTGCTTAAAAGCATAATTTACTTAACCATAACACCTTAAATTAAAGTTATTGGATTCCAAAACGAATATACATGGAAAATTTACTTCAATAAAAGGTTTTTTTATTAAAGTAATGGGAAGCTAATTGATACTTGTGTTCCTGTATCGGCACCTGAAGAAATATCTATAATTTTAATATCTACACCTTCATTTTTGTGTAATATTCTAATTCTATTTTCTGTAGCTTTTGCGCCAAAGAATTTTCGTCGCTCTGATAAATGCGTTACTTCTTCTTTTGTTTTATTAATTCCAATGCCATTATCTACAATTGTACATAAAACATTTCCAGCATCTTCTTTAATAGTTAATTTAATGATTTTCTCTCCTTTCTTTTTCATAATTCCATGCCAAATTGCATTTTCAATAAAAGGCTGTAAAAATAAAGGAGGTACTTTAATACTGTCTAAATTTAAATTTTCATCAATATTAACAATATAATCAAAACCTCCTGTTACACGCATTTGTTCTAATTTAACATAGAGTGATAAAATACCTAATTCTTCAGAAAGAGTTGATGTTGGACTTGATGAGCTATTTAAAATAACACGAATTAACCTTGAAAATTTAGTAATATAATCTGATGCTTTTTCAACATCATTTTTTAAAACAAAATTATTTATTGAGTTTAACGAGTTAAACAAAAAATGAGGATTCATTTGACTTTGCAGCGCTGTCATTTTTAATTCCTCCATTTCTTTTAACTTCACTGCTAACCTTACTTCTGCATTTTTACTTTTATCTTGAATTCTCTTAATTATAACTCCAATTATCACTGAAAATATAATACTTTGCAAAAGAGCTCCAAGGTACATAAAGAACATTGGCTGAACTCCTTTACTTGTAAAATATTCCAACCCTAAAATTTCTTCTAAAAAACTAACGTTAGCAAGAATAACATAAATCATTGATCCAATTACAAAATAAAGTGAAAAAATATCTTTAATTCGAGTAATTACAATATAATAAATTATGAAAATAGCTATTGATAAAAGTGGTGCAACTATACTGAATGCTCTAATTTGGAAATCATAGCCTAAAAAGAACTGAATTAACACAAATATACATGCTAACGATAATAATGCATTTATACCAACTTCTAAATATTTATCCCATTTTAATAAATGGGTTCTAGTATCTAATAAATCTCTTGCAAAAGCTACATAAGAGGCATATGCTAAAAATTGTATTGAAAAATTAAAGTAGTTATAAAAACCTTTAAAGCTTTCAACAGCAACATGTTGCGTTAAGTATATTGTTAATGCTAATAAGTATAAACTGTAGTATAAATACAATTTACTTCTATTCTGAAAATAAATTAAGAAATGGTAAATGAATAACACGAAAAGACCTCCCCGAATCCATGAAAATATTTCAGAATGAAAGTCTAAAAGCATTTCTTTAGTCTAAATAAAGTTTTTTAAATAATTCAGCTTTTCTATTTCTACTAATACTTGCCGTTAAGCCATTAGTCATAATAAGCTCTCCTCCCAATCCTTTTAAATACTCTTTAATATGATTTAAATTGATTAAGTACGAATTATGAACTCTAAAAAATTCAGGAAATTGAAATTTTTTCTCTACTTCTTTCAATGTTTTTGAAACTAAAATTTGTTGTTCAGATTTTAAGAAAATAGTTGTGTAACTTTTATCAGATTTTAACATAACAACATCATCCTTATCTAATAAATATACTTTACCGTCTGCAGAAATATTAATTTTATCGTTATTATTTTCACCTAAATTATTCAATAATAATTGCAACTTATTTTCAAGTAAATCTCCTTTTTTAGATTTTTTAATTTTTTCCATTGAAGCCAACAATTCATCCTTGTCAACTGGTTTTAATAAATAATCTATCGCTGATACTTTAATTGCTTTTAGTGCAAATTCATCATGAGCGGTTGTAAATATGAGATTAAAATCTCTATATTCAACTTTTTCAATCATTGTAAAGCCATCCATTTCTGGCATTTGAATGTCTAAAAAAACTACATCTGGTTTTTTTTCGTTAATAATTTCAATAGCTTTAATAGGAGAGTTACAAGTAGTAACTTCCACATTATCAATGTAATTATTTATTTTCCATTCAAGGGCTTCTAAAGCATCCTTTTCATCATCAACAAGTAAAATCTGTAGCATATTTAATGTGTGGACGTTAGGTTAATTTTCATATATTTATTTGCAAGATACAACTTTTGGATAGATGGTCAAAAAAGTTAGTCTAAAATTTCAATTTCTCTATTTATCTCATTTCCCAACTCGTCTATTGCAGTAATTAGGTGCTTCCCTTTTGTAGGTAAAACTTCAAATTCATGAATATTTTGAGTACTACCTATAAACAATCTATCCAAATACCAAAATACTTTTAATGAAGGATTAGAATGAACTAATTTTAATACAAAGCCTTTTTTTTCTTCCTTAAAATTTTTTGTTAAATAAAAGGTTGTATTTTCTTTTGGGTAAATAAAATCCATTTTTGAAACACTCTCGCCAGAACAGTCGTTTCTAAAAGGTGGCAAAATTGTATAAAATGGATGCTTTTTTTTATAATAAAACGCCATTAAAGGAGGTAAAATAAAACTACTTTTATGAATTATATTTTGAAGTGGTTCACAAGAAGTATTTACTTGAAACTCTTCATTTTTATCTAAATGCACCAAAAAATGAAACGGACAAGGTTTTGTTTTTAAGCCTGATTGCTGTACAAAAACCGTGTCTATTTCCTCACAAAATGCATTGGCTCTATAACCACTTTTACTACAAACAGGAATTTCAGCCAACTCATCAAAAGGTTTTTCAAACCAATTGCTAGTTGGTAATTCATTAAATACATTAAACAAAATTGGAGCCGCCGCCGAAATTCCAACCAAACCCGGGCGACCTTCACCATCAGCATTTCCAACCCAAACTCCAACAACGTAATCTTTGGTTGTTCCAATTGCCCAAGCATCTCTAAACCCAAAACTTGTACCTGTTTTCCAAGCAATTTTATTTGATGAATTAAAAAATTCCCAATTTTCTTCTCCTTCGGGTCTATTTACTTCATTTAAAGCTTCAAAAGTTACATACGTTGATCCTGCATCAAAAATGGTTTTCTCTAATGAAATTTCACCAAAATTTGGTTTAAAATTCGCTAAATATGAAGGCTCAATAAATTCCTTTGTGTAATATTTCCCTTGCGTTTCATCATAATGGTTTACAGTTGAAGCCATACTTGCATAACTTTTACATAAATCCCATAAATTACTTTCTGCTCCTCCTAAAATTAGTGACAAACCATAATGGTTCGCATTAAACTTAACGTCTTTTAATTTTAATTCTTTTAAATAATGGTGAAATCTATCCAACCCAAAACTTTGCAACATTTTAACAGCAGGAACATTTAAAGACCGTGATAATGCCAAACTTGCCGGAACTGCTCCATCATATTCTTTATTAAAATTTTGGGGATTATAACCACCTATTTGAGTTGGAACATCAGCAACTAATGTGTTTGGCAACATATCACCAGCATCTAAAATAGCTGCAAATAAAAACGGCTTTAAAATACTTCCTGTGCTTCTTGGTTTATTAATAATATCAACATCTTTTTGATGTTCTTTGGTTGTTGGAGAATTCCCAACATAAGCCAACACCTTTCTAGTTTTTACATCCAAAACCAATACTGCAATATTGTTAATTTCATTTTGACTTAACTCGTTATAATGACTTTTAACTATTGAATTTACTCGTTTCTGTAAACTATATTTTATTGATGTTTTTACTTTTTCTCCTTTCTGAATTTTAGCAACCCGTTGCAAAAAATGAGGTGTAATTTGAGGAATTGCATACGGTTTTTGAGGTAATTCTTCTTGTAAAGCTAACTCGTATGTTAGTGTATCAATAATTTTTTCATCCACTAATTTTTTTAATAATCTATTTCTTTTAGCTAATAAACGTAATTGATTTTTCCCAGGATAAATTAAACTGGGAGCATTTGGTAAAACAGCCAAAGTAGCACTTTCAGCCCAAGATAAATCATTAGGAAATCTTCCAAAATAGCGCCAAGAAGCAACATCTAACCCAACAACATTTCCACCAAAAGGAGCATTTGAAGCATATAAAGAAAGAATTTTTTCTTTTGAATATCGAAGTTCTAATCGTGTAGCTAATATTATTTCCTTTAACTTTTCAAAATAGGTTCTTTTCTTATTTTTTCTCGATAATCGAATTACTTGTTGCGTTAACGTACTTCCACCTCTTTTTACTTTATTAGATTTTAAATTTTGAGAAAATGCCTTTACAATTGAAATTGGATTAAAACCCGGATGTTTATAAAAATAAGCATCTTCAAACTGAACAATACACTGTTTAAATTTTGTTGGAACGCTATCGTTTTGTGGAAACCTCCACTGACCATCATCAGCTATTTTAGCGCCTAACAATTCTCCTTCAGTACTTTCAATTACCGTGGAAGTTGGGTTTTTAAACAACTGTTTTGGTAACGAAAAATAATAAGCCGTTAGTAAAATAACGACTATTATTAATTTGATTTTATGATTTAAAATCTGATTTATCACTTTTCTTCTAACTCGAAAGTATAATCTAAATCAATCATTTCAATGCTTCCTCCATATTTTTCAATTAATCTATGTTTTGAAATAGCTTTACCAAAATCATTTAACTCATACTTGTTTTTTACTTTTCTTAAAATATAATTATCTATTAAAAAATTCTTATCGCTATCATCTAAATCTTCAAAAAAACTATTTCCATAATTACTTTTATTATACTTATCAAGAGTAAAGTTTATTTTATCTATAACCCTTTCTTTTTTTATTAGTTTTAAATAACTCTTTTTGAATTCATCAGGGATTTTTTCATAATGTTCGTCATAAAAGTCTTTCCTATCTTCACTCAAGTATTTAAGAAATAATCTCAATTCATTTTTTTGAAATCTTTCTTCATCAATCCATCGTTGATTTTTTTCAATAGATTTTTCTAAATTAGCAATTTGTTCATCTTTACTATTACTTATATCTTCATCTGTTTTCTTCTTAGTTAAAGCCTTTTTCTTCCTAAATTTCTCACTTGCCTTAAAAGCGAAATCTGTGATATATGGTAATCCCCAAATTAGTATAATTGTAATAATAATTGGCAATAAATAAACCCTTAAAAAATCATTAAAATTTTCACATTTTAATAAACTAGATACAATTTCAAGTCTATTTGATTTTAATTTATTCTCATCTACAAAAAATGTAACATACGGTATCTTCCAATTGCATATTAACCAAGCTAAAATAAACTTTCCATAAAATGGATTACTTAATCTTTCTTTAGCTTCCTTTTTTATTGAATCAATTGTTTCAGTCATTAATTTGATTTTATGATTTTTTAACCTATTCATTATAAAATTTCGTCATTCCTAACTTGATTCGAAATCTCATCAAACATTATTCACCTTATGATGAGAACCTGAAATAAATTCAGGTTGACGTTTCAAAAATTACTTCACAACCTCAATCCATTTACCAATTGTACGCGTAAAATACTCATTATCGTACATTGCTTCTGCTTGAACTCCATATAAATAATACGTTCCTAAATACGATGCATTCAATAATACTTTAAATGTTTTTGTTTGATTCTTATTTAAATCGAAATAAAAATTAACACGATCATCTCGTATATCTGTAAAATTGGCTTTTGCTGAAGTTGAATCACCAAAATTGGTAAAACGTGTATTTACAATTTCCCAACCCGATGGGAAAATTTCAGTTAATGCAACGTCATGAACTTCTTCTTGTTTTAAATTACTAATAGTTACTATGGATTCAAATTCTGTTCCTTGAGATAATTTCGAAACATCAATATTTTTACCTTGAGAATCTTTATAAACTACACTTACACCAAAACCTCGTTTTTCAGAAATTTCTTTACCTAAAGGCAAAATTCCTGAATTCAACATAGTTACAAAAACAACATTTGCTTCGTTATTAGTTATTGATATTGAATTTAAACCTTCAACAATTCCTAATTTTCGTTGTGCTATCGCAAATTTTGAAGTTACTTCTTCTTGTTTTCCATTGTTTAAATTATACTGAAGTTTCATAGATTTCCCACCATTAATCGCCACCATTTTAGCCATAGATAATAAACTATATGCTGTTGTTTGCGTACTCATCCAACTTTTTGAAGACAATCTTTTTGCTATATATTTAGCCAACTCTCTTGATTGTTTGTCGCCTGTTAGCAACATTGTTTCCATTGCCATTGCTCTGTTTCTATCCACTGAACCATAAGTATAATAATCACCTCTGTGAGATTCAAAATTAATAGTTGCTGAATTTGCAATTTTAGTAGCGGCTTCTTTTTGTCCAGCCAAAGCATAAGCAGCTGCCAATCGCCATTTTGCATTATTTGATAATTCTGTAAATTCACGCAATCTATTCATTGAAGATAAATCTGGATAACCTGCCAAAGCCAACGTGTATAATCTATAAGCTTGCGCCAAATCTGAGTTGTACTGTTTATAACTTGGTCTCCAATTACGAGCTGCCTGTTTTTGATATTTCAACCAATTACTCATAAAAGTTAATGGTAAAACGTATCCTTTTTTTGAAGCTTCAATCATAAAATGACCCGCATAACTTGTTCCCCAATCATTTGCTGAATTTTGTCCCATCCAATAACTTAATCCACCATTTGGTGTTTGGAAATTTCCCAATCGTTCAATTCCTTCTTTAATATTTGAAGTCATTTTTTGTTTTTTCTGAATTGAAATATCAAAAATATCACCTAAAAATAACTGAGGAAAAACACTTGAAGTTGTTTGCTCAACACAACCATGCGGATATTGAATTAAATAGTGTAATCTCCTTGTAAAATCCATTGCTGGTAAGGTTGAAAATTCTACTTCAGCAAAATTACTTCCTTTTATTCCGAAGGTTGAAAAATCAATAGTTTGTGTGGCATTTGGTTCTAATTCAATAGCAATTACTTTTGAAGAAATTGGATTGGGATTCACCACATCAATTTCAACTTTGTATGAAGATTTTTCTCCATTACCTTCAGCAAAAACTTCAATAGTACCAATTCCTTTTGCTTCAGAAACATCTAATTGAAAGTAAGTCATTTTTTCATTAGGATTGGCAAAAGATAATTTTTGAGAATTTTCACCAACTACTTTTATTCCTTTTGATAATTTCAAATAAACATTCACATTTTTCACATTATTTTCCATCGCAAAAACAGTAACCGGTAAGGTAACTTTTTCACCCGGACTTAATTTTCGTGGTAAAGATGCCAATACCATTAATGGTTTTCGAACCGGTGTAGTTTCATCAACTTTTCCATAAGCTCCAATTGTATTGTCTCCAGCAATTACCATAGTTCTTACCGAACCAATATATTTAGGTAATTTTATAGTATGTGACGCTGTTTTCCCTTTTGGCAAAGCGAAAGGACCTAAATAACGCACTACAGGTTTAAATCGGTTTGCTTTTTTATTTTTCCCTTCGGAAGCATCTCCATCACCACCAATTGCGAAAACCTGTTCAATACTTCCTCCATAAGCACCAATAACATCATCAAAAATATCCCAGGTTTTTACCCCTAAAGCTTCACGAGTATAAAATGCATTCCAAATATGAGGTGTTTTAAAACGTGTTAAATCTAACAATCCTTCTTCAACTACAGCAATAGTATAAGACATTCGTTTGCCAAATTTTTCACTTACTTTAATTGTAAATTTTTCTTCTGGTTTTAACACTTTTGGCATTGAAATTTTAGGCTCTAAACGGGTTGTTGGGTCTTCAACTAAAATTGGAATAATTCCATACAAACGTAATGGCAAATCATTTACAGTTGATGCATGAGGTTGTAATAATGAAATATTTATAAACACATTTGGAGTCATTTCCTTTGTAATAGGAATCTCAACTTTAGTTTCTCCTTTTTGTGTTTTTTTCCAAATTGTTTGTAATACTTCCGTACCGTTTTCAATACTAATTAATGCTCTTCCTTCTGTTCCCGATGGAAATGTTACAATTGCTTTTTCACCAATAGTATACATATCTTTATCTGAAGAAAAAACCAACATTATTGAAGCTTCTGGATCATTTGAAGGACGTTTCCACCAGTTTTTATAAAAATAGGTTGTAGTTCCTGTAGCATGACCACTTTTTTTATCGATAACTCTAATTAAAAATCTACCTCCATCTATATCAGAAACATTTAAATTAAATGTTCCTTTTCCTGAAGAATTAGTATTGATTTTCATTTTTTTGTACGGTTTGTGATACCTACTTCCATCATAAGATGAAATATCATCGTATGATGAACTCCACCACCAACGCCATTTAATTTGATATACTTCAACCTCAACACCATTTCGTGCAATTGGTTTACCTTCGGAAGAGATTGTTACAACATCAAAAATTACGTTTTCATCGGTATCATAAGAACTATAAGCTTTTGTTTTAGGCATTTTTAAACCAACAAAAGAACTATATGGCGCATAATTTTTTGAAATTACATCCATTGAAAAATCACCTCCATTTTCAAAAGCTTTGGTTAAAAATGCTACTTTTAACATTCCTGGAGCGCGCCCTTTTAAATTCACCTTTTTATTGATGTTTGCATTTCCTAAAGCGTCTAATTTTCCATCGAAAATAGTTACTTCTTCCGAAGAAAAACTCCTTGTAGGATCATTAAAAATGTACTTCGGAAAAATTGTACTAAATGCTGATGAATTTGTAGTAAACTTTGCATTTACTTCTGTTTTAATATTTTTTGCTGGAGCGCCATGTAACCACTTTACGTCTATTTTTCCGTTAATTGGTTTCTTATTTGAAAGCACCTTTTCATCAAAATCTATTTTTATTTTTAAACGATTTGGTTTTACTGTTTCAACCTTTAATTTCTTGTAAAATTTAGCACCTCCAACGCTAACTGTACTATTCCAATTTCCTGTAGGATCGGTATCAGATGTTGGCACTGAAAATTTGTAAAAACCATTTACATTGTCTTTTGAAATTTGTTTAAAAACTAATTTACCTCTCGCATCGGTAACTTCCAATTTTATTGGATGATTTGCAGGTAATGGATTTGCATTATCATTTAAAACAAATGTTAAATGAATAGAATCTCCCGGTCTCCAAATTCCACGTTCTCCGTAAACAAATCCCTTTAAACCTTTCTGTAATTTTTTTCCAGAAACATTGAATTTACTTAGGGATAAAGAATGACCATCGTCTAATTTTAAATACGTTTTATGCTTTCCGTTTGAAACTATTGCAAAATAGGCATTGCTATCAACATCCATTTTTGTGATTCCTTGGTTGTCTGTTATAGACTGCCCTATTTCTTGTTGCTGATAATTGTACAAAGTTACTTTTGCTCCTGAAATTGGGTTGGTTGTTAAAATATCAGTAATAGCAAAAAAGTAGGATTTATTTTCACCTTTTTTAACAATTACACCAATATTTGAAGCTAAAATATTTGCAGAAACTACTTGATCCTCATTATCATAATAGGCTTTTTTACAAGGATCTTCTCGGTCTCTCCAATTATAATAATTGTTATTATAACTGTATATTAAATTATCCCAATATTGTTCTTCTCGTTCATCTAAATCATTGGATTCCGTAGTAGAATATTCGTTGTTTTCATTATAATAATAATCTTCTTCTTCATAATACGCTTCTTCATTGTTTGAAGAAATTTCAGCACTATTACATTTATATAATGAATAGGCTTGCTTTATACTTAATTCAACTCGGTAAATAGCACCCGGATCAGATTTAATCATTTTTGATAAATCTATTGCATACGCTTTCCATTTTCCATTATTTTCGAGTTCGTTTTTAACTAGGGTAATTGTTTTTTTAGCTACTCGCCTACCAACTCTTCTAATAGTATATCGGTTATTGCTTCCAAGATTATTTTCTTGTAAAAATTGCAATATATTATCTTCAAAAATTTTAATAACACGCACATCTACAGCCTTCAAATTAACGGCTTCAAAATTAAATTTTAAATCATTTGAATTTGGTAAAATAACGCCGTTTGATAAAATTCTAACTTGAGGTTTTAATTGTTCAAAAGCTACCTTTTTAGAAAAAGAAGTTTTCAATTTATAATTATCGGTGCTTTTTATTCCTTGAAAAATAGTTACCAATACATTGCCTACAATTCTAGTATTGGGATAAACTTTCAATACATTTCCATCAACAACAAATTTTAAATTTTGAGCATTTTTAATTGCCACTAAACCATTAAAATTTTGCTGTTTTTTAAGAGGATCGGAAAAGTTGATATTTAAATGTTGTTCAGGAGATTGAATTACTTCAATATTTACAATTGAAAAGTTGTTTTTTCCTGGAATTCTTAATGAAGATTCTCCACTATTATCAACATTAATTTTATTTCCAGTCCAAGAAAGAATTACTTCAGAATCATCTTCAAAACGCTGAACACTATCTATAATAAATTGAAATTGTTTACTAATTGAGTCGGTTAAATCCCATTTAATAGAAAGCTTCTTGTTTTTTTGTGAAGCTGAAATTAGCGTTTTAGCATTTTCAAAATTTAAAACATCAGCTGTTTTAATGTTTCCTTCAACATATTGCCACGCTTTACTATAGGATTGAAAATTTGTAGTAACAACTTTAAAATTTTGCTCAACAGTTTTAAATTTGAATGTATATTTTTTGAATTCAGAAGGAACATTATTATAAATTTTCCTTAAATTAATAGTTACTGAATATTCTTTATTTGGCTGTAGTTTTTCAGAAGGTTGAAACAATAAACTTCTTGTATTTAACGCAGATAATTTCCCTTCAATATTTGGAAAAATAGCTATAAAATCATTAGAAATAGCCTGATTTGCAACCCAGCCTTCTACTTCTTTAGCCAAGTCAATTTTAATTGGTTCAATAACAGAAACAACACCGGAAGTTGTATAATTTATATAGTTTTTAAATTTAAAAATATTGTTGGTGCTTTCTTGTGGAGATTCGTTTTTACAAGAAATAAAAGCAATACAAAATACAAGTGGGTAGAATAAATGGTTGAATTTCATTTTAATAGTGTTTATCTGATTCGCAAATTTTTTAGAAAGGTACTAAAAATGAAAAAGACATTTATGCTTTTGGTTCTCTATTTTTTATGGGTAATTGCTGAAAAATATTGGCACAACTGCGCTAGTAGACATCTCCTCTGCGCTTTGCAAAACGTATTATGGATTCCTGTCTTCAAAGGAATGACAAACTTGAAAACAGAGGTAGGAATGACAAAGAATGTTTTCACCTATTTTTTTATGGGTAACACATAAAAAAATACAGCAATAAAATGACAAAAACTCCCTAATAAAACAAAAATATGAAAAATAGCGTGATTGTATTTCATTCCTTTAATACTGTACAAAATTGCTCCAATTGTATATGCCAAACCTCCACTAAAAAGCCATAATAAACCTTCAATGGATAAACCAGAAATTAAAGGTTTAATTGCAAAAATGATCAACCAACCCATTAAAACGTATGCAATAGTGGAAATTTTATCAAATCTACCTGTGAAAAACAATTTTAATATAACGCCCGTAAGTGCTAATCCCCAAGAAACTCCAAAAATTGTCCAACCTACCCAGCCTTTTAAAACAACTAATGTAAAAGGTGTGTAAGTTCCTGCAATTAAAATATAAATTGATGCGTGATCAAAAATATTAAGCCGATGTCTAAGTTTGGGTGTTTGTGCAGAATGATATAGTGTTGATGCTGAATACAATACAATTAAACTTGCTCCATAAATGCTGAAACTAACAATATGCCAAGCACTGCCATATAAACTAGCATAAACAACCAATAAAACTAATGCTACAATACTTAAAATTAGTCCTAATCCGTGAGAAAGTACATTTAGTTTTTCTTCTTTTGGGTCGTAGAATTTAATATCTTTTTTTTCCATTTCACTACAACGTTATTAGCAATGATTAAGTATTTTTTTGTTGAGTTTTTAAGTCCTCATTTAATTCATTGTAAATTAAATCAAACGTTTGTTTTTTTATGGTGTCGTTATTTTTTAATGTAAGTGCCGTTGTATTAATGAAATGGTGCACTTTAACTCGCAATTTTCCTGGACCTCCGCTAAAAAAAGTATAAGAAAATAGTTTCTTACAATCATACATTGTAATTGGAACAATTGGAATTTGATGTTCTATTGCCAAACGAAATGCTCCATTTTTAAAATCACTTAAAACAACACTCTCATCGGCAGGCACCAATCCTTCAGGAAAAATGCATACATCTAAACCATCACATAATCTTCTTCTTGCTTCATCAAAAACAGCCAGTCTACTTTTGGAATTACTTCTATCAACAATAATACAAGTACGCTTATAAAAAAAACCAAAAACAGGAATTTTAGTTAATTCTTTTTTCCCAACAAATACAAAGGGATTTTTAGCAATTGAAAGCATAACCATTACATCAATCATAGATGTATGGTTTGGACAAAACATATAACTCTTCGTATCATCTACTAATTCTTCTTCACTTAAATCAACTTTAAAACCCATTACAAATAGAAGTGTATTTGCCCAAGCTTGTGCAATTTTAAAGAATATAGGGTATAATTTTTCAGATGATGTGACGATTAATAAAATAGGGAAAATTGCAATTATACTTAATAATAACCAACCATAAAACCAGCCACGCCATAAAATATAAAAAGGGTATTTTAAAATTCTCATAAGTTTCAAAAATACATATTTAAATTCTATTCTCATTTTCTTTTTGAAATATGTATTTTTGCTTCAAAATTATAATAAATGTCAAGAATATTAACAGGCGTTCAAAGTACAGGAACACCACATTTAGGAAACTTATTAGGAGCAATTATTCCAGCTATTGAAATGGCAAATGACCCTAAAAATGAATCATTTTTATTTATTGCTGATATGCATTCTTTAACGCAAATTAAAAACGGTAAAGAATTGCGCGAAAACACCTACAGCACAGCTGCAAGTTGGCTTGCTTTTGGTTTAGATGTGAATAAATCTGTTTTTTACAGACAAAGTGA
>TARA_R110001583_G_scaffold160872_1_pt1 | contig 104657 bp, 85 predicted proteins | sample TARA_R110001583 | Tara Oceans TARA_R110001583 (sample SAMEA4398432) | marine metagenome | biome: Polar Biome; feature: [MES] marine water layer (ENVO:01000295) within the mesopelagic zone...; material: water (ENVO:00002006), including particulate matter (ENVO:01000060) such... | reverse complement strand
GTGTATCACAAACAAATTATATGCAACTAACTACTGACCTCTAAATAAAAATTAAGCGGTTACATGAATTAATTTTCGTCTATAAGCTGTTAGTAAACGTGATTTTGAGATAAAACCAAAATATTTACCATTCTTTAAAACTACTAAATTCCAAGCGCCAGATGTTTTAAATTTGTTTAATATTTCTTCAGCAGAATCCTTTTCATAATAAATAATGTCAGAAGCGCTATGCATTAAATTTTCAACCTTCACTTTGTCATAGAGATCTTGATTAAACATAATACTTCTAATATCGTTTAAAGTAAGTATGCCTAAAAAGTCGTTTTCATAACTTACAACAGGAAAATGATTTCGAGATGATTTTACAACGGCATTGCTTACAATGGAACCTAAAGTTTCGTCAGGGCGAAGTAAAATAAAATTAGTTTCAATTACTTTATCAATATCTAAAAGCATTAGCACATTTTTATCCTTATCGTGCGTTAAAAGTTCTCCTCTCTTAGCTAATTCAGATGCATAAATATTATGTGGAATATATAATTTTGTAACTAAATAAGATATTGAAGCAACAATCATTAAAGGAATAAATAATTCATAACCACCAGTAATTTCAGCAATTAAGAAAATTGCAGTTAAAGGTGCTTGTAAAATACCAGCCATTAAACCCGCCATACCAACCATTGCAAAATTGGTTAATGAAAGTTGATGGCTAAATAAATTGCTGTAATTTATAATCATAGCAAATACATAACCTGTAAGACTTCCAGTAAACAGTGTTGGAGCAAATACACCACCTACACCACCAGCACCAAATGTAAATGAAGTAGCTACAATTTTAAATAAAATTAAACCAACAAGAAATATTACAACAATCCATATGTTATCCGTTGGAATGTGAAATATGTTATTTGTTACTACGCTTATAACATTTCCTTTTAAAACGTTATTAATAGTTTCATAGCCTTCACCAAACAATGGGGGAATAAAAAAAACAATCGCTCCAAGTAAACTACCACCTATTAATAATTTATGATATGGACTATTGAATTTTTTGAAAAATTTTCCAATAGCAAAATAAACTTTACTAAAATATATTGAAGCACCTGCAGAACAAACTCCTAAAAGTATATAAAAACCAACATCATATAATTGAAATTTATCTTGAATCTTAAAATGAAGCAATACATCATCACCAAAAAAGAAATAAGAAGTTAATACAGCTGTAATTGATGCCAACAACAAAGGAATCATTGATGCCAGTGTTAATTCCAAACTGAAAATTTCAACCGCAAAAATAATAGCTGCAATTGGAGCTTTAAAGATAGAAGACATAGCACCTGCAGCGGCAGCACCTATTAATAGTGTTCTAGTCGTTTGATTCAAATGAAAAAAACGTGCAAAATTAGAACCTAATGCAGCGCCAGTTGCAACAGTTGGTCCTTCAAGTCCTACAGAACCTCCAAAGCCAACAGTTAATGGAGCTGTTAATAATGAAGCCCACATTTGATGCCTAGGCATAATTCCTTTTTGCTTTGAAATGGAATATAAAGTGGAAGGAATTCCGTGTCCAATTTTTTTCTTTATTACTAATTTTACAATAAGAAGGACTAACAATAAGCCAATAATTGGAAATATAAAATAGAAGGCACTATGAATTTCTTTGATAAACTCACCTTCAAGTAATTCTTGAATAAAATGTGTTAAATTTTTTAAAACCACCGCTCCAAGTCCAGCAAGTAAGCCAATAACAGCACTAGCTATACGAATAAATTGTTTGTTAGAGATATGTTGATATCTCCATTTTAGAAATTTGCGTAATAAAATTTTAGATCTTGTAGACATTTATTTTTTATAAAAATAAGAACGTGCAAAAGTACTAAAATTAAGAACTACTGTACTTCTTTTGGACAATTTTTACATTTTTTTTCAGCTTTCTTTTTATATTTTTTGCAACATTTTTCTTTAACATCACTATTAGATATGGTTTTGTCTGGGCTGTACCAGTCAAAATCGTAATTAAATATATTCGAAGTTTTTAAACTAGTCACTACTCTTATTTAGAATGATTTTAAACAAAAGTACAAATACTTTGAAAATCAGCATAAAAATACCTCAATTAATTTAATTGAGGTATTTTTTGTTTTTAAAATTCAGTATTAAAACAGGGCTTATTAGCTTAACATAATTAATCAGGCAGTACCCCCAATTCTTCAATTCTGTAAGGAAATTTATCACTCTGGGAGCGAATGTCATTTATACATGTAGCTAAACGCTAACTCATTTAATTTTTTGTGAATTATATTTGTTCCCTCTTTTTTCTTTTAAAATTTTACATAAAAAAACCTCGACTGGTATATCGAGGTTTTAATTTTTATAAATCTAGTTTTAAACATAACTCTTTTAATTGAGCATCATCAATTTTTGATGGAGCATCAATCATTACGTCTCTTCCACTATTATTTTTTGGGAATGCAATAAAATCTCTAATAGTTTCTTGACCACCTAAAATAGCAACCAATCTATCCAATCCAAATGCTAAACCACCGTGTGGAGGAGCACCATATTCAAAAGCGTTCATTAAAAATCCGAATTGTTCTTTAGCTTCTTCAGGTGTAAAACCTAAATGATCAAACATTAGTGCTTGTGTTGCTTTATCGTGAATACGAATTGAGCCACCGCCAATTTCATTTCCGTTCAATACCAAATCGTATGCATTAGCTCTTACTTTTCCAGGATCTGTATCTAACATTGCCATATCTTCTGGTTTTGGAGATGTAAATGGATGATGCATTGCGTGGTAACGTTCTGTATCTTCATCCCATTCTAACAATGGAAAATCTACAACCCATAATGGTGCAAAATCTTTTGGGTTTCGTAAGTTTAAACGTTCGGCTAATTCCATACGCAAAGCACTTAATTGTCCACGAACTTTATCAGCAATACCACTTAATACACAAATTAAATCACCAGGTTTTGCTCCAGTTTCTTCAGCCCATTTATTTAAATCTTCTTGGTTATAAAATTTATCAACGGATGATTTGAAAGTTCCATCTTCGTTACATTTTACATAAACCATTCCTAAAGCTCCAACTTGTGGGCGCTTCATCCATTCAATTAATTTGTCAATTTCTTTACGTGTGTAACTTGCACCACCAGGAACTGCAATTCCAACAACCAATTCAGCATTGTTAAAAACACTAAATTCTTTGTGTTGTGCTACTTTATTTAACTCTCCAAACTCCATTCCAAAACGGATATCTGGTTTGTCGTTTCCGTATTTTTTCATGGCTTCATCATAAGTCATTCTTGGGAAATCGGAAACTTCAACACCGTTCACTTCTTTTAATAAGTGACGTGTTAAACCTTCAAAAGTATTTAATATGTCTTCTTGTTCAACAAATGCCATTTCACAATCAATTTGTGTAAATTCTGGCTGTCTGTCAGCACGTAAATCTTCATCTCTAAAGCATTTTACAATTTGAAAATATTTATCCAATCCACCAACCATCAGCAATTGCTTAAAAGTTTGAGGCGATTGTGGTAAAGCATAAAACTGACCTTCATTCATTCTACTTGGCACCACAAAATCACGCGCACCTTCAGGTGTAGATTTAATTAAAACTGGAGTTTCAACTTCAATAAAACCACCATCTGATAAATATTTACGAACTTCAATAGCAACTTTATGACGAAAAATTAAATTTTCTTTTACCGGATTTCTACGAATATCTAAATAACGATATTTCATTCTAAGTTCATCACCACCATCAGTTTCATCTTCAATAGTAAAAGGTGGTACTAAAGATTTGTTTAAAACTTTTAGTTCTTTTACTAAAATTTCAACTTCCCCAGTAGGTATATTTTTGTTTTTAGAAACACGTTCAATAACTTCACCTTTAACCTGAATTACAAACTCACGTCCTAGTATTTTAGCATTTTCCACCATTTCTTTAGGTGTTCTATCTTCATCAAAAATAAGTTGTGTAATACCGTAACGGTCACGTAAATCAACCCAAATCATAAACCCTTTGTCACGTGTTTTTTGCACCCAACCTGCCAAAGTAACTTCTTGGCCAACATTTGCTAATCGTAATTCTCCGTTTGAATGTGTTCTATACATTTTTTGTATTTTTATATAAGAAAGTGCAAATTTAGTGATTTCAACAATACATTAAACAGTTCTTCTTAATTTTTTGGGCGTTCCATTTGCAAAAGCAAATGTCAGGCTTTCGGTACTCGCTTTTTTTTGCCTAAAAAGTCAAAAAAAGAGCTCAAACAAATACCTCTATCCTTAACGCATTTAGTTTTATTTTAAAAGGTAAAACAGTTATAAAGCAACTACCTATAAACTTAAAGCTTTGTTAAAATACGTGTGTTGAAGTTCACATAAAATTGAGAATGCAATTTCAGAATTAAATTATTCGTAGCTTTGTGGGCTTTGAATTAGGTTAAAATCTATTTTAATTAGAAACCAAATAGTGTATGACTTATAAACACTTAGTAGAAGATATAAAATGCAACGTTCAACGTTTTAAGGATAAAAATGCCATTTATTTTAAAAATATAGAACAAAATACTTGGGAAGGAATTTCTTGGACAGATTTTGGAAATCGAATTCAAAACCTGTCTAAATCTCTTATAAATTTCGGTATTAAAGAGCAACAAAACGTTGGTGTTTTTGCTGAAAATATGCCGGAATGGATTATTGCCGATATTTCAATAATGAGTATTAGGGCAGTAACAATACCAATTTATGCAACCAATTCTAAAAAAGAAGCTGAATATATAATAAATGATGCTGAGGTTAGCTTGTTATTTGTTGGTGGTCAGGAGGAATATGATAAAGCTTTTGAAATTTCAAAAAACAGTACGTATTTAAAGTTAATTGTTGCTTTAAATAATAACATTAAACTACAAAAAGATAAGCACTCTATTTATTTAGATGATTTTGTGGCTATTGAATTTCCAAAAAGTGTAGAAACGGAGCTTCAAAAAAGACATTTTGAATGTGATTTAAAGGATTTGGCGAGTATTATTTATACTTCAGGAACAACTGGAGAACCAAAAGGTGTAATGCTAGATCACAATAATTTTGCAGCATCTCTTGCAGCACATGATTTTGAATTAAACGTTTCAGAAAAAGATTCTTCGTTAAGTTTTTTACCGTTAAGTCATATTTATGAGCGAAGTTGGGTGTTTTTCTGTTTGCATGTGGGTATTGAAGTTTATTTCAACCAAAATCCTAAGTTAATTGCTGAGGTTTTGAAAGAAGTAAAACCTACATTAATGTGCACAGTACCTCGTATTTTTGAGAAAATTTTCGCTGCTATTCAAAATAAAAGAAAGGAAGCCTCTCCAACTAAAATGAAATTAGCGAGTTGGGCTTTAGGTATTGGAAACGCTTATTATAATAATTATAAAAGATTAGAAAAAAAGGTGCCTTTTGCACTAAAATTGAAGCATAAAGTTGCCGATAAATTGGTGCTTAGCAAGTTGAGAGCTGTTTTTGGAGGTAATATTAAATTTATGCCTTGCGGAGGTGCTCCTTTGGCAGCAGATATGGTTTCTTATTTTCATTCGTTCGGCTTAAATATTAAATGTGGTTATGGTTTAACCGAAACTACAGCTACTGTTTCCTTATTTGGATATACGCATTTTGAATTTAATTCTGCCGGAAAAACAATTCATGGCGCTGAAATTAAAATAGGCGACAACAACGAAATTTTGGTAAAAGGTCCCGGTGTTATGAAAGGGTATTATAAAAAACCAGAAGCCACTGCTGAAGTTTTTGAAGATGGTTGGTTTAAAACTGGTGATGCGGGTACAATGGATGCTGAAGGAAACTTGGTGATTACAGATAGAATTAAAGATTTAATGAAAACTTCAGGTGGAAAATATATTGCACCGCAAAAGTTGGAAACTGCTTTAATTAACGATTCTTTTATTGAGCAAATTGCAGTAATTGGTGATCAACAAAAATATGTGACTGCTTTGGCGGTTCCTAGTTTTGAAAACATAAAAAAGTATGCTATTGAACATAGTATTAGCTTTAAGGATATTGAAGAATTAATCAATCATAATCAAATTAAAGATTTGTTTGAAAAACGATTTGAAGAATTGCAAAAGGAATTCTCCATGTTCGAAAAAATTAAAAAATTCACCCTATTACCTAAAGAATTTAGTATTGAAGCTGGTGAAATTACTGCTACTTTAAAACTGAAACGAAAAGTAATTCAGAAAAAATATAAAGAGCTAATTGATAAAATGTATGCAGAGTAATTTCACTTTGTAACTTTATAATTCGAAAAATAAAAACGTTTAATATTGGAATCAAAATTATATTTAGTACCAACACCAATTGGAAATTTAGAAGATATTACACTAAGAGCAATTCGGGTTTTAAAAGAAGTTGATTTAATTTTGGCTGAAGACACACGTACAAGCGGTAAATTATTAAAACATTTTGAAATTTCAACACATATGCACAGCCATCATATGCATAACGAGCATAAAACGGTTGCCAATATTGTACAACGAATTAAAAATGGAGAATCCATAGCCTTAATTTCTGATGCTGGAACACCTGCAATTTCTGATCCGGGTTTTTTATTAACGCGTGCTTGTATTGAAAATAATATTGAAATAGAATGTTTACCTGGCGCAACTGCTTTTGTGCCTGCACTGGTAAATAGCGGTTTACCAAATGATAAATTTATTTTTGAAGGGTTTTTACCTGTAAAAAAAGGACGCCAAACGCGTTTAACATTTTTGGCTGAAGAAACCCGAACTATGATTTTTTATGAATCACCTCATAAATTACTTAAAACATTGGCACATTTTGCCGAATATTTTGGTGAAGAACGATTGATATCTGTTTCAAGAGAATTAACGAAATTATACGAAGAAACCATAAGAGGTTCTATTGCTGAAGTTATTGAGCACTTTACTACAAAAGCACCAAAAGGTGAGTTTGTAGTTGTTGTAAGTGGAAAAAAGTAAGCCCTTTTTATTAATACCAGCGTTTTTTATTTTTTTTAGAATTTGCAGACTTTCGTCCTTTTTTAATATTGCTCCCTTTTTTAATATAAACTTCGGGTTTTGCATTTGGATCTAGCGGATATGGATGCTCTTTTTCAACAGGTATAGTATTGTTTATTAATTGTTCAATAGCTGTGATGTACGTTTTTTCATCAGCAGCACAAAAAGAATAGGCATTTCCAGTTAAACCAGCTCTACCAGTTCTACCAATACGGTGAACATATGTTTCAGGAATATTTGGAATATCAAAATTAATAACAGCATCTAAATTGTTAATGTCAATTCCACGAGACGCAACATCTGTTGCTATTAAAATATTTACTTGTTTATTTTTAAACTTATTTAAAGCTTCTTCTCTAGCAACTTGCGTTTTATCGCCATGAATACTATTTACTTTATACCCGTTTTTCTTCAACATTTTTTCTAATTTATCTACCCCAAATTTGGTGCGTCTAAATATTAGAATATCACCTTTTATAGTGTTTCTTAGTACATGTAAACACAGTTCCATTTTTTTGGTTTTTGGAACATAATATAAGGTCTGATTTACACTTTCTGCTGTTGTAGATTTAGGTGTTACATCAATTGTTTCAGGTTCGTTTAAAATAGCACTTGCCAATTCAATTACTTTTTTTGGCATGGTAGCTGAAAACAATAATACTTGCTTGGTTTTAGGACACAAACGTTCAATTTTTTTAATGTCGTCAATAAATCCCATATCAAACATTAAATCAGCTTCATCTAAAACCAATGTTTCAATATAATCTAAATTTAAGCAATCTTGTTTGTGTAAATCTAGTAATCGACCAGGTGTAGCAACTAAAATATCGATTCCTTTTTTTAACACATCTTTTTGAGGTTCAATAGAAGTTCCTCCAAATAAAACGGTAGTTTTTAAATTAGTGTATTTAGCATATGTTTTAAAACTTTCTTCAATTTGAATTGCCAATTCACGTGTTGGACTTACAACCAATGCTCTTATTTTTTTTGCTTTTTTACCCGCATCTTGTTTGTCAAATAGCATTTGTAATATAGGCAAAGCAAAAGCAGCTGTTTTTCCTGTTCCTGTTTGTGCAGAAGCAATTACATCTTTTTTTGCTAAAACCAAAGGGATTGTTAGCGCTTGAACGGGTGTTGCTATCTCATATTTTTGTTCTGAAATAGCTTTTAAAATAGGTTTATTTAACTTTAGGTCTTTAAATTGCATGTGAATTGTTTAAAACAAGATTTTTGCAAAGGTACGCATATTTACAAGTACTTTTTCAATGAAAAAAATGCGCGTAAGAATAGATGTTTAATAACCTATTTTAACATCTTATAAATAGAAAAAAGGTTGTTTAAAATCAATTTAAACAGCCTTTTACTACAAAATTAAACCGTAGATTTATTTTTCTAATTCTTTCAATAATAATTCAGCAACCAATTCTGATGAAGCAGGATTTTGACCTGTAATTAGGTTTCCATCTTGAATGGCATAAGCTGCCCAATCTTCTTTTTTAGAGTAGATACCGCCATTTTCATTCATCATGTCTTCCACCAAAAATGGTACAACGTCTGTAAGTCCAACAGCTGCTTCTTCTGTATTTGTAAATCCGGTTACTTTTTTACCTTTTACTAGAGGAGTGCCATCCGTATTTTTTACACTTTTTAATGCTGCCGGTGCATGACATACAAAAGCTATAGGTTTTTCCTGCGCATTAAATTTTTCAATTAGTGCAATAGAAGTAGCATCGTTTGCTAAATCCCATAACGGTCCATGACCACCTGGATAGAATACTGCATCAAAATCGTCTGGATTGATATCTGCTAATACTTTGGTATTTGCAATTCTTTCTTTTGCTTCTGCATCTTTATTAAAGCGTTCTGTAGCTTCTGTTGCAGCATCAGGAGAATCACTACTTGGATCTATTGGTGCGGCGCCTCCTTTTGGTGTAGCAATAGTAATAACTGCTCCTTTATCTAATAGTGTGTAATATGGATTTGCAAATTCTTCAACCCAAAATCCTGTCTTTTTCCCTGTGTCTCCTAATTTATCATGAGATGTTAATACGAATAATATGTTCATTTGTTTTTCTGTTTTATTATTAGTTTCAGTTGCTGCTGTATCTTCTGCTTTTGGTGTTTGTTTTTCATTTTTACAACTTGCCGCTGTAATTATGGTAAAAACCACCATTAAATATTTTATTGTTTTCATAATTTCTTAATAACTCATTTTTACAATTTCCGCTACATCACTAGGTGTAACTTTACCTCGTTCTCCTAATCCTTTCCAACCACGATTAGTAAATCTTTCTGAAATTAGTTCAGCAGTTCCTTCATAAGCATCAGTATATTCAGATAATTTGGTTTTTATACCTAAAGAATGGAAAAACTCAGTTGTTTTTTTAATTCCAACCAATGCTTTTTCTTCAATAGTTCCTTCGGTTATATTCCAAACACGCTCGCCATATTGTGCTAATTTTTCTTTTTTATCTTCTAAATTAAAAGTATAATGACTTTCAGTAATAATAGCCAATGTACGTGCATGGTCTATTCCAAATAAAGCCGTTAATTCATGACCAATCATATGGATGGCCCAATCACTAGGCACTCCTTTTTGAATTAATCCGTTTAAAGCCATAGTACAACTCCACATAAAATTGGAAGCGGCTTTATAATTTGATGGATCTTTTAAAATAGTTGGAGCAACTTCAATAATAGTTTGTAAAATACTTTCTGCAAAACGATCTTGTAATTTTGCATCTACAGAATAGGTCATATATTGCTCTAAAACATGAGTAAAAGCATCAGCCAAACCGTTTGCAATTTGTTGTTGAGGAATAGATTTTACTACTTCAGGATCTAATATTGAAAATAAAGGGAATAATCCAGGACCACCCATCACCAATTTTTCTTTGGTTTCCCTGCGTGTCACCACTGCTCCCGAGTTCATTTCTGAACCTGTTGCTGGTAATGTAAGTACAGTTCCAAAAGGCATTCCTTTTAATGTGCGTTCGCTGTTTTTAAGTATGTTCCAAGGTTCTTCACCTTTATACAGTGCTGCTGCCGATAAAAATTTAGTTCCATCAATTACAGAACCACCGCCAACAGCTAATAAGAATGTTACTTTTTCAGCCTTAATTATAGCTAAAGCCTCCATTAAAACTTCATATTCTGGGTTGGCTGGAATACCTCCAAATTCAATAACTTCAAAATTTGAAAGTGCTTTTGAAACTTGTTCATAAACACCATTTTTTTTAATACTTCCACCTCCAAAAAGCAATAATACTTTTGCGTTTTCAGGAATTTCATTGGAAAGATTTTCTATTTGACCTTTTCCAAATAAAATTTTTGTCGGATTTTGAAAATCAAAATTATTCATAGTAAGTTTTAAATATTTATAATAAATTACTCCATGATTGTTACTAAATCTTCAGTGCTTTTTCTAACCTTTTTAAGGTTTACCAACCAATCAGTATTAGCATCTCTATAACCAATAGGAAGCAGTACACAACTTCGCAATCCTTTTTCTCTTAAATCTAAAATTTTATCAACCGCAGCAGGGTCAAATCCTTCTATTGGAGTTGTATCAACACCTTCGTAAGCAGCAGCAATTAAAGCAGCGCTAAAAGCAATATAAGCTTGTTTTGCAGCGTGGTTAAAGTTTTCTTCAGCATCTTTTTGTGGATACGAACCTAATAACATTTGACGGTAATTTTCCCAACCTTCGTTTTTAAAACCACGAACTTCATTTGTTAAGTCAAACATTTTGTTAATACGTTCTTCGGTATATGTATCCCAAGCAGCAAAAACCAATAAATGAGAGCAATCTGTAATCATAGATTGATTCCAAGCAACAGGTCTGATTTCTTCTTTAATAGCTTGATTTTTTACTATAATTATTTCAAAAGGCTGTAATCCACTTGATGTTGGTGCTAATCTGGCAGCTTCAATAATGTTATCAATTTTATCTTGAGATACTTTTTCTCCATTCATTGCTTTTGCAGCATATCTCCAATTTAATTTGTCTAATAATTCCATTTTTTTAGTTTATTTAATTTATTGCTAATTCTTTTATTTTTTCTGAAGTAATAATTTGTGTTGTTGAAGTTGAGTTTGCCAAGTTTATCATAGTTTGAGCAATATGTTCAGCTTCAGTAATTTTGTATTTTTTTAATTTTCCAAAGAATAAAGGGTGAAGTAATTTGAAAAGACTTAAGCCAATTTTTTCTCCAATTCTAGTTTCATTTCTATTTCCTCCAATAATTGAAGGTTGTAATATATACGTGTTTGCTATTTTTTTAGAAAGTACATCTCGTTCCATTTCACCTTTAGTTTTATTGTAAAAGATGTTACTTTTTGCATTTGCTCCAAGAGCTGAAACAACTAAAAAAGTTTTAATAGTAGTTGCTTTTGCCAATTTCGCTGCATTTACAGGAATTCCATAATCAATGGTTTTGTAAATGGTTCTATTGGGTGTTTTTTTAGCGGTTGTTCCAATGCAACAATACACTTCATTTCCTGTGAAATTAGGTTTAAAACTTTCTAACTCAAGCAAATTTCCTGTAAATTGAATTACTTTTGAAGGTAAACCGTTAATTTTACTTCTTGAAAATAATTTAATAGTTTCATAGCGATCATCCTTCAATAATTTATGTAGAAGTATGGAACCTGTTAAACCTGAAGCACCTAAAATAATTGCTGTTTTTTTCATAACTTATAATTTTATACTATCCCAAGCCGACAGAAATGCTTCTTCTAAATGCTTTTCATTCAAAATAAAATTGTCTTTTTGGTGCATACTTGTAAGAAAAGTTAGTGGATAAATAGTGTATGCATACAATAAATAGGGCGAAATCAGTTTAATAATGCCTTTTTGTTGTCCGCGTTCCCATAATTCCAACAACGGTTGTAAATTTTTTAAACCTTCTTGTCTGCTTTTTTCATCAATCATTGGTGTATTATCGCATTGGGCTAAAAAATTGGATTCATCAATATTGGTTAATCTGTAATTTGCAATGTTGAACCAAACTTGTTTAAAACTCTCTTTAATACTTTGTTCCTTTTCAAAATCCTCGAATGCATAATTAAAAAAGGCTGCTTTTGTTTCTAAATAAAGTTGATTGATAAGGTCTTGTTTGCTTTCAAAATAAATATAAATAGTGGCTGGAGAAATATCTGCTAGCTTAGCAATTTTGCTCATTGGCGCCGCATGAAAGCCATTATTATTAACCAAACTAAGTGTTGCAGCTAATAAAGCCGTTCTTTTTTCAATACATTTTTGACGAATGGCCATAATTAATGAGTTAGTTTAGTTGTTGAAACTATATTTTTTACTTTCCAAGCAACAGCAATTAATACAAATTGAATTGGAAGCCTAATTAGTGCGGCTTTTAAACTACCAATTGCTGGTGTTTCAGAAAAAACATCCCAAATATGGATTGGTAAAAACAGTAGCATTAATATTAAAATTCCCCAAGCACCAATTTTAGCATATTTTTTTAGGAGCACTAAAATGCCTAATAGTATTTCAATAAGTCCTGAAATATAGATAATTGCCATTGTGAATGGAAGAAATTTTGGAACAAAAGGAATATAGAAATTGGGTTTTAAAAAATGTTGAATTCCACCAAATATTAAAAAGATAGCAAGAACTATTTTTAAAGCTGTTCCAATTTTATGCTGTGTTTTTTTCATGTATTTGTAATAAATAGTGTGCAAATATATAAAAAAATATTTACAAAATGAATATTCATTCGTTTTGTAAACTTAAAATAATGTTAAACCGTAAAATGTAGTACTTTTGTAAACTTAAACATAGTATGGGAATTAAAAGAAACAGCAACGAGAGTCTTCATCCGAATAGTAAACATCAAAATGGTTATAACTTTGATGAATTATGTGAAGTTTATCTTGAATTAAAAGAATTTGTATTTGTAAACAAGTATCAAAATCAAACTATTGATTTTGCAAATCCTATTGCCGTAAAAAAGCTGAATAGAGCTTTGTTGTATAAATACTATGCCATTCAATATTGGGATTTCCCTGATGATAATTTATGTCCGCCAATTCCAGGAAGAGTAGATTACGTGCATCATTTAGCAGATTTATTACTAGCATCTGGAATTGAAAACAATGCAAAAATATTGGATATTGGAATGGGAGCAAGTTGTATTTACCCTTTACTAGGAAATGCTGTTTATGGCTGGAATTTTGTTGGAACTGATATTGATAAAAAATCGATTGACCGAGCTGAAAAGATTTTAAAAAAGAATAACTTAACAAAGTTTATTGAATTAAAACAACAGTTAGATGCTACACATATTTTTGAAGGAATTTTAACACCTTCAAATAAAATTACAGCATCTATGTGTAATCCTCCATTTTATAGATCGCAAGAAGAGGCAATGGAAGCCAATGCTAGAAAATTGGAAGGTTTAGGAATTAGTGATGATGTTGCAACAAGAAATTTTAGCGGCAAGCAACAAGAATTATGGTATAAAGGAGGTGAAAAAGCCTTTGTACATACGTATTTGTATGAAAGTTCCAAGTTTAAAACACAGTGTTTTTGGTATTCCACATTAGTTTCAAAGAAAGGAAATTTAGAAAGTATGTATGATTCATTAAAAAAACTTGGAGCCACAGCTGTTAAAACGATTCCAATGCATCAGGGAAATAAAGTAACTAGAATTGTAGCTTGGACTTTTTTGAATGATGAAGAACAAAAAAATTGGAATAAAGTGTAAATAGTAACTTAGTTATTGTTTAAGTTTTCTTTAATTCTAAGTCAATTATTTGAATCATTTGTTTGAATTCTTTTTCTTCATACAAACGTGAAAGAAAAATAATTTTTCCTTTTTTATCTAAAACTATGTTTCTTGTAACACCAGCATTTGGTAATGTAAAGTTATCAAAATTAGTACCATCAATATCTAAACCAATAGGATAACTAACGTTCATTTGATCAATAAAACGTTTTACTTTTTCAGGTTCTTCTTTTAAATCGATTCCAATTAAAATAAAATCATCATTCTTAAATCGTTGCCAAACTTCTTTTTCTAAATGTGGCATTTCTTTTCGGCAAACACTGCACCAAGAAGCTGTAAATTGCAACACAACAACTTTATCTTTTAAAGTTTCATTAGTAATTGGAGTTCCATCTAATAATGAAAAAGATATTTGAGGAGCTTGCTCACCAACTTTAACTTTATACCCTCTTGTTGGGTCGTTTTGTGCAATAATAAATTGGGTGATAAATAAGGTGGCTATAAATATTATATTTTTCATTTTAAAAATTTAGGATGTAATTATTAGGAAGAAAAAAAGGTTAATAATTGCTCAACTTTTTTTCAAAGCATACACTATTTTCAACATTTTCGTAAAAACCAAAATTAGGTGTTATGCTATATCCACAATTTTTATAAAGTTCAATAGCTTCTGGTTGTTGTTTTCCGGTTTCAAGAATGCATTTTGAATAGCCCAACGTTGCTGCCCATTTTTCTAATTCATGTACAATTTTTGAAGCAATACCTTTTCTTCTGCCAATAGGAGAAACATACATTCGTTTTATTTCAACAGTGGCTTTTTTATGTGTTTTAAAAGCTCCACAACCAATAGGGATATTGTTTTCATAAGCAACTACAACATATTTAATAGCATCTAATTTATTAAATTGATTGTAAAAAGAATGGTTATCTCCATCACTTATTTTTAATTCGGCATCAAGAAATGAAACAAGATTTGTAAAATCTTTATTAGCAGCAGTAGTTCTAAGTATTTCAATCATTTTTTTGAATAGATTTCAAATAAAAATCCTCTACTTTAGTTCTTGCCCAAGGTGTTCTTCTAAGAAATTTAAGACTAGATTTTATGGTAGGATTACTATTAAAACAATTTATTTTAATAGTTGTGCCAAGTTCCTCCCAACCATATGTTGCAACTAAATACTGTAAAATTTCAGCTAGTTTAACTCCATGTAAAGGATTGTTGGTTTGGTTGTTATTGTTTTTTTTAAGTGTATTGTCTGTATCCATATGTATTGCAAAAATAGCATATTTAAGATGAATTGAAATTGAGCAATACAATCTTTTTTTGTATCTTTAACTCTTATGATAAAAGATACAAAATTAGCAGTACTTATTGACGGTGATAATATTCCTTCAAAATATATTAAAGAAATGATGGAGGAAATTACCAAATATGGTACACCAACCATTAAACGTATTTATGGCGATTGGACCAAACCGCAATTAGGGAAATGGAAAACGATTCTGCTTGAAAATGCAATTACACCCATTCAACAATACGGTTATACTACTGGTAAAAATGCCACAGATTCAGCAATGATTATTGATGCTATGGATATTTTGTATTCTGAAAAAGTAAATGGTTTTTGTTTGGTTTCATCAGACAGTGATTTTACAAAGTTAGCGACAAGACTTAGAGAAGAAGGGCTTGTAGTGTATGGAATTGGGGAAAAGAAAACACCTAACCCATTTATTGTTGCTTGTGATAAGTTTATCTATTTAGAAATTTTAGAAACTGAAGATGATAATCATGATGGTGTACGAACACATAAAAAAGTTAATATAGATAAAATTACACCAAAAGTAATTCAATTGCTTAGAAACTCAGTTTCCGATGCTGCCGATGACGATGGTTGGGCTTTTATGGGTGATGTGGGTTCACTTATTTTAAAGAAACAACCCAATTTTGATGCTCGTAATTTTGGTTTCGAAAAATTAACACCATTATTTAAATCTTTAAAACAGTTTGAAATTGAGCAGAGAGAAAGAACAAGTGGACGTTTTAAACTAATTTATGTTAAAAATAAATCAAAAAAATAAAAATATTCTAAAATTTTAAAACTAATTTTTTATCGGTATACTACAATTGAAATGGCAAATAGAATTAGATAGAATAGATAAAATAAAAAAACGCAAGCTAACGGTATTAATAGCACTAAGGCAATAATGCGTGTTAACTTATTATAAGTAAAAACTTTTTCACCGTTAACGCTATATGAACTAAAAATCAAGTAAAGACAAAATACTATTACTCCAGTTCCGGCTGTTAATTTTAAAAATCCTACCATTGGAAATAAATTCAGCTTATAAGGTAACGAGTTAAAAACTACAAATCAATGATATTCATCAATGCTAAGTGATCTTTGTATTTGTTATTATTTTCTATTTCTAGAATAATATTTTTTCTTCTTCGGTTTGTTTGTGTTTTCACCTTCTTTAGGTTTATGATGCTTTAATTTTTTCTTTTGATTTTTTGAAGGTCCTTTAGGAATAGGAGCATCTTCAATTGCATCATCAATAAATGGGTGTTCTGATACTACTGGAATTTGTTGATTAATCAACTTTTGAATATCTTTTAAATATGCTTTTTCTTCAGCATTACAAAATGACAATGCAATTCCACTAGCTTTTGCTCTACCAGTACGCCCAATTCTATGCACATAGGTTTCAGGAATATTTGGCAAATCATAATTAACAACTAACGATAAATCTTCAACATCTATACCACGTGCAGCAATATCAGTTGCAATTAGCACATTTAACTTGCCATCTTTAAAATCGCCCAAAGCACGTTGTCTGGCACCTTGAGATTTATTTCCGTGAATAGCTCCAGATTTTATATGTGCTTTTGCTAAAACGCGTACAATTTTATCGGCACCATGTTTTGTTCTTGAAAAAACAAGTACTGAAGAATTTGGGTTTTCCTCTAAAATATGAATTAGTAATTTAGATTTATTAGGCTTACTTACAAAATAAACGGCTTGTTCTACTTTTTCTGCAGTAGCCTGTTTGGGTTGTATAGTTACTTTTTGGTAGCTACCAAGAATTTTACTCGATAAATCTATAATTGAAGAAGGCATTGTAGCCGAAAAGAAAAGTGATTGTCTTTTTTCAGGTAATTTGGCAATTATTTTTTTTATATCATGAATAAAGCCCATATCTAACATTTGATCAGCTTCATCTAAAACAAAATATTTTATATATCTTAAAGAAATAAATCCTTGCGATATTAAGTCTAATAATCTACCAGGAGTGGCAACAAGTATATCTGTGCCTCTTCGCAACTCATCAGTTTGCGCTCTTTGTTTTACACCGCCAAAAATAACTACATTATTTATACCTGTATATTTTCCGTAGGTAGTAATGTTTTGTGCAATTTGTATGGCTAATTCACGTGTAGGTGTAATTATAAGTGCTCTAATTTTTCGTTGCCCTTTATGGTCGTTTTTACTATTGTAAAGATGTTGTAAAATTGGAATTGTAAAAGCGGCTGTTTTACCAGTTCCTGTTTGTGCGCAACCTAAAAGATCTTTTCTGTCTAATAAAATAGGAATAGATTGTTCTTGAATAGGTGTGGGATGTGTGTAACCTTGTTCTTCAAGTGCTTTTAAAATTTGGTCGTTAATTCCTAAGTCTGTAAATTTCATGTATTTTAAATAAGTGCGCAAAGGTAGGTGAATTGTTTTAATATATTACTTTACTTGAAAAATGACGATAACATATTTAAAAATAAGCACTTACGGCATTTTAAATAATGTGTAATTGAATTTAAATACTATTGAAGGATTGCTTACTTTTGCGTTTTAAATGTGAATGAGGATGGATTATAAATTAATTTGTACGGATATTGATGGTACATTATTGAACAAGGATAGAGAATTATCTGAAAATACGATTAAACAAGTACAGCGAATTGCACCAATTCCATTTGTACTTATTTCTTCACGAATGCCGAAAGCAATGCGTCATTTACAACAAGAATTTGGGAATAGTTCTACACCAATTATTGCCTATAATGGAGGGTTAATTTTAGATGATACTAATACAATAATCCACTCTACAGTTATTGATAATTATGTGTTAGAAGCAGTTATTAATAAGTGTACAAAAACGGCTATTCATTTAAGTTTGTATTTTGCTGATGAATGGTATGTTCCAGCACTAGATTATTGGGCAAAAAGAGAAGCTAATAACACAAAAGTTATCCCTGAAATTAAATCCAATAAGGCTGTTTTATCTCAATGGAAAGATGAAGGGAAAGGAGCACATAAAATTATGTGTATGGGTGATGAATTTGAAATAGATGTATTATATAAATACCTAGAAAAAAATTATGCAAATGAAATTATGTTGTATCGTTCAAAACCAACATATATTGAAATTTCGCACCAATCAATTTCAAAAAAAACAGCAATCGACGTATTATTAAAAAAATGTTATTCAGCTATTTCTATAAATAATGTTGTTGCTTTTGGAGATAATTATAACGATATTGAAATGTTGAAAGCTGTAGGTTTAGGAGTTGCAGTTTCTAATGCAAATGCTGAAGTATTAGCTATTGCAGATAAAGTAACTGATACGAATAAAAATGATGGCGTTGCAAAAGTTTTAGCAGCGCTATTTTAAATTACCTTCTAATTAAACTAAAATGTCCTTTTCTAATTCTGCTATTTCCATTTGAATCTATTAATTCTATAGAAAACCAATAATCAGTAGAAGTTAGTAATTTACCATTGAAATTTCCATCCCAACCCTCACCAGTAGGATCAATTTGTGTTATTAATTTTCCAAACCTATCAAAAATATAAACGGCAGAAGTGGCATAAAAATTTTCGTTAATACCTAAAACTTTCCAAGTATCATTTTCACCATCATTATTTGGAGTGAAAAATTTAGGAAAACCAATGACAGAAAATTCAATTTGAGCAATACCACAGTTATTTTTATCTTGAATAAATAAGGTGTAAAATCCAGGTGTTAAGTTTTCAAAATAAGGTTCATCCTGAAAATCACTTATAAAATCATCTGTTTTTTTTATAGCGAATTCATAATCTCCAATTCCTAAATTAGTAGTTGTTATAGCTATAGAATTATTTTCAGCATCATCAATTACTGTAATATCTTCATCTGTTATTGTTGCAATAATTGATTCGTTTACTTGAATGGTTTTACTTCTTTTACAACCTAAACTATTTGCTGCAGTTACTTCATATACACCACCAATTGTAACGGGTAAACTAGTAGAATTAGTAACTAATACATTCCCTAATTCATCCTTCCAATCATACGTATAGTTGTCGAATTCCCAATCAATTGTTAATACTGTTGTAGGGTTGTTTAAACAAACAATTTGTGGTGTTGTTATATTAAAATCAGGTAGCGGATTTACAATAAAATCAATAGTTGTGGTTGCAACACAAGCGTTGTTAATTGGATTTTCTACTGAAACTAGTATTGTTTGTGTATTAGAATTAAACGGGTTTGGTAAAGGGCTTGGCAAAGTTGTACCAATTCCATCAGTATAAGAAACAATCATCCCTGTTTGAGTTCCTAAAATAGCACTTTCAATGTTAGAAGTATCAAATTCGTGAAAACCATCAACATCACTAATTCCATCATCACAAACCGGGGCAATTGCTATTGTATTTGCTATTGGTGCAATATCAACAATAAATTCAATAGTGATTTCTTCAAAACATGCATTCCCACTTGGTGTATTTGTACTATTATTAGTAACTCTTGCTGTAATTATTTGTGATAATGTTCTAAATGAATTAGGAAAAGGACTTGTAATAAAATTGCCATTAATATCAACTAAAGGATTTCCAGCGGAATCAAAATACGTTACATTAACATTTGATTGCCCTAAAAGTATATCATTTTCTAAATTAGAAGTGTTAAAAGTAGTTGCTACTTCAGTGTCAAAAGGGTTATCATCACATTGTCTTGCAATGGTTACAGGATTTTCAATCGGCAATTCTTCAACATAAAGTGTAACATAATGTCCTAAACCTACGCAATCATTTGTAACATCACTGTCAACTCTTACATATATATTTTGGGTATTTGGATATCCTTCGTTTCTATGATTTCCTAAATCTGAAATAACGTTTAATTCGGCTAAAGCGTCGGCTTCATTATTATAGAAAGTAACAGTAACATTTTTAGTTGGAAACAAAGCATCAATACTACTTTCAGCATTAGAAAAATCAAAAGATGCAATACCATTTCTTTTATCTCCATCCACTAAAGCATCATCGCACATATAATATTCTAATGTATTAAAAGTTGAAGGAATTTGTGATGCACCAACAATTAAATTAATTCGTGCAGTTCTGTAACAACCATTGGTGTTTTCAATTCTAGCATATACAAAACTATTAATTGGTGTGGGATTTGGATATGAAGTAAAATTGGTAATTTGATCTGCAACTAACCCGGTTTCAGCTTCGGCTTGTGTTAAATAATACGTAAATATTTCAGAGCTTCCTGAAGAGATTAGTGTATTTCCCTCGGTTAAATTAAACAAAGAAATACTATCGGTATTGTCATCGCATTGTGTTAATTGAACAATGGAATTAACAGTAGGTAGTTTTAATACACTTATGGTAAATGACGTGTTTTTAAAGCAATTGCTATTCAATTTATTTGAAACACGAACATAAATAGTTTGCCCATTTACAATTGTATTAATAAATGTTGCAGGATTGGGAATTAAATAAATTGCATTGTATGAAGAATCAGTATAATAATCAATTGAAAAATTAGCTAAAGTTTGCCCATTTAAAATTTCTGTGTTTTTTGAACTTAAATTAAAGGATGCATAACCATCAGTATCAGTTCCAGAAGAAGGATTATCACATAATTCAAGAGGGCTAATATTTGCAGCATCAAGAGGTGAAGGTTCTTTAAGTACTTCAACATTAAAACTTGTAGTAGCATAGCAATTTGTACTAGCGTTGTTTTCTACACGAGCATAAATTGTTGCATTTCCAGTTTGGTAGGGATTAGGTAATTCATTAGTCCTGCTATCCGCATCCGCTTGAGAGCTGTAATAAGTAGTAGTAATATTGGTTTGTCCGTTTTCAATTTCTGAATTTTTTAAAGTGAAATCAAAAAACATCAACCCATCATCATCAGTATCACATTGTACTATATTAATAGGTTTTGTGGCTGAAGGTTGTGATGTGAATTGAACTTCAATCTCATCATCAGCAATGCAACCAACTGCAAGAGTAGCTTCAACTTTGTAAAAACCATCACCTAGATTTGCATTGTATGTTTGCCCAATTGCTCCAGGTATTTCTACATTATCTTTAAACCATTTATATGAATTAGCTACAATTGTGGCGTCTAAAAGTACAGAGCCACCACAAGCGGCATTGTTAGATGCTATTAATTTTGGGCTACCTAAATCTGCATCTAAACTAAAACTTCCAGCTTCTAAAAATACTGCTGAATCAAAAGCTTGATCTCCTTGATCTGCAATAACCAATTTTATTTCATAGGTTTGATTAGGAACAACAGTAGCCGAAGCTATTAAAACTTTTGTTCTGCCCCCATAATTTGTATCACCTAAATCATAACCTTCAAAAAAAGCTTCATTAATTGCAGCGCAACCCGTTACTCCTAGATTACTTGGTACATTTGGGTGTACATTTGTTGTGCTTACAGGTGTTGTAGTTCCCGGTATTATAGCTAAATTGGTATAAGTTGTGGTGCCAACCGGTCTTAATAAAAACGCAAAAGCATCGGAAAATGTGCATTCATCTCTTTTATTATATTCCTCTGAAGCCATTAAATAACGAAAGCTTATGGTAGAAGAAACAGCCACGAAATTAAACTTTATAAATGTCGCATTTTCTGTTCCATTAAGGCCTAATGCCAATTCTAAATCTGGATCTTTACTAAGATTATTTTCTTCGCTGATTATTCCGGGATTAACTATATTTCCTGCAGGATTAGCAGATCCACTTGTTAATATAATCCCTTTATCAAATGGAAATGAGCTGCCAGCTGGTTTTTTAAAAAAACCATAGCTTTTATTAGCTGTATCAACGGGGGTTCCAAAAACTTGTTCTGAAAAACTATCTACTTGTGCGCATGGACTTGATATTAAAACATCTTCAACTAGTTGTTGAGTTCCATAAACAGACTCTGGATCAGTAGTATTATTTATATTTATTATTTGAGCATTTAAGTTAATACTAATAAATAATATGGCTACTACTATTAATATAAGTTGATTTTTCATAAACAAAATTCTAAATAATTGGGATAAAAGTACTGAAATTTATACTTATTATTAGCCTAAAATGAGGTTATTAATTTCATCTTCTAATTAAGCTAAAGTGCCCTTTTTTAATTCTACTATTTCCTTTTGAATCTATTAATTCTACAGAAAACCAATAATCAGTAGAGGTTAGTAATTTACCATTAAAAATTCCATTCCAACCTTCACTGGAAGGGTCAATTTCGGCTATTATTTTCCCAAATCTATCAAAAATATAAATAAGGGAAGTTGGGTAAAAATTACTACTTACTCCTTTTATTTGCCAAGTGTCATTTATACCATCATTATTTGGTGTAAAGAATTTAGGAAAACCTATAACTGAAACATCAATTTGAGCAATACCACAGTTGTTTTTATCTTGAACATAAATTGTATGAATTCCAGCAGCTACATTTTCAAAAAAAGGTTCATCTTGGTAAGGTCCAAATGCATCATCTATAGCAAATTCATAATTTCCAATCCCTAAATTAGTAGTGTTAATTGTAATGGTGTTATTTTCAGAATCATCGGTTATAATTACGTCATTTAATGTAATATCAGCTATAATTGATTCGCTCACTGTTATTGTTTGAGGAAATGATTCGCAATTTAAACCAGATGTTGCTACTACAGTATAAACACCACCTGAAGAAACTGAAGCTGTTGAAAGAGAGCTAATAATTGTATCATTTTCGTCAGTCCATTCATAATTATAAATACCATTTGGATTGAATGCTTCTAAAATTTTTGGAGGCGCGTTTAAACAAACAATTGCGGTAGGATCAACTTCAAATTCGGGTCTTGGAAAAACGGTTAGTGTTAAGTGTTCACCAATTCCAAAACAATCTCCATTATCATCATTTTCTACTCTAACATAAAGTGATTGTGAAAAAGGAGTTTCACTCATATACGCATTTTGAGGCAATATTTCATTTTCTTCTAATTGTGCATCTGTTAAATTTTTATAATAATGCACACTTAAATTTTGAGGTGGTAATTGAGTTAAAAAATATTGAGTAGCGTTTGTTAAGTCAAACAAAAACAAGCCATCTATTGTGTTATCGGCATCACATTCAATTATTTCATAATTAAACCCAACAGGGAATGAGGTTACTGAAACATCTAAATTAATGGTTGCAACTCTATAACATCCATAACTATTTTCAACTCTTGCATAAACGGTATTTGCAGTTATATTATTAAAAGGAGAAGCAACAATTGGACTTGTACCTAAAGCAGCAGCAGTAGGTGATAAATAATACGAAACATTTAAATTAGAATTGTTATTTGTAATTGAGTTATTTGCTTCATTTAAATTAAAATCGGTAAAACCATCAGGAATTCCATCTTCATCGCAGTTTTTAAATGTGATTGTAGAATTTATAACAGGCAATGAATCAACTTGTATGCTAAATGAGTTATCTGAAAAGCAACTAGTATCAATATTATTATTAATTCTTACGTAAATTGTTTGTCCGTTAATAGTCGTATTTTGAAATGAAGTAGGATTTGGAATTGAAATTAAATAGGCTGAATCTTCAAAATAAGTTATTGTGAAATTTGATGTGGATTTTCCACTTAATAGTTGGATTTCATTTGTAGTTAAATCAAAAATTGAAAAACCGTTGGTGTCATCTCCATCATTAATGTTGTCACATTCTTGTAGAGTGTCAACATTTATTGCCGGAGTAACCGTTTCATAAATGGAAACATTAACTGCAAGTCTAACAGGGCTTTCACACCCATTTATAGTTTGTGTGGCATAATAGATGTTATTTGTTAGTAAGGTTGATGTGTTTAAAGAAGTTCCTCCAGTACTTGTTGAATACCATAAAATTCCAGTTCCAGTTGCGGTTAAATTTGAAATGTTAGCATTTTCAATATCGCAAAACGTTTGTAATGCTAAACCAGTTGGAGTTGTAGTATATTGGACATTTATAACAACAGGGGTTCTAGTTGCAGTGGTGCACCCATTTTCAGTTGCATCCACATAATAAGTTGTTGTTGAAGTTAAATTAGGAGACGTAAAAGACCCGCCAATGCCTACTAAATTTCCTCCAGTTAATGCGTCGTACCAATTTATAATTCCTGAAGAAGCAACAGCAGATATAGTTCCTATTCCTGCGCCGCAAATAATTGTGTTTGTTACATTTGTAATGTTTGGAATAGTATAAATAGTTGCAACAATAGGTGATCTATTACCTGTTTCACATATTCCATCAGCAGATGCAACTGCGTAATAAGTTGTAGCTGTTGAAATAATTGGAGTTGTAAAAGTATTTCCACTCCCTAATTTTGTTCCTCCTATTAAAGAATCAAACCAAAGTACAGTTCCTAAGCTAGCTGTTGCAGATAAATTAACTATGCCAGTACCACAATTTGAGTCTTCAACTATAGCTGTTATTTCAGCAATTGTAATTTTTGTGCTTGCTGAAATATTTAATATTGGATCTCCTGGCATACCACCATATTCTACAATATAACCTTTGGGTTGATAATCACCTGAAGAATTTCCTGTATTACTTAAGTCGTTCCAAGAGCCAGGAATACCAACATTAGGAGCAGTTACATGAGTATAATCCTCATCGCCAGATTGATTAGGTTCATTTGTATTCCAAAAAGCAAAATTTGGAGTCGTACCATTTATTCCACCATTCCAAAAAATAGTGCCATTTTCAGGTCCTGTTACCCATTCCCAAACACCTTCAGTGGCTGCATCACTTCCTCCAATCCAGCCAGCTCCTGCAGCTTGTTCTCCGGAAAGTTGAGCTTCTTCTGTAGAGGTAATTGTTGCTAAATAGCCCTGTAAGCCATAATGAAATTTAGCTTCTGCAGCTATTTTTGCAGCCGACCAAGTAATTCCTAAATTAGGTATGTATTCATAATAATGGTCTGTTGATGGTAAATAGTTTGCTTCATCAATTGTAATTGAAAAATGTTTTTCACCAGCTATAGAATTTGAAGTGCTTTCAAAAACTACATCTTTAACAGCGGCTATTAAATCAATATAAGCTATAGGTGAAGGTATTGTTGCAGTTAAGGTTAATTTACCTTCTAACGCACTCCAAGATGTTGATATTGATGGATGTAAACCTGTTAGGGCTAATGTGTCTTCACCTTGTATATAATTTTCTGAAATTTGAATAAAAACGGCTTCAATTTCATCATCACCGGGTATAATATTAAAATCAGTAACAATATTTATTTGACTTAAAGGGCAGTAATTTTGATCTCCTGTTGCGCTTAATATTGGTGGTATTGTTTGAGTCCAAGCTATTTTTGATGAAAATAACACTAATAAATAGAACAAAAGCAGAAAATAATTTTTAAAATTCATGGTATTAAAAAATAACATTTTGACGTGTAAAAATAGTTAAATGAATTTAGAACAACTTGCTTTTGAATGATTTAATTAATTCCAAATAAATCCCCATTCTTCATTTTGTTGTTTTTCCAAACTGTATGAAAACGACTATATTTTCAATGATATTTACTTCGAAATTGATACAAGAACACGTGTGTTTTCGGGGTGGGTTTCATTGTGAAAGCTTAAAACAGTGTGCTAATAACTAAATAACAGGAATGTTTCATGTCATTAAACGTGATAATTATTAAAAATTAGAAAAATAAGAATAACAACAATAATAAATGATATTATATAAATAGTTTGGATGTTATTTTCCTTAAGCGCATCTTTTATCACTTTTTTCTTAAAAGATTTAAATTCAGAAGAAGAAAATTTTGGAAAATCGTATGTTGTTTTAATGTTTTTTGTTTTGGAATAATCATTCCCTCCCTTAAACTTTCTACGACGCGCATTTTTAAGAATGGCATTTTGTTTGATACGATTCATCATATCAGATATATGTCCACCAGCACTCATAATAGTAGTAATTAATATGAATTTAAGAATTACCCTCTCAATAAAATTAAGAGGGTAATTTAAATTAGGATATTATTCGTCTGTTTTTTTAGGTTTTGAGTCTTCTAAAGGTTTAGATTCCATTATATCTTCAATATTTTCACCTTTTAAATAGTTAGGTAATTGCATACCAGCCATATTAAACATTTCCTGTAATGGTGGTACAGCCTTATACATTCCTGAAATAAAGTTAGAAGTTGATGTTTTACCATCTGTACCACCTCCACCGTTTTCCCAAACAGTAACTTTATCAATTTTAATATTTTTAATAGCTTCAGCTTGGGTTTTAACTAATTCAGGTAATTTATCAGCAACCAATAATAACACAGCATCTTTAGAGTTATTCCCTGCAGCTTTAACAATTTGTTCTAAACCTAAGGCTTGCTTGGTTAAAATTTCATACATACCTTTTGCTTCTGCGTCTTTTTTCATGAAAATGGCATCGGCTTCTCCTTTTGCAATTCGTCTAATTTGTTCAGCTTCAGCTTCGGCATCAATTTCTACTTTTCGTTTTGATATTTGTGCAGGTACAATAATATCAGCACCTTGCTCAGCTTCTTTACGTTTTGCTCTTGCATCTTCAGCAATTTGTTCAGCTGCATACGCTTCTTCAAGTGCTTTTGCTGCTTGAACTTTTTCAGAAGCATTTGCTATTTTTTCAGCTTCAGCTTCACGAGATCTTCTGTCGGCATTAGAATTTGCAACTTGTACTTTTGCGGTATTTTCACCATGCACGGCATTTGCATTAGCTGCAGCTACCTGAATACGTTGATCTTGCATTGCATTTGCTTCACCAATAGATCCATCTCTAACTTTTTGCGCTACTGAAACCTTCGCTTCGTTAATTGCTTTTGCAGCAGCTTCTTTCCCTAAAGCTTGAATATAACCTGATTCATCATGAATATCTGTAATATTAACGTTGATTAATTTTAAACCAACTTTTTTTAATTCAGCTTCAACACTGTGTGTGATATGTGATAAAAATTGATCTCTATCAGAATTTATTTCTTCAATATCCATTGAAGCTACAACCAAACGTAGCTGACCAAATATAATTTCTTGAGCCAAATCTTGTACAGCATCTAAATGCAATCCTAATAAACGTTCAGCAGCATTTTGCATAACGCTAGGTTCTGTTGAAATACCAATAGTAAAACGCGATGGCACATTTACACGAATGTTTTGTTTACTTAATGCATTTGTTAGATTCACTTCAATAGACATTGGTGTTAAATCTAAAAACTCATAATCCTGTATTATTGGCCATATAAATGACGCTCCACCATGAATACATTTAGCAGATAAACCTCCTCCGGTTTTTCCGTACACTACTAAAATCCTGTCTGAAGGACAACGTTTGTATCTTCTTATCATTGAAAAGAAGAAAACTACAATAATAAATATTACGGCTCCTACTAGATAAACACCAGTAAGGCCAGATTGTAAAGGTAATAATGTAAGTAAATTCATAGGATATTTTTATTTAGATAATTTTTCAACAAGTAAAATTTCGGCGCTAACAATTTCTGTAACTTTCACCATAGAGCCAGTGGTTAAATCTTTTTCTTCGTCTGTAATTGCTTCTAATTCACGTAGGCTACCTTGTACTTTTATTTGTACTTTTCCCATTTTTGAACGATTAGCGCCAATTGGTAAATAAACTTCTCCAATTACACCAATAGCATTTTTTATTTTTAGCGTACCTGATTCAGCTAATTTATGCATCCAATAAAATAATGAGGATGTTAAAACCATCATAAGTATACCTGCAATAGTTGAAATAATTAAGGTAACTGATGTGGATAATCCATTATCAATACTTACTATTCCGCTCCAACCAAAAATGGTAAAAAATGCCACAATACCTTTAAATGTGAAAAACTGAAATCCAACTCCACCATCATCAGCTTCAAAATCAGAAGCGTCAGCTTCCATATCGGTATCACCACCACCAATAAAAGTAAGTATAAAAATAATTAAAAACACTGCAGAACCTATTAAGGCTATAATCCAATAAGTCTGTTCTAGTGATGACATTCCGTTAAAAAATTCTTCCATAGTTTTACAATTTTAAGGAGTTATCGAATATACTAATTATTCATATTAATGCATATAAATAACAACTGTTTTATTCATTAGTACTTAAAGCGACTTAAATGTTACTTAAAATTGTGATTATTTAGATATTGTGAAGTTTAAATTATTAAAAAAAGAGGTGTTTAATTATCAAGTTCCTTTAGGAGGTTTTCAGCATTGGTAGTTGATTTTTTATAGTATTTATAAACCATTTTAGCAAATAGGTATAAAAATAGAAAACCAAAAGGAATATACCATAACCATACTTTTTCTTCCAAAAACAAATCCTTATTACTTAGTAATTTACTTGCTACCGGTAAGCTAATTATTAAAATGATAAAACTCATATAAAAACCTGTTTTTTGAACTGTATTAAATTGTTGTTTTGCTTTATTAAAATCGATTATTGTTTGTTTTAAATTGTTTTTAGAAATGTTGATAGCATTCATTTTCTGAATAGACCTTAAAGAAAGTACTGGTAAAACTATTAGTATTATTAGTGAAAGTAGCCCGCTTAATTGCAAATACCAAGTGTCTAACTTGTTAAAATTGAAAGCAACAAATAGTACTGTTGCAAAACATATAACGGCTCCTATAGTTTCTGGAATTGAAATTCCTCGTAATACGTTATTGTATTTTTGTTGTGTCATTATAATAATTAATTTATCAGTTAATTTTTTTTGTTTGTCTATTTCATTCGACATTTCTCCCCACGTTCTTTTCATTTCATCTAAATCCATATTGTTTATTTTTTAATTTCAGATTTTAGCTTTTGTTTAATTCTACCAATTCGAGTTCCAATATTTGTATTTGAAAAACCAGTTATCGAAGCTATTTCATCATAACTTTTTCCTTCAAGATAAAGAAGTATAATTCCCTTTTCAATGGTGTTTAAGTTTTTTATGTGAGCATATAAAATTTGTATACGTTCTTCTATCAAAGTGTTTTTATGCTCAATTTTATATTCAACAAGTTCATCTAATTCAAGTTTAGTTCCATTTCTTTTCTCTTTTTTTAAATGAGTTATTGAAGTATTTAAAGCAACTCTATACATCCAGGTAGTAATTTTAGATTCGTTTCTAAATAAAGGAAACGATTTCCATAATTGATACACAATTTCCTGATATAAATCCTTCTGATCTTCTTTATTAGCACAGTAAATAGAAGTTACTTTAAAAATAATTCCTTCATTCTCCTTTATAGCTTTTATAAATTCTTTTTTTTGCTGCATTTAAAATGATTTATATCTAATTAGTATTGAAAGTATTTAAAAAATCACAAAAAAATATGACTTTTTTAGATTCTTAAATATTTTTGGTTTCAAATTGTAAAGATTGTTACCGTTTTAAGACTATTTTTCTATTAAATTTGAATTTTAAATAATTATAGTAAATATGACAAATAAAATTGAAGTTAGTTGGAAAGGGAATATGCTTTTTGAATCTGTTGCTCCTGAAGGAAACGTTATGATTGATGCTGCTGAAGAAGTTGGTGGACAAGGAAAAGGATTACGCCCAAAAGCGATGATGTTAACCGCATTAGCAGGTTGCTCTGCAATGGATGTTGCTTCATTATTAAAAAAAATGCGAGCCGAAGTTGATGATTTTAAAATTGAAGTTGTAGCGAATTTAACGGATGAACACCCAAAAGTTTACGATAAAGTACATATAATTTTTAAATTTTATGGAAGTGATTTCAAAAAAGATAAAATTGAAAAAACTGTAAATCTTTCAGTAGAACGTTATTGTGGGGTTATAGAAATGTTTCGTAAATTTTCAGAAGTTACTACTGAGATTATTTATATAGAAAAATAGTTAATGGTTTCCGGATATCGCTTATTGTCATTCCCGTGAAGACAGGAATCTAAACGAACATTGTATTGGATTCCTGTCTTCACGGGAATGACATTTACCATAAAAACAAACAACACAAATAATTTTAGTGTTTAAAAAATTACTTACTTTTGAAAAAAGCAATGCTATGCGCTGGAAGTTAAAACCCGAAATAAATCTTCAAATTACATCAAAATTAGGACTGGAATTAGGAGTTGAAAATACGTTGGCTAAATTATTAGTGAATCGTGGTATAGAAACCTTTGATCAAGCAAAAGCTTTTTTTAGACCTAATTTGGCTGATTTGCATAATCCATATTTAATGAAGGATATGGAGTTAGCGGTTTCTCGAATTGAAAAAGCTATAGTTAAAGGTGAGAATATTTTGGTTTATGGCGATTATGATGTTGATGGAACTACTTCGGTGTCATTACTATCTTCTTATTTAAAAACAATTTATTCAAATATTGCAACCTATATTCCTGATAGATATGCCGAAGGATATGGCGTTTCTTTTCAAGGAATTGATTTTGCTGAAGATAACGGCATTACCTTAATTATTGCGTTAGACTGCGGAATTAAAGCCATTGATAAAGTAGCGTACGCAAAAGAAAAAGGCATCGATTTTATTATTTGTGATCATCACCGACCAGGAAATGAAATCCCAAATGCAATTGCTGTTTTAGATCCGAAACGATCAGATTGTGAATATCCGTATAAAGAATTGTGTGGATGTGGCGTTGGCTTTAAATTAGTGCAAGCATTGGCAAGTAAAAGAAATCAAACAATAGATGATTTAGTTCAATATTTAGATTTGGTAGCTACAGCAATTGCAGCTGACATTGTTCCAATTACTGGTGAAAATAGAATTTTGGCTTACTTCGGCTTACAAGTCATTAATAAAAATCCAAGAACTGGAATTAAAGCCATGATTCAACAGGTGAAAAAAGAAGTTTTTACCATTACCGATGTTGTTTTTATTATTGCTCCAAGAATTAATGCAGCTGGAAGAATTAAACATGGAAATTACGCTGTTGAATTGTTAACCGAAATGGATTTTCAAACAGCTGTAGATTTTGCCGCTGAAATTGAAAAAAATAACAATGATAGAAAAGAATTAGATAAAACCATCACAAATGAAGCTTTACAACAAATTGAACAGAATAATGAGCAACAAAAATTTTCAACGGTTGTTTATGCTGAAAATTGGCATAAAGGTGTTATTGGTATTGTGGCTTCTCGGTTAATTGAAACCTATTACAAACCCACGTTGGTTTTTACAAAAAGTGGTGATAAATTGGCTGCTTCAGCACGTTCAGTAAAAGGGTTTGATGTGTATGAAGCGCTAGAGCAATGTTCCGAATTTATTGAACAATTTGGCGGACATAAATATGCCGCAGGCTTAACTTTAAAAGAAGAAAATTATCAAAACTTCAAAAATAAGTTTGAAGAAGTTGTAAAAAACACTTTGCCCGATGAACTTAGAACTCCCGAAATTTCTATTGATGCTGAAATCAATTTAATAGAAGTAACGCCAAAATTTTTCAGAATACTAAAACAGTTAGAGCCTTTTGGGCCTCAAAATATGAAACCAGTTTTTATGGCTGGTGGTTTAAGAGATAACGGTTATGGTAAAAAAGTAGGTGCTGATGAAACACATTTAAAACTAAATATTTTTGAAGGTTCAAACCAAAAAACCTACAATGCAATAGGTTTTAGTATGGGAGAAAAACATCAAATTACAACAAATGGAAACTCCTTTAAAGCAGTTTTTAATATTGATGAAAATCATTGGAACGGAAACACTTCTTTACAACTTTTATTGAAAGATATAGAAGAAGAAAAATAGACTTTTTAATGTTCGTCATGCTGAACTTGTTTCAGCATCTCATAAAGTGAAGAATATAAATTCGTCATCTTGGAGTTGTCACACTAAACTTGTCGAAGTGTCTTTAGGATAAAAAAATTAGTACCTAAAACTCCTTTATCAAATACATATAAACAGGATAATGATCACTGTAACCACCAATAAAACTACTTCTAGAAAAACTCCTAAAAGGATATCCTTTATATTTTCCAGTTTGTGTAGTTAAATATTGCGGATTAAAAACATTCGTTTTATACATTTTATAGGAAGAATAATCTTTTGTGGTAGTTAAAAATGGAGATGTAAACATAATTTGATCAAATAGATTTATGTTATCTCTATACACCAATGTGTTTTGTCCGCGCCTAAACATATCTTCCATTGGGTTGTAAATATCACCTTCTTTTACGTTTGCTTTTATAGCCTTTGTTTTTAATACAGTTTTTAAACTAGAATTTGTGGGGTCATCATTAAAATCACCCATAATAATTATTTTAGGGTTTGGATCACTCAACTTTATTTTCTCAATTATTTGTGTATTTAAATAAGCGGCTTTCTCTCTTTTAGAGCGGCTCTTTTCCTCACCACCTCTTCTAGAAGGCCAGTGATTTACTATAATATGAATCAATTCATCATCTAAATAGCCAGTAACTAATAATTGATCTCTGGTATAAATTCGCATCCCTTTTTCATTCCATAACTTTAATTCAAAAACCTCGTGATGTATAGGTTTAAAATAATTTTCTTGGTACAATAAAGCTACATCAATTCCTCTTAAATCTGGAGAATCATACTGAATGATGCCATATTGTTTATCTTTTAAATAATCAGTTTGTATTAAATCTTCTAATACGTTGCGGTTTTCAATCTCTGCAACTCCAATAATAACTGCTGTGTTTTTAGCTTCTTGTACTCCTATTTCAGAAAGTACTTTTGCCATATTATTTATTTTTTTTTGATAAACAGCGGTTCTATTTTCTTTAAGCTCCATCATTGGGCTTGCTTCATCATTTTTAGTAGGATCATTTATAGTATCAAATAAGTTCTCTAAATTATAAAAAGCAACCGTTTTTATTTGGTAGTTTTTTTGACTGAAAAGAGGGTTTACTAAAATGATTAACAATGCAACTATTAAATAAATTTTTTTCATAAAAAGTTTTTAAGAGCAGCTAATTTACTAACAAAGTTTGAGCAAATGAAAAAGAGCTCTAAATATTTTTAATGTTTGATTTTTTTAAAGAATATAAAAATAGTATTTTTAAAAAAAATTGCAAATGAAAATAATGGTAATTACTACTATTGTATGGCTATGCTGTACAATGAATTTAATTTCACAAACAAAAACTTCAATAAAAGGAAAAGTTATTGATGTTACTTCAGAAAAACCTTTAAAAGGTGTGAAAATTAAAATTAAAGACACTTTTTTAGTTGGTGAAACGAATTTTAATGGTGAATTCAATATTGAAAAAGTCCCTATTGGAAACCAAATTATTCAAATCTCTTTTGAAGGATTTAACACGCAAAACATACCAATAACTTGTGTTGAAAATGAAGTTTATAATTTAGGAACTGTTTTTTTGTTTCAAGCGATACATGAAATTCAAGAAACAAGTATTATTTCTTTATCAGATGATGATTTTCTGAATGATGGAGATCGAAGTTCGGATTATATTGCAGGATTATTTCAATCGTCTAAGGATGCCTATTTAAAAGCAGCAGCTTTTAATTTTGGCCAGGCTTGGTTTAAAGTTCGAGGTTATGATTCAAGCTACGGAACCATTTCAATAAATGGCATTGAAATGAATAAATTGTTTGATGGCAGACCGCAATGGAGCGACTGGGGAGGATTAAATGATGCATTTAGAAATCAGGAATTCACCAATGGAATTGCCGCTTCAGAAACTACTTTTGGAGGCATTTTAGGAACTACAAATTTTAGCACAAGAGCTTCTGATTACCAAAAAGTTAGTAAGGTTTCTTTGTCTGCAACCAATAAAAGTTATACTGGCAGAGCAATGGCAACTTATGCAACCGGATTAAATAAAAATAATTGGGCTTTTGTTGTTTCAGGCTCTCGTAGAATTGCTGATGAAGGTTATTTAGAGGGCGCTTCTTATAATGCCTGGGCTGGTTTTTTAGCAGTTGAAAAGAAACTAAATAATAAGCATAGTTTAAACTTAACAGCTTTTGTAGCTCCAAATAGAAGAGGTAAATCGTCACCAAATACCCAAGAAGTTTACGATTTAAAAGGATATAAATACAATGCTTATTGGGGAACACAAGAGGGTGATAAACGAAATTCAAGAATGAAAGAAATTATAGAGCCGGTTGTGATGTTAAGTCATTTTTATACAAAAGAAAATACCACACTAAAAACAACATTAGCCTATCAATTTGGGCATATAGGAAACAGTCGTTTGGGTTATTTTAACGCTCCGAATCCAGATCCAACCTATTGGAAATATTTACCTAGTAGTTATGTACGCTTTGAAGACAATTTAGATTATGCCAATGCTTATTTAGCAGAACAGGAGCTTGTAAATAACGGACAAATAAATTGGAATGAATTGTATGAAGTAAATGCAAATAATGGCAACTCTTTATATTATTTATATGAAGATAGAGTTGATGATTCTCAGATTACATTTAATTCAATTTTGAATACTACTTTATCTAAAACTATAAACCTAAATGCAGGAGTTACTTACCAGAATTTAACTTCTGAAAATTATGGTAATATGTTAGATTTATTAGGCGGAAATGGTTTTGTAGATTTAGATCAATATGCCGAAGGAGAAGCGCAAGAAAACGATTTAAATAATCCGAATAGAGTTGTAGGTGTACAAGATAAGTTTCAATATAATTACACAATTAATGCTGCCACTGTTGGTGCTTTTGCTCAATTACAATTTACAAAAAGAAAGTTGGATTACTTTGTTGGAATAAATTTTAAAAACACCAGTTATCAACGAAATGGCTTGTTTCAAAACGGAACGTATTCAACAAATTCCTTCGGAAAAGGAGAAAAACAATCTTTTTCAGATTTTAGTGCAAAAGGAGGTTTTACCTATAAGTTTACGGGTCGTCATTTATTAAATGTAAACGGCGCATATATTTCAAATGCACCAACCATTAGAACTGCTTTTTCCAATTCTAGGGTAAATAATAACATAACGCCTAATTTAACAAGTGAAAAAATAGTTACAGGTGATGTAAGTTATATTTTCAGGTCTTCAAAAATTCAATCAAGAGTAACCGCATATTATACAAAATTTAGGGATGCAATTGAAACCTCTTTCTTTTTTGCAGAAGGTTTGTTAGGTGACCAAGCCGATTTTGTTAACGAAATTATTACCGGTGTTGATAAAAGAAATATTGGTGCTGAACTGAGTATTGAATATCAAATTACGCCAACTATTAAATTGTTAGGTGCAGGTGGTTTCGGGCAATTTACATATGATAATAATCCACAATTGTATCTTCAATCTGAAAGTTTTATAGATGAAAATAGCGATTTTGGAACTGCGTATTTAAAAGATTATCGTATTTCAGGAACACCTCAAAGAGCGTATTCTTTAGGTTTTGAATATCGCGATCCAAATTTTTGGTGGTTTCAGGTAAGTACAAATTTTTTATCAAACAATTATTTAGATATTTCACCATTATTGCGAACCGATAATTTCTATACAGACTCAGATGGTGTACCATTTGTAGATGATGAAACAGGAGTTGAAGTCACTCAAAATCAGATAAATTCATTTCTAACTCAGGAAAAATTTGCCGATGCTTTTTTAGTGAATCTTGTGGGAGGGAAATCGTGGTTAATTAACCATAATTATGTTGGTTTTTTTCTGGGCATCAACAATGTATTGGGTGCGCTTTTTAAAACTGGTGGTTTTGAACAATCAAGAAATGCCAATTATCCAGAGTTAAAACAAGACAAACAATTAGATAAGCCAATTTTTGGTTCAAAATATTGGTACGGAAACAATACATCGTATTATTTAAATTTATATGTAAGATTTTAAAAAAAAAGCTATGAAAATTAAAAATATTCAACAAAAAACAATAGGATTATTACTATTAATGAGTCTTTTTTTAGGCTGTGTAAAAGATCAAGATTTTTCAACACCAACAGTTGATTGTATTGAGCCAACAATAGCCGTAACCAATACTATTCAACAAGTAAAGGATATGTATACTTTTGGCGGAGCAACGGTTATTGAAAAGGATGTAATTATTGAAGGTTATGTGGTTTCAAGTGACAAATCGGGGAATATTTACAAAACCATTTCAATACAAGACAAACCGGAAAACCCAACTTCTGCAATTAAAATTTCAATTGATGAAACCAATCTGTACACCAAGTATGATGTGGGTCGCAAAATTTATGTAAAACTAAAAGGTTTGGCGGTTGGTTATAGTTTTGGGAGTGTTCAAATTGGACAAGCGATTGGTGGCGAATTAGCGCGTATTTCAGCTTTTGAAGTGAAAAATCATATATTTCGTTCGTGTAAAATTGCTGAAATTATCCCTAAGAAAGTAACAATTTCAGAGTTGAATGAAAGTATGCTAGAAATGTTAATTGAAATTGAAAAGGTGCAATTTAAAACAACTGATTTAGGTTTGTCGTATGCAAATGTTGAAAATACAACAACGGTAAATCGTGTGTTAGAAAGCTTTAATAGCGGTTGTAATTTGGTTGATGAGGTTGCAATTAGAAATAGTGGTTATTCAAAATTTAAAAATGAATTAGTACCTGAAGGAAATGGAAGTATTATTGCTGTGTTTAGTAATTTTTATGACGATTTTCAGTTGTATTTAAGAGGTACAGATGATGTGAAATTTACAGAAGAACGCTGTGATTATTCCAATGCATTAACGCCAAATATTACAATTTCAGAAGTTAAAAATTTATACCAAGGAGCTATGGTTGAATTTGGTATTAGCAATAATTATATTGTTGAAGGCTATGTTGTTTCAAGTGATGAAGACGGAAATTTTAAAGAAAAATTAGTAATTCAAAATGCTGTTGAAAATCCAACTTCAGGCATTCAAATTTTGATTGAAAGTGATGCCGTTTTTGAAGATTATAAAATTGGCGACAAGGTTTTTGTGAAATTAGATAAATTGTATATGACAAAAAACGATGGTATTTTAACAATTGGATTTCCTAAAGGAAGTAAAATAACCAAAATTGATGCTGCTGAAATTGGTCGTTTTATCTACAATAGTGGAGAAAATTTTGAAATAATTCCTTCTGAAATTTTAATTTCAGATGTTTTAAATTCAAACTATGAAAATACGTTGGTGCGTGTTTTAAATGTGCAATTGGTTGAAAATGAATTGGGAAAAGCATTTACTTTTTTTACAGGAGATGATGATGGAACTAGAACACTTGAAACTTGTGGCGAAACCATAAAATTAGCTGTATTTACAAATGATGATGCAACTTTTTCAAATGAATTATTTCCTAAAGGTCACGGTAATATAACCGGAGTTTTAAGTGGGAATTTAGAAATTAGAACTATTGAAGATGTTCAGTTTACAGAGGCTTTTGAAGTCTGTCAAATAATTATCCCTAAAATTATGATTACAGAAGTTGCTGATCCAAAAAATGATGTGTCAGCGCGTTTTGTTGAATTGTACAATGCAGGAGAATCTGAAATAAATTTAGCTGGATGGAAACTAAATAAATATGTAAATGGAGCAACAACAGTTTCAAATTCTCCTATAGAATTGACAGGAATTACAATTCCTGTTGGAGGTTTTGTAATTGTTGCTAGTACTGATTATAAAACCGTGTTTAATGATATTCCAGCTATTGAATCAACTTATATTTCAGGAAATGGTGACGATGTGTATGAATTAGTTGATAATACAGGAGCAAGAATAGATATTTTTGGTGTTATTGGCGAAGATGGAAATGGAACTAATTGGGAATATTTAGATGGGAGAGCAGCAAGAAATTTGGATATAACAGAGCCGAATACACTATTTAATGTGGGTGAATGGATTATCTATTCTGATGCTTCAAATGGTTTGATTTCCAACCCGAATTCGCCACAAAACGCTCCAGATAATTTTAATCCAAGGGTGCGATAAATAAAGAAGAGGTTGTTTTAAAAAAATATTTTTTAAACAACCTCTATTAACAATTTTTAATAAATTAAACTACAAGGTTTCTTTCAACCATTTATAAAATTCGCGTTGCCAAACTAAGCTATTTTGATTGTCTAAAACCCAATGATTTTCTTCAGGAAAAAACAATAATTTACTTTTTATCCCTTGTAATTGTGCTGCTTGAAAAGCTTCTAATCCTTGTCCGATTGGAACTCTATAATCTTTTCCTCCTTGAATAATCATTATTGGAGTTGTCCATTTGTCAACAAAATTTACAGGATTGAATTCAGCATATGATTTTTGTGCAGCTGCATTGTCTTTATCCCAATATGCTCCACCAATATCCCAATTCACAAAAAACAGTTCTTCAGTAGTTCCATACATACTTCTCCAATTAAAAATACCATCGTGAGAAATAAAACTTTTGAATCTTCCTTCGTGGATTGCAGCTAAATAAAACACAGAATAACCTCCATAACTTGCACCAATACAACCTAAACGATCCGTGTCAACATACGGTTCTTTAGAAATGTCATCAATAGCAGATAAATAATCTTTCATGTTCTGTCCACCGTAATCTTTACTTATTTGCTCGTTCCATTCAACACCGTAACCAGACATTCCTCTTCTGTTAGGAGCAATAATAATATAACCATTTGCAGCCATTAATTGAAAGTTCCATCTGTAAGAATAAAACTGACTTAAAGCGCCTTGAGGTCCACCTTGGCAATACAATAGTGTTGGATATTTTTTAGTTGGGTCAAAATCTGGTGGATAGATAACCCAAGATAACATGTCTTTACCATCGGTTGTTTTAACCATTCTTTTTTCAACCTTTCCTAATTTAATGCTATTATATATGTCATCATTTGCATGCGTTAATTGTATCATTTCTCCGTTAGAAATAGTAACAGCATACAACTCCACAGCGTGGTTCATATCTCTTCGGCTTGCAATAATGGTGTTTTTTAATTGTCCTACAATTCCATTTACATCAAATTGACCTTTGGTAATTTGTTTAGGAGCGCTTATTTTTTTAGCAGAAGAAGGAACTTCAATTTCAAATAATTGCACGGTTCCAAAAACAGGAGCAACAAAATAAATTTTAGTGCCTTTATCTTGCCAAGTAAAGCTATTAACTGTTCCATCCCAGCCAGCAGTTAAATTGATTGCTTCATTATTAATTTTTACAATAATATCATTTTTATCAGCTTCGTAACCTTCTCTTCTCATTTGTAACCAAGCCAATTGTCCTTTTGAAGAAAATGCTGGTTGTGTATCATAACCTTTATTTTCAGCAGTTAAATTTGTGGTGGTTTTAGAATCAATATTGTATTCGTATATATCAGTATTTGTACTAACGGCATACGAAGTACCACTTAACTTTTTAGTCACATATAAGATACTTTTACTATCAGGACTCCATACATAATCTTCTGATCCGCCGAATGGTTTTTGTGGACAATCAAAAGGTTCTGTTCCCATAATATCAATAATTTCAGAATTTTCATCTGAAGTAGACTGATACATCACATGGCTATAAGCACCATCTTCCCAAGTATCCCAATGGCGATAATTAAGCTCGTCTATAATCATAACATTAGAATTTGCAACATCGTTATAAAAATCTTGTCCAGTAATGTTTTTTAGTTTTACATCAGCAGTTGAAATTTTATACATTCCATCAGGCGAAATATGTTTGTCATTCAAAAGAGATTTAGAATCACTTATTGCTTGTGGTTCTCCTCCTGTAATTGGTATTTGATAAGTTGTTGATGTTTTACTATTTGTTTCAATATTGTAATTAGAAACATTGTAAATTAGATGCTTTCCATCTTTGGTTATGCCTTTTCCGGAAACCTTATTCAGTTGAACCAGCATTTCTGGAGTCATAACATTTTGAGCAGAAAGACTTATAAGTGTTATTGAGAATAAAAAACTAAAAATTATTTTATACATGATTTTTTATCAATTATTAAATTAAACGTTCTTCACAAAAATATCATTTTAATTTTAACTTAACAGCACGTTAAATTACGCTTTAACATAATTTAAGTTAATAAAATATATTATTTAAGAGTAAATACTCTTTTAAATAAATACGTAAAGTATTGAAAAATAGCCATTTATAAATTATGCAGATAGTTAATTTATAAATAGTGAAAAATAATTAAGGTTGTTTTGGTTAAACATTTGTTAATCGGGTATAAGTTAACAGGCTGAGGTAGATTTAGATATACATTTGAAATAACAAACAAACAATGTTTAATTAAAAACCTACTATTATGAGAAAATTTAAATTATTGGCATTAACCTTAGTAATTGGAACAGCGAGTTTATATGCTGTTAATGTAGATGAAGTTGACAATTCTACTAAAGAAATTAGAAGTCAAATTATAGAATTGTTGAAAGCTCCAAATTTTACAGTTGGAGAAGAAATGAATGTTGTTTTAACTTTCACATTTAGTTCAGAAGGAGAATTGGTTGTATTATGCGCCGGTTGTAAAGATCAAGAGGTCATAAATTATATTCGTGAAAATTTAAACTATAAGAAATTTGAGCATCCTGGAATGAGAGATATAATTTATAAGATGCCATTAAAATTGAAAGCAGTATGAAAAGAAAATTAATCGGTCATTTCGAGCGCAGTCGAGAAATATAAAAGTTTATAAATGAGATGTTTCGACTGCGCTCAACATGACATTTTATTTAAGGTTTACTTTTTAATGTTTTTTTAAATATACATACACAGGAAAATGATCACTAAACCCACCTTGATACCACTTGCCAATATAAGTTCTAAACGAATTTCCTTTATATTTCCCTTTCCATTCTTTTAAAAAGCGTTTATCAAAAACTTCGGCATATTTAAATGAATGTTTTTTTTCTTCAAGGTTAAAAAAGTTTTTAGAAAACAGTATTTGATCAAATAAATGCCAAGTTTTTTTATAGTTTAACGTACCATTTCCAGTGTTAATTAAACGCTCCATTGGATTGTAGAACGTATCATTAACAAGGTGTTTTTTTACACTTATATTTGATGGGTTATCGTTAAAGTCGCCCATAATTATAATTTTAGCTTTATTAGTTTCAGTATTTATCTTTTTAACAATACTTACTACTAATTCTGCGGCTTTAATTCTTTTTTCTTCTGTTGAATTTCCACCACTTCTTCTTGATGGCCAATGGTTAACAAGTATATAAACTAATTCTCCATTTAAATTTCCTTTTACTAGTAAAACATCACGAGTATAGTCTCGTTCCCCATTATTTCCTTCTAAATAAAGCGGGAAAGTTTCAGAATGTAACAATTCAAAAAGTTCCTTTTTATAGAGTAATGCAACGTCAATTCCACGTTCATCAGGAGAGTCATAATGTACAATTCCATAATTATGATTTTTTAATTTTTTTGAAGTTACTAAATCGGTTAAAACAGCTTGGTTTTCAACTTCAACTACACCAATAATTGCAGGAGAGTGAAATGATCTTTCAGTTCCTAATTGCGCAATAACAGTACCTAATTTTTTTATTTTGTTTTTATAACGATAATTATTCCAATTTTTTCGACCTTTTGGAGTGAAATCATCATCTAAAGTATTGGGGTCATTTTTAGTGTCGAATAAATTTTCAAGATTGTAAAATGCAATGGTATACGCTTGTTTATTTTTACCTGGAGATTTAAAATATGAAAACATGGACTATTGTTAAAAATGTAAGAAACAAAAATAGTTAAAATTTAAACGTATCACTGATAAGTGATATAAATCATAAAATGTTAAGTAGAAAATTTTTAACTTTATAGGTGAATTAGAGATTAAATTGCTATCTATTAATACAGTACTATGTTTCCCAACAGGTTTTTAACCACATATAACCCCCTACTTTTTATTTTAATATATATAAATATATCCTTCAGTCAAGTTTCTGAAAATGATGTGTTAAGCAAGTTAAATCAATTTGAAAATGACAGTTTAAAAATTAAATCACTTCTTGATTTAGGAGATGAAAATTATTATCTACATAAAGATGGAGCTTTAATTTACTATCAAAAAGCGCTTAAATTATCTAAAAATTCAAAGAGTGTTCAAGGAGAAGCATATAGTTTATATAGAATTGGAAAATATTTTAATCATAAAGGAGAGTCAAAGAAATCTTTAGAGTTTTATTTAGATGCTATAAATATATATAAATCTATTAATGATGAACGTGGGGTAGGAACTTGCTATAAAGATATTGCTTATAGTTTTTCTTTTTTAAATTCACTAGACAAATCAATAGAGTACTATACAAAAGCTTTAGCTATTTTTAAAAGGCTCGAAGATAAAATTGGAATTGCGGATGTATATGATGGTTTTGGGAATTTAAATTATGACCAAAACAATTATGTAAAGGCGAAAGAGTATTACTTAAAAGCGTTGAAGCTTTATGAAGAGGTTGGCAGTAAAGAAGGTGTTTTAACGACTTATATTAATTTGGGAAATGCAATTGCGGATAATGGAGAATTGGATGAAGGCCTAGAATATTATTTTAAATCTATAAAATTATCGAGAGAATTGAATGATATAGAAGGCATAGCTATAAATTATTTAAATATTGGAGATTGTTATTTGGTTAAGGGTGATTATAAAAAAGCTATAGAGTATTTTCATAGAACTCTAGAGATATCTGATAAATATAATTTTAACACCTTATATTCTACAATATATAGTAATATAGCCGAAGTACACTTAAGATTAAAAGATTATCATAAAACTATTTTTTATGTAAATAAAAGTTTTGAAAAATCTGAGGATATTGCTTGGGCATTTACAGAATTTGACAATCACTTTTTTTTAAGTGAAGCTTATGCAGGTTTAGGAAATTATAAAAAAGCATATGATAATCATAAAGTATTTAAAAACTATACAGACAGTATTTATAATGCAAAAAAAAGTGAACAAATTATAAAACTAGATGTTTTATATGAATTAGAAAATAAACAACATAAAATTGAATTTTTAACTAAGAACGAAGCCATAAAAACAGTAGAATTAAAAAATCAAAAAAAAGTAAGTTACACATTTGTTGGTTTTAGTGCTTTCTTTTTATTGCTGTTATTTTTATTAGTAAAGCAGCGGAAATATAGAAATAAAGCATATGGTTTACTTTCTGTTCAAAAACAAAAAGCAGAAGAAAGTGATAAATTAAAATCTTCTTTTTTGGCAAATATGAGTCATGAAATTAGAACTCCAATGAGTGCTATTATGGGTTTTTCATCTTTATTGAAAAATAAAGATTTAAGCGAAGAAAAAAGGAATCGTTTTTTAGATGTTATAAATCATTCAGGTGAACGTTTAATGGCAATTATTAATGATATAATAGATATTTCCAAAATTGAATCTAATCAATTGAAAATAGATATTCAAGAAACCAATATTACATCTTCATTAAAAGAAATTATTGAAGTACAGAAAGAAACCAATAATCTTCTGGAAAAAAATAATATTGAGTTGAAATTAATTTTACCTACAAGAAATAATGATGCTATAATTAAAACTGACGAAACCAGGTTTTCTCAAATTATTAATAATTTAATTAATAATGCCTCTAAATTTACCAAAGATGGTATTATTGAGGTTGGTTATTTAATTGAAATTTTTCCTAAAGAGGCTGTTGTTAAATTTTATGTAAAAGATACTGGATGTGGGATTCCTAAAAATAAATTTGATTTAATTTTTGATCGATTCTCTCAAGCAGGTGATAAAGACTTTAAAACTGGTAACGGTTTAGGATTAAGTATTTGTAAAGGGTTAATGCTTAAATTAGGCGGTGAAATATGGGTGAAATCTGAAGTAGGAATTGGTACTACTTTTTATTTTACATTGCCATGTTAAATATTTTTGTATAAATTATTTTAAGTAAATTTTTAAAAATTTCAAATTTAGAGTTATCTAATAGGTTTTTTTGTTAATTTTAAGTTAAAATGTGTAAATTGCATTTTGATTGTATATAATACCCCATGATTAAATTCACCTAAATGAAATGCCCTAAACTACCTAAAAAAGAGATTTTTTTATATATAATTATTTTAATTTCCTGTAATTTTATTTATAGCCAAGGTTTTAAAGATTCTTTAATTTCTAAGTTAAGTATAGCCAAACATGATACAATTAGAGTTGAATTGTTAATTGAGGCAGGTGATAAGTTTTTTCCAACACATCCAGACACAGCTTATGTATATTATAATCGCGCTTTAGGTCTGTCTAAAAAAGTTGAGAGTGCTAAAAGTAAAGCAAATTCTTTATTGAGAATTGGGAAATATTTTAACTATAAAAAAGAACCAAAAACATCAATTGTACTTTATTTAGAAGCTCTTGAAATATTTATAGCTATAGATAATCAAACTGGAGTTGGCGATTGTTATCGTTATATTGGAGATAGTTTTGCCAACCTTAACTCATTAAATACATCAACAGAATATTATTTAAAATCTTTACATGTGTATGAAAGTATAAATGATAAAGAAGGTGTTGGGTTGATTTTTAATATTTTGGGAGATATGCATTGGTATCATAAAAATTATGATTTGGCCTATGATTATTATTCAAAAGCTGAAGTTATTTTTATTGAACAAGGCGATAAATATAATATTCTAAATTGCTATATTAACTTAGGAAATGTGCTTGCGGATAGAGGCAATATTGAAGAAGGGAAGGAGTATTATTTTAAATCTATTAAAATAGCTCAAGAAATTGAAGATTACCAAGGAATAGCTTTAAATTACTGTAATTTAGGAGATGTTTATTTACAAGAAGGAGATTATAAAAATGCATTAAAGTACTTCGACAAATCAATTGAATTAACACAAAAGTTCGATTATAAATCTTTAGATCAAATTCTTTATTTAAACTATTCTGAAACGTATTTAAAGCTTAAAAATTATAAAAAAGCCATTTTTTACGCTAATAAAAGTATAAACACTTCATTATATTTCTCTTGGGAAGATAAGTACTTTGAAAACTACTCTTTAATAAGTAAAGCGTATGCCAAATTAGGAAATTATGAAAAAGCTTATGAAAACCAAAAGATATATTTAAAATACTCCGATAGTATTTATAATGTTAAGAAATTTGAAAAATTAGCAAGTTCTAAAGTCTTGTATGAGTTAGAAAATCAAGAGGGGGAAATTAAGTCTTTAATTAAAAACGAAGAACTAAGAACGTTACAACTAAGTAATCAAAAAACATTGAGCTATATTCTAATGGCGTCTTTAGTGTTTTTTCTTATACTGGTGTTTTTATTGTACACGCAAAGGAATTCTAAAAAAAAGGCCTATAGTTTGTTGTCTAAAGAAAAGGAAAAATTATTTATTCAAATGGGTAAAGCTGAAGAAAGCGACCATTTAAAATCGGCATTTTTGGCAAATATGAGTCATGAAATTAGAACTCCAATGAATGCAATTATAGGTTTTTCATCGTTTTTGAAAAACCCAGAATTAGAAGTTGAGAAAAGAGATCGATTTATTGATGTTATTGTTAATTCAGGGGAACGGTTAATGACTATTATTAATGACATTATAGATATTTCTAAAATTGAATCAAACCAATTGAAAGTAGATCTAGATACTGTTAATGTGAATTCAATATTAAAGGAAATTGATGAAATTCAGAAAAGAACAAACGGTTTTATTATAGCTAATAAAATTGAGATTAAATTAAATGTGCCAAAAACGGCCAAAGATATTTTTATAAAAACCGATGAAAATAGATTTATTCAAATTTTAAATAATTTAATTAATAATGCATCAAAATTCACGAAGTCTGGAAGTATAGAAGTTGGTTATAATTTAGTTGAAAATCCTGAAAGTTCATTTTTAGAGTTTTATGTAAAAGATACAGGTTGTGGAATTCCAAAGGACAAATTAAAAATGATTTTTGATCGCTTTTCTCAAGCAGGTGATAAAGATTTTAAAACAGGGAACGGGTTAGGATTAAGTATTTGTAAAGGATTGCTAACTGAAATGAATGGAGAAATATGGGTGGAATCTGAAGTGGGTGTTGGTACAACTTTTTATTTTAAACTACCCTATTAAAAAAGTATCAATTCTGCTTTTCAAGTAAACTATTTTGTAAATTTGTAAAATGATAGAAGAAAGAAAGGTGTCATCTGAGAAGGCCGTATTAATTGGTGTTGTAACACAACATCAAGATGAAAAGCAATCGAATGAATATTTAGATGAATTAGAGTTTTTAACTTTAACAGCTGGAGGAGAAACGGTTAAACGTTTTTCTCAAAAGCTAGAAATGCCGCACCCTAAAACCTTTATAGGTACAGGGAAGTTAGAAGAGGTAAGAGATTATATGCAAGCTCATTCTATTGAAACTGCTATTTTTGATGATGAATTGTCTTCTTCACAATTAAGAAATATTGAAAAAGTGTTGGACTGTAAAGTATTAGACAGAACTAATTTAATTCTTGATATTTTTGCTAAAAGAGCTCAAACAAGCTATGCCCGCACGCAAGTTGAATTAGCACAATGCCAATATTTATTACCTCGTTTAACACGCCTTTGGACACATTTAGAACGTCAAAAAGGGGGAATTGGTTTAAGAGGTCCTGGAGAAACAGAGATAGAAACTGACAGACGTATAATTAGAGATAAAATAGTTTTACTAAAATCTAAACTTAAGATAATTGACAAGCAAATGGCTGTGCAACGCAAAAACCGTGGAAAAATGGTACGTGTTGCTTTAGTTGGTTATACCAATGTTGGAAAATCTACATTAATGAATGTTGTGAGCAAAAGTGATGTTTTTGCTGAAAATAAATTATTTGCAACATTAGATACTACTGTTAGAAAAGTAGTAATTAAAAATATCCCTTTTTTGTTAACAGATACTGTTGGATTTATTAGAAAACTACCAACACAATTGGTAGAGTCGTTCAAATCTACGTTAGATGAGGTTAGAGAAGCTGATTTATTATTGCACGTAGTTGATATTTCTCATCCTAATTTTGAAGATCATATTGCATCGGTAAATAAAATTTTAGATGAAATAAAAAGTGCTGACAAGCCAACTATTATGGTTTTTAATAAAATTGATGCGTATCAACATGAAACTATTGAAGAGGATGATTTAGTTACAGAAAAATCTAAAATTCATTACACCTTAGCTGAATGGGAGAAAACTTGGATGAATAAAATGGATAATAAGTGTTTGTTTATTTCAGCTTTAAATAAAGAAAATTTAGAAGAATTTAAAGAGAGAGTATTTCAAGAAATTAAAAAAATACACATCACACGTTTTCCTTATAATAATTTTTTATATGATGAATATACAGAAGAGGGTGATAGTAAATAATTTTTCGTTTATACTATCATTCCTGCGTCGGCAGGAATCCATATTCATTACTATTTTAACCGATTAATAGATTCCCGTTTTCACGAGAATGACAATTTTGTGTTTTAAGACAAGAAATTATTTTCAATAAATTGATGGAATTTCTCTTTGTGTTGTTCACTTATAGGAATGTAAACTTTATCAAAAACAATTCTATTTCGTTCAATAGTTGTTATCATTTTTAAATTTACAATATAGGATTTATGTACACGCATAAAGCTATTACTAGATAATTGTTGCTCAACAGCTTTCAAGCTTAACAACGTCATAATTGGTTTTTCATTTGTTAAATGAATACGAACATATTCACGCATTCCTTCAATGTATTTAATATCATTTAATTTAACCCGCAGAATTTTATATTCAGATTTTATAAATAAAAAATCGTCATTGCTATTAATTTGTTCAGGTTTTGAATTTTGTAGATCGAACCATTTTTTTGCTTTGTTTGAAGCTTTTAAAAACGTTGCATAATCAATCGGTTTTAACAAGTAATCTATTGCGTCTACCTTAAAACCTTCCAACGCGTATTCGCTATAAGCAGTTGTGAAAATTATTTTTGGAGGATTGTCTAAAGATTTTACAAAATCCATCCCGTTTAAATCGGGCATATTAATATCAACAAACATTAAATCTACCTTATTTTCTTGCAAATAGGTTATGGTATTTAAAGGGCTTTCAAAAGATTTTTTTAGCTCTAAAAATGGTGTTTTTTCAATATAACTTCCAATTTGTCTTAATGCCAAAGGCTCATCATCTATTGCAATGCACTGTATCATAGTGGAATGTTTAAATTTACTTTGTAAATAGCTGTTGTTTCTGAAATATTAAAATCGAAATTATTTTTGAATAATAATTTTAATCTTTTTTTAGTGTTTTCAATTCCAATTCCAGAAGCTTCATTATCCTTTTTAGGGTGATTGCTATTTTCTATTGAAAACTGAAGTTGACCTTTAGTAAAATTCATTATAATGTTAATAAATGATTCCTTATTATAACTTATTCCGTGTTTAAATGCGTTTTCTAATAATGAAGTAAATAACAACGGTGGAATTGTTTTATTAGGTATTTCAGAAGAAATATCAACATTAATTTTCACTTTGTCTGAAAAACGAAGTTTCATTAGTTCAATATAACTATTTATAAAACCGATTTCTTTTTTAATTGGAGTCATTTTATCTTCAGAATCATACAATAAATGACGCATCAAATTGGAGAGTTTAATAATAGCGTTTTTTGCTTCATCAGTATCAATGTCAACCAATGCGTGAATATTGTTTAGTGTATTCATAAAAAAATGTGGACTCACTTGGTTTTTTAAAAATGCCAATTGATTTTCTACACTTTCTTTTTCAATAGTTATTTTTTCTTGCTCCAAATTTGCCCAACGCATAGATATTTGTAAACCAGCATCAAACCCAACAACCAAAATAGCAAGTATTAAAAAATTAGCATATTGTGGAATAGGTTTTGGACCTCTGTTAGGCCCATGATTTGGAGGTGGTGGAAAATCTCTTTCTTGAAGTATTTCCAGGTTATTTTCCCTCATCCGTTCAGCTCTTTGAGGAGGAAAATTTGGCTCATTTATTCTACCATCCAAAGAATAAATAGTTGCTGTAATAATTACTATTAATATAGAAGTAGCTATAAAGTAAAATGTTTTTTTCTGTTTAAAAAATAGTTTAGGCAAAAGTAAAAACCTGTTCACTAAAAATAACCCAAGTAGTGGTAGATAATTTAACCATACAGCATAAATTTCATCCCATTCAATTTGGTTTTCAAATCTACCAAACAACAACGGAGAAGCAAATAATAATGTCCAAAAAGCAATAATTATAAAAGGCTCAAATGAAGTAAAATTGTATTGTTTTTTTATAACTTTCATTTTTTAGTTGTTACTAAATTATTTAAAGTTGAATGAAAAATATTTTTGTTTGTACTTTCAAAAGAGGGAGTACAAACAAAGATATTAAAACTAAACTAATTCAAATAGTTATTTACAGCTGTGGTTCTATTTGCTGCGTGTGATTTTAAAGTTGTAATTCCTGAGTAAAAGGAACTACTGCTATTTAAAAATGTATAACCAGTAATTTCTGAAGTTGCATACGGTTCAATTAAATCCGAATAAGTATCATAAACACCTTGTATATAACTTGTTTCAAATGGTCCATCTATAGTTGCTTGTAGGTATGCATTATATTTGGCTTTGTAAACATCATCTTCATATAAATATTCAATTAAAGGCCAGTCGTCACTTGAAAGATTTGAGAAATTCAGATTTAAAGATCCACCCTGTTTACCGTCTTCAAGAGCTTCATTATTATCCCAAGGAATCCAAGTTAGTAAGTCATTATCTGGATTATTGTATAAATAATAATTGTGCTCCATTCTACCATACGTATCCCAATTTTGAATTACAGTATTTACTGCTAAATAATTTAAAAAAGTTTCAATATCTAAAACAGCCTCTAAATTTGTTCTCCAAGTTGCAGCTTCTGTAGTTCTTGTTGTTGCGTGTAAAGCTGTAAATAAATTTTTAATATCTGTCCAGTCAGCTTCATCTTCGTTGGTTTTTTTCTCAAAACCATCTTCATTAAAAGTGCCTTCTGCAAAGCTTGAACCATAATCTTCTGGCTTGTATAAATTACCATCGTCACTAGAAAATTGAGTTTTAATTACGGTGTTATCAACTTCTTCAACCAAGGTGTACAATCCAAAATATTCTGGTCCATTTCCGTGATCTACATAAAGTGTATAAAATGCCGTATTTGAAACAGCTAAGCCCGCATTTTCAAATACTTCTGCAGCTACTTTTTCTCTTAAAAATGAAGTGTCATTATAGTTATTTTTCAAACTAAATTTTTTAAAACCATAAAACCGTTGATTATCTATTTGTGGATAGTCATCTTCATATTCATCAAAATCCATTTTGAATGCCAATTTTAATATTCCTGCTTGCCAGCTACTTTGTAAGCTAGAATTTCCCTTAAAACGCAAACCTACTTTGTACCATTCTTTACCATTGTATAAAACTGACCCAGGTACAAAAATTGGATCTTCATCAACATCACTCAAACCTCCACTACCTGGGCCTCCTGCTCCAGGACCTCCAGTATTAGTACCTCCAAAGGCTCCGTATAAACTGGTCATATCGTTTAACATTGCTGCCCAGTTTTCTTCTGAAATAACAAAATCTAACCTTTTTACTTCAGTATTGCTAAATACTTCTTCAAAATTAGGGTCGGCACTTTTACTGTGTGTTTCATCTGTCCAGTCTGTAGCAACAAAATCTGTATCAGTAATTTCTACATCTGCCTCTGCAGTTGCATCATCATTATCATCTGAGCAACTTACAAATAAGTAACCTGCAAATAACAGCACACTTAAAATTGTTGAGATTTTTAAAATTGAATTTTTCATTTTTTCTTTTTTATTGTTTTTAGTTGAAGCAAAGCTCCATGTTTTTGATACTTTTTGAAATAAAAATCAACCAACGGGTAGTTTTTATCTACCAATAATGTTTTACTTGTTTTTAATAGTATAGGTATATTTTAAACCTATGATATTTGTGGTTTTTGGAATACTTTCGTTAAGCTCTTTTTCAATGCGATAAAACAAATTTATTTTTCCTGCATTTTTCAATTTATATTCAGTTCCAAAGGTGAGTCGATATTTATCATATCCATTTGTTTTGCCTTCTTCAAAATGATTGAAAATTTCAGCAGAAAATTTAGGATCTAGTTTCCAATTTTTAAAATTGTAATCAATTGCTGTTTTAAAACGAATATGTTGATTGGCGTAATCTCCTTCAGAATTGCTAACTCCTAATTCATTTTTATTTTGATAGCGTAATCTGTATTTAAGTGTAAAATTGTTAATTTTATGTTTGTAAGAAGCATCTGCATTAAATCTGAAATGATTTTCATATCCTTGAATATTTCCTTCAGTATCATTTTCTTTAATGTATCTTAATCCAGCTCCAAGTGTAAATTTTTTCGAAATTGAATATTCTGCACTAAGTTGTGTGAAATATTCATCTATTGTAGAAATATCTTCTTTTAAACGAAGCTGTTCTTCAATGCCAAAATTCCACTTTTTATTTAATTCATATTCCAGCCCTACTGTGGTCCAATTGGCTAGATCGCTATTTTGAGAATATCCAAAATTGGTAATTATTACAATTAAAAGGATTGAAAGTAAAACGGTTGATTTATTTATTTTAGTTGCCATGTGTTGATGTGTTTTTGAGGTTATTTTATTTTCCTTTGAAATAGAAAATGGTAACTTTAGCGATATCTCGTAAGAAATCTATATCACCAATTGTAACATTATTAATTTCTAAACCAGTTCTTTTTTCTAAATCACTTTTAAGTATTTCGTAATTTTCAGGCTTTATGTTTTCAATGTTTTCATAAACAATAGATTTTGATTCTTCTTGCTTTAAAGCCCAATACCTTTCAATTAGAACAAGAACAAGAATTATAACAGTATTGGCTCCAAAAATTTCAGCATAACTCATTTTTTTATTAGCTAATGAATTAATTACTGACACACCAATAACCACAAATAAATAGGTCATTTCTTTTATAGGAATAGCGTCTGTTCGGTAACGAATAATTCCAAAAATGGCAAATAATCCAAGAGCCATCCCAATATCGAGTTCATACTTTTTTAATGTAAAACATAGAAAAAATACAATAACACTGATTAAATAATACGTAAATACGTAATCTTTTCGTTTAGAAAAAGGATAATAAATGAATCGGATAATAAGTGTTAAAAAAGTAAAATTGATGACGAATCTAAACATCATTTTAAAAAAATCATCGTCAAAAAGGGGTATCTCTAAAAATTCCATTTGTAAAGGTGTTAAGCAGTTAAATTATTAATTTTGATAAGTTTTCTTTTGAATCTGTTGTATTTCAGTTGCGGATAAATATGCGTCATTCCCATACAATATTTACTAATGCTATAAGGGTTTATGCATTTGTTTTTTAGTGCTTTTAAAACTGGAGAAGTTCTATTAAATCGTTCTTGTTTTACTTCTATAATTACTAAATTTGAATAGTCTTTCTCATACTTATCCATTTTGTAGCAAAGATTCAAATCTATGGTGAGTCTTTCTTTTGCTTGAATATTTACTAAGGTTATTCTATTAAATTTGTTCCAGATAATTGGTATTAATTCCATTTTTTCTGAAGTGGTTTTATAAATAAAATCTAGTAAGGTTTTCGATAAATTTGTTTCAAAGTCTTTAATTTGAATTCTAGATTTCGTGGTTTTTCCCTTGCCATCTTTTTGTTTTATTTCAAGAAAGCAAATATCAGATTCAACGTACTTTCGCATTCTAACTTTTGTTCTGTTTATTTTGCCATTATGATGATCGTTATAGAACTTTTTGTCTTCCGTATCAAAGTATAATGAAGAATAAGTCATCATTCTATTTTTATTAATTTGAAGAACTCTGTATTGGTCTTTAATAGTTTCTAAAACTTCAATTAATTGTTTTTCGTGAATTACAAATTTGGTGTCTGTTCTTTTCATTAAAGAAACTCCATCCATTTCACTTAATGTAATCGGTTCTAAGCTGTTTACTATGTGAGCTATTTGTTCTTTCATTGAACAACAAAGAAACTAGTTGAAAAGCCTAAAAAGAAATAGAATCAATGAACTTGGGTATTTTATCTACGAAAAATGACAATTGAAAAGAATAAAAAAAGCCTCAATAATTATTTACTAATTATTGAGGCTTAAACTAACCAAACAAATTATTATTAACTCAAACTTAATTTATATATCTTACCAATCGAACATCATAACTTGTTATAGCAAGAATAACGAAGCCACAAAAAATTGGTTTAAAAATTTAGTTGTTGATTTCATAGTTGTAAATCTAATTGGGATTTTAAATTACGCTATTTTTTTCTTTGAGATTTTTCTCTTTTATTGTTCTTTTTTTGATATGCTGTAAATAATTTTTGTTGGTCTTTACTTAGAACAGCTTTTACTTTATCTTCAAAATTCATTTTTAACTCATCCATTTCACTTCTGTTAGGTCTACCAGATTTTGTTTTGCTTTCTACTTCTTTAAAATGCGTTTTGTATATTTCTAAAACTTCAGATTTTTGTTCTTTTGATAATAAAAGTTCTCTTGAAAATTTATCTACTATCTTTATAATTTGCTTTGTTGTTGGTACTGGTGGTGGACTTTGTTGATTTTGTGCTTGTTGTCCTCCTTTAGGTCCTCTTTGTTGTCCGAAAGCGGTTGTTGCAATAAACAATACTACAACTAAAGTTTTCCATATTTTATTCATTTTAAATTTCATAATTTGATGTTTTTAATAATATTATTTTGAATATTTTCTAATTCTTAATTCAAAGAAAGGTGAGTTTTAGAGTGTGAAGAATTAAAATCAACCAACACGAATATTTTATCAATGAACTCTTCTAAATAAAGAGCAACAGGTTTAAAATTATGGAGTTTTTATATAAAAATAAGAATCAATTAACACTTAAAAATCATTAATGAAATAATTGCTATACTTTATAAGTAAAAAAGAGGGATTAGTATTTTGAGGTTGTTTGGAAGAGATTGAATAGATGCATTAAAAGACTTATTTTATTTATCGTCTTCCTTTTTTTCTTCAACAAAACCAATTTTTTTTGCTCTTGCTTCCCAGTTTTTTCTTGCTAAATGTTGAAGGTCTGCAACTTTATCACTTTCATCCATAATTTCTAAACCTAGCAATGTTTCTATAACATCTTCCATAGTTACCAAACCACTTGTTGTTCCATATTCATCAACAACCAAAGCTACATGTTCTCGTTTGGTAATAAATTTCTCAAACAAATCAGGAATTGGTAAATTTCTATTTGTAATTAATATTTCACGTTTTAATTCTAAAAGATTTTTCTCACCATTTCCCTTAATAATTTCTTCTAAAAGTTCACTTTTAATTACAAAACCAGTAATATTATCTGAATTTTCTTTAAAAATAGGTATTCTTGAAAACTGAAGCTTAGGGTGTTTTTTATAAAAAAATTGTATTGTTTCATCTTCAGAAGCAGTAAGCATCACTGTTTTTGGAGTCATTATATCTTTAGCTTGTACTTCTTTAAATGTAAGTAAATTTTTAATAATAACACTTTCATTTTCTTCAAAAACACCTTCTTTATGAGCAATATCAGTCATTGCGTGAAAATCTTCACGGCTTAAAATTGAACCATGCGCATTTTTTCCTCCAATTAATTTTGTTGTTAATTGTAATAACCACAAAATGCCTGTCCATTTTAATGGGAAAATTAATAAAACTAATGTTTTAGATGTAATATTTGCAAGTTTTCGCCAATATTTAGCTCCAATTGTTTTTGGTATAATTTCAGAAACTACTAAAATTAAAATAGTCATAATTGCTGATACAATACCGACAATATTTACTCCAAGTATGCTAACTTTATAATCTAATGTTTCTGCTTGTACACCTACCATAATTGCACCAACTGTATGTGCTATGGTATTAATTGTTAAAATGGCTATTAAGGGCTTGTCTACATCATTTTTTAAATACTCAAGGGTTTTAGCAAATAATTTACCTTCTTGTTTTTTTAGGGTAATAAATGTTGGGGTAATACTTAATAATACAGCCTCAAGTATTGAGCATAAAAATGAAAAAAAGATTGAAATAGTAGCATAAAATATAAGTAATGACATTATTTTAATTGTTTAAGGCTAAATTAAGTAATAAATATTCATTATTAAATAAAAAAAAGACGCTTAATAGAAGCGCCTTTTAAATATGTATTTGTAAATGTTGTTTTTAGAATCCATAGTTGACGCCTAAACCAAATACTTCTCTAGTTTGAAATCCTTCAAAAGCATTGTCATCATAGATGGTTTGGAGGCTTAAATTTGCAGATAAATAGTTGTTAATAGTCATTACAATATTCATTGTATAATCTAAATCAACATTTTGTGCTTCTTCTAAATAGTTTGAATATAAATTCAACATGTTTTCCATGGATACATTTTCCATAAGGTTTAATTTGTAGTAAGCTCCAATTGAAGCTCCAAACTCTAAACGTGTACTTTTTCCTTCTTCAACTCCAAAATAGGCGTCATTTGGTAAAGTTAAATTTTTGTCAACAATTACTAATTTAGCAGTTGCCGGAGCAAAGTTAACTTTTAAATTGTCTGATTTTTTCCAAAGCATCCCTGGCCCAACTTGTAAATACCCTGGAGATAAAAATTTAGTAGGTCCTTCAGTATCATTATCTAAATCATCAGCAAATTGAGTTTTAAAATTTAAGAAAGCTGAATAAAACCAATATCCAGACGCTTTTTTACCTAATAATGAATTCCATTCAATTCTATCATCAGATTTTTGAGTAGCCTCGCCCTTAATTTTTGTCAATCCAAAAGCTAAAATTAATTTGTTATCCCAATTTATAGCTCCTTTTGAATAATTAAAATCATAATTTACACCAACAGTTCCAGTTATATTGCTGATTCCTCCTGCAATCCAATTGTCAAATGCCGATTGATTTAGTAAAAATGAAATGTTTCCTGATTGTTTCCAACCATCTTTAGGTTCTTCTTTTTTTTCTTGTGAGAAAGTTGCCGTGCTAACAATTGCAAATGCAATTAGGAAAATTACTTTTTTCATACCTTATTTTATTTTGAATTTAGTTTTTAAAGTGCGCAAAAATAGATTAATTCTTATAATTTGCAACTTAAAGGTACAAAATTTAATTACTTCTTTTAAATAGGGGAACTGTAGAACAAGCTTCACCAAATAGTATTGATTTTGCTACGGGTTGTAACTTTTCAATAAGTTGAATATAAGCTGTTTGAGGAATTGGCTTGTTTGCGCAACCTTTTATTATTACTGGTTTATCTTTAAATTCATCAATGTTGAAATGATAAATAATTTCTTGAAAAATAGCTGTTTCTAATTCATTTAAACTACCAACAACAGTTTTTTTTGCAACTGGAGTTAAGTAGGTTGAAATTAGCATAAATGCCCATGAAGGAATAATTGCGTCAGAGGAACAGGTTAGTGAAATATAGTGATTTTGATATTGGCTCCAATTGTGATTTTTTAAATGCTCACGAAAATCAGTTTCTTTCAATATAAGCTCATGAAACAGCCAATTTTTTATATCTATAATTGTTCTTTTACCTTGAGGGTACAATTCTTCAAGGTCAATTGTTTTTAGTTTACTATTAGCAACTCTATTTACAATTTCATTAGCCATTTAATGTGCTTTTTTAAAGAAAACCAAGTTCTAATTTAGCTTCTTCACTCATCATATCCTGTGTCCACATTGGATCAAAAGTAATTTCTACTTCAGCATTTTTCACCTCTTCTAGAGTTTTTACTTTTTCTTCAATTTCAACAGGTAAAGTTTCAGCAACTGGGCAATTTGGAGAAGTTAAAGTCATTAAAATTTTAACATCGTTATTTTCACTGACCATAACGTCATAAATTAGACCTAATTCGTATATGTCTACCGGAATTTCAGGATCGTAAATAGTTTTTAAAACTTCAACTATTTTAATTCCTAATTCTTCTACGCGTTCACTATTCATTACTACAAGCTCTCTTTATATTCATTCTAAATAAGTGCAAATATACACTAATTAACTTAATTTTGATTGAAATGCTAAAGCGTATAGTTTAATTTGTTTAATCATAGAAACTAAACCATTTGCACGGGTTGGTGATAAATGTTCTTTTAACCCAATTTCATCAATAAAATGAAGGTCGGCGTCTAAAATATCTTTGGGTTTTTGGTTTGTGAAAACACGTAATAAAATAGCAACAATTCCTTTTGTTAAAATAGCATCACTATCCGCGGTATATATAATTTTATTGCCTTCCATTTCAGAATGCAACCATACTTTAGATTGGCAACCCATAATTAAATTTTCATCTACTTTATATACTTCAGCAATAAGTGGAAGCGATTTTCCAAGTTCAATCATATATTCATAACGCTCCATCCAATCATCAAACATTGAAAACTCATCTATAATTTCTTCTTGTATTTCTTTGATAGTCATTTTTTAAACTTATTTTTGCAAAAATAATCACATCTGATGTTTAAAAAAAATATAAACACAATTAAAGTAGTGAAGATGTGTAAAGAAATTTAAAAATATGAACAAATTACTTATTGTAGGTACGGTTGCTTTTGATGCTATTGAAACGCCTTTTGGACAAACGGATAAAATTTTAGGTGGTGCAGCAACGTATATTTCACTTTCAGCTTCACAATTTGGAGTAAAATCAGGAATTGTTTCTGTTGTTGGAGGAGATTTTCCAAAAGCGTATTTAGACAAATTAAATGCTAAAGGAGTAAATACTGAAGGTATTGAAATAATTGAAGATGGTAAAACATTTTTTTGGAAAGGTTTATATCACAACGATTTAAATTCGCGTGATACTTTAATTACAGATTTAAATGTGCTAGCTGATTTTAAACCAGTGGTTCCGGAAAGCTATAAAGATGCTGATTTTTTAATGTTAGGAAACTTGCATCCTTCAGTTCAAATGTCTGTAATTAAACAAATACCAAACCGACCAAAATTAGTGGTTTTAGATACTATGAATTTTTGGATGGATAATACTTTAGATGAGTTAATGGAAGTAATTGCAAAGATTGATGTCATTACTATAAATGATGAAGAAGCTCGTCAACTTTCAGGTGAATATTCATTAGTGAAAGCCGCTCAAAAAATTCACGAAATGGGACCTAAATACGTGGTAATTAAAAAGGGAGAGCATGGGGCATTATTGTTTAATGATGATAATGTATTTTTCGCACCAGCTTTACCATTAGAAGAAGTATTTGATCCAACTGGAGCTGGAGATACTTTTGCAGGTGGATTTATTGGTCATATAGCAAAATCGGGAGATATCTCCTTTGATAATATGAAAAGAGCTGTTATTTCTGGTTCAAATTTAGCTTCCTTTTGTGTTGAGAAATTTGGGACTGAACGAATGGAAAATCTTTCACAGGATGAAATTCAAAAAAGATTATTACAGTTTAAATTATTAACACAATTTGATATTGAGTTAAGCTAAAATGAATTCCGCCAGTGTGCGGAATTTTTTATTTAATTTTACTACTACTAATATTATTAAAAATGAGTGACTCTATTAAACATGAATGTGGAATTGCAATGGTTCGGTTATTAAAACCATTACAATTTTATAAAGATAAATATGGAACTGCGTTTTATGGTTTAAATAAAATGTATTTGTTAATGGAAAAACAACACAATCGCGGTCAGGATGGTGCAGGTTTAGCAAGTATAAAATTTAATGTAGCTCCGGGGACTCGTTATATAAGCCGCGTTAGATCAAATGAAGATCAACCAATTCAAGATATTTTTGCTCAAATTAATGGACGGTTAAATGAAATAAACGAAACCTTTCCAGATAAAATTGATGATGTTGAATGGCAAAATAACAATGCTCCATATTTAGGAAATTTATTTTTGGGGCACGTTCGTTATGGGACTTTTGGTAAAAATAGCATTGAAAGTGTTCACCCTTTTTTACGTCAAAGCAACTGGATGCACAAAAGTTTATTAGTGGCTGGAAATTTTAATATGACCAATTCAAAACGCTTGTTTAACGATTTGGTTGAAATAGGGCAGCATCCAAAAGAAATGACAGATACTGTTACAGTAATGGAAAAAATTGGACACTTCATTGATAAAGAAGTTTCCGAATTATATATAAAGATTAAAGAAGAAAATGGCGTTGGAAAAAAAGATGCCTCACCATTAATTGAAGAACGAATAAATATAAAAAAGATACTTAAAAAATCAGCAAAAAACTGGGATGGAGGTTATGCAATGGCTGGTTTATTAGGACATGGAGATGCTTTTGTACTTCGTGATCCGGCAGGTATAAGACCAGCATATTATTATATGGATGATGAGGTTGTTGTTGTTGCATCTGAACGTCCAGTTATTCAAACAGTTTTTAATGTTGCTATTGATGATGTTAAAGAAATTGAGCGTGGTCATGCATTAATCATCAAGCGTAATGGAAAAATTACTTTAGATAAAATATTACCACAATTACCACAAAAATCTTGTTCTTTTGAACGCATTTATTTTTCAAGAGGTAGTGATGCTGATATTTATACAGAGCGTAAAAACTTAGGGAAATTTGTATTTCCTCAAATATTGGAAAAAATAAATAATGATATAACAAATACAGTTTTTTCTTTTATACCAAACACGGCTGAAACTTCTTTTTATGGAATGCGTGAAGCTGCAGAAGACTTTTTGAATCAGCAAAAAGCTGAAATGATACTTAAAGGTCAGCGAAATTTATCTGTTGAAAAGGTGAAAGAAATTTTATCTGAAAGACCACGAATTGAAAAATTAGCCATAAAAGATGCTAAGTTGCGTACTTTTATTGCAGATGATAATAGTAGGGATGATTTAGTAGCGCATTTATATGATGTAACTTACGGTATTGTGCAACCAACCGATAATTTGGTAATTATTGACGATAGTATTGTTAGAGGAACTACGCTAAAGAAAAGTATTATTAAAATTTTAGATAGATTAAACCCTAAAAAAATTATAATTGTATCATCTGCACCACAAATTCGTTATCCAGATTGTTATGGGATTGACATGGCAAAATTAGGAGATTTTATAGCTTTTAGAGCTGCAATAAATTTATTAAAAGAGCGCAATCAATATCATATTGTTGAAGAAGTTTATGCAAATTGCAAAAGCCAAAAACACTTAGAAGATTCTGAGATAGTAAATGCAGTAATAGCAATTTATACACCTTTTACAAATGTTCAAATTTCAGATAAAATAGCTGAAATGTTAAAAACAGATGATATTAATGCCGAAATTAGTATTATTTATCAATCGGTTGAAAATTTGCACAAAGCTTGTCCAGATCATTTAGGAGATTGGTATTTTACTGGTGAATATCCAACCCCAGGAGGTAATAGAGTTGTAAATGATGCCTTTATTAATTTTTTCGACGGAAGTGATGCAAGAGCGTATTAGATTTAGCTAAAAAATATTCAACATATATAACTATTGTGAAAGACATCCTTTTTATAACGCCACCTTTTACACAGTTAAATACGCCATATCCTGCAACGGCTTATTTGAAAGGGTTTTTGAATACTAAAAAGATAAGTTCATTTCAAATGGATTTAGGTATTGAAGTAATTCTAGTGCTTTTTTCTAAAGAAAAACTCCAAGAAATTTTCACTTTTGCACATGAAAATGAAAGATTAGTCACTTATAATTCTCAAAAAATTTATTCTTTAAAAGATGAATATTTGAAAATTATTGACAGTGTTATTACTTTTCTTCAAGGGGGAAATCAAACTTTTGCTAGGCAAATATGTACGGATAATTTTCTTCCTCAAGCTTCAAGATTTGAGCAATTAGAAGATTTAGATTGGGTATTTGGTTCCATGGGAATTCAGGACAAAGCAAAGCATTTAGCTACATTGTTTTTAGAAGACTTGTCAGATTTTATTGTTGAATGTATTGATGAAAATTTTGGGTTTAGCAGATATGCAGAAAGATTAGGGAAAAGCGCTAATAGTTTTAATGAACTATATGAAAGTTTACAAACAGATATTTCTTTTATTGATGGAATTACTTTAACTATATTAAGTGAGAGAATTATAGATGTTCAACCTAAATTGGTTTGTATTTCCGTTCCATTTCCAGGTAATTTATTTAGTGCGTTTCGTTGTGCTCAATTTATAAAAAAGGAATATCCTGAAATTAAAATCTCTATGGGAGGTGGTTTTCCAAATACAGAACTAAGAAGTCTTACGGATAATCGTGTTTTTGATTTCTTTGATTATATTACACTTGATGATGGAGAGTTACCTGTTGAATTATTGCATTCAAATATGTTAAATCCTTCTTCAAAAAACCCAGATTATAAATTATTCAAAAGAACTTTTTTATCCGAAAATGGCAACGTTGTTTACAATAATTCTTCTTTAAGGAATGATTATAAGCAAAGTGATTTAGGAACGCCTGATTATTCAGATTTATTGTTAGATAATTACATTTCAGTTATTGAAATTGCCAACCCAATGCATAGTCTTTGGAGTGATGGAAGATGGAATAAATTAACGTTGGCTCACGGTTGTTATTGGGGAAAATGTACTTTTTGTGATATTTCTCTAGATTACATAAAAATTTATGAGCCAATTACGGCAAAATTATTGGTAGATAGAATTGAGCAAATACTTGCCCAAACAGGTGAAAGTGGATTCCATTTTGTTGATGAAGCAGCACCTCCAGGTTTAATGAGAGCTTTGGCTATTGAGATTATTAAAAGAAAACTGGTAGTTACTTGGTGGACAAATATTAGGTTTGAAAAAAGTTTCACCAAAGACTTGTGTCAATTATTAAAAGCTTCTGGGTGTATTGCCGTTTCAGGTGGGTTAGAAGTTGCCTCTGATAGATTGTTAAAATTGATTGACAAAGGAGTAACTGTAGAACAAGTTGCTCAGGTTACAACTAATTTTACGGAGGCAGGTATAATGGTGCACTCCTATTTAATGTATGGTTTTCCAACACAAACCATACAAGAAACAGTTGATAGTCTTGAAATGGTTCGTCAATTGTTTGAGCTTGGTAGTATTCAGTCTGGATTTTGGCATCAATTTGCACTTACAACACACAGTCCAATTGGTTTAGATCCTTCTAAATATGGTATAATTCCAGAGTATAAAAATATCTCTTTTGCAAATAATGATATTGAATTTAAAGATAAAACAGGAATTAATCACGAGAAATTTAGTTTTGGATTAAAGAAATCTATATTCAATTTTATGAATGGTATTGGCTTTGAACTTCCGCTACAAGAATGGTTTGAGTTTAAAATTCCGAAAACAAGAATTAAAGACGATTTTATTATTTCTTGTTTAGAGGTTGAAAATGATCTAAAAATAAAACCTTCTGCTAAAATTTATTGGTTAGGAAAAATGCCGCTGAAATCTTGCTTTTCTAAATCTAAAAGAGGAAAAATAACAGAAATGATTCGTTTAACTTTTCACGGAAATAGAGAAAGTTTTGAAATTTCTATGTTAGAAAAAAAAGGAGACTGGTTGCTAAATATATTAGAAAAAATTTCAATAGAGAATGGTAATTACCTTACTTTTTCAGAATTAAAATCAGATTTTGAAACTCATTTTAATGATTTTGAATTGTTTTGGTATTCAAAACCTGTTAATATGTTACGAACGAATGGTTTGTTGGTTTTATAATGAACTCGAGATTGGTTTAAGAGTTCAACAATTAACTACACTAGTTCAAGAATTAAAAACCAAGTATTAGTTTAGCTATAAAAAAGAACAAGAAAATTCCAAAAATATCATTACTTGTTGTTATAAACGGACCTGTTGCAATAGCTGGGTCAATCCCTCGTTTATCTAAAATAATAGGCACAAAAGTTCCAATTAATGAAGCTACAATAATTACTAATAACATAGAAATTGCTACAGTAAAACTAAATTTAGGATCCATATTAGTAACTAAACCAAAAAGCATAACTAATAAACCTAATACAATTCCACTTATTAAACTTAAACTTACCTCTTTTAAAAGTCTACTAAATAAACTTCCTTTAATAATATCATTTGCTAAACCTTGTACAACAATTGCGGATGATTGCACTCCAACATTCCCGGCCATTGCAGCAATTAAAGGCGTAAAAAAGAAAAGGCGTTTGTATTCTGGATTTGCCATAAATTCTTCATAACCTTCCATAATAAAAACACTTCCTAAGCCTCCAAATAAACCTAAAACTAACCAAGGTAAACGAGCGCGTGTTAATTCCCAAATAGTATCATCAGCTTCCACATCTTGCGATATACCTGCAGCCATTTGGTAATCTTTTTCAGCTTCTTCTTTTATAACATCAACAATATCATCAATAGTAATTCTACCTACCAAACGACCTAATTCATCTACAACCGGAATTGCTTCTAAATCATATTTTTGCATAATTCTTGCTACATCCTCAACATCTTCATTTACACTTACAGAATCTACATTTTTTATAAAAACATCTTTAATAGGGGATCTGGTAGAGGTTGTAAGTAAATCTTTTAATGAAAGTCTACCTTTTAAAATATCATTATCATCAACAACATAAATAGAATGTACACGTGTCACTTCTTCAGCTTGTGCACGCATTTCTTTTACGCAAGTTAGTACATTCCAGTTTTCATTAACTTTCACCAGTTCTTTTGCCATTAAACCACCGGCTGTATCTTCATCGTATCTTAAAAGTTCAACAATCTCTTTAGCATGTTCTGAATCTTCAATATGAGAAATTACTTCTATTTTTTGCTCGTCAGAAAGTTCAGCTATAATATCAGCAGCATCATCCGTATCTAATTCACCAATTTCATCAGCAATTTCTTTTGAAGAAAGGCCTTTTAATACTTTCTCACGAGTGTCTTCATCTAATTCAGCAATTACTTCAGAAGTTACATCACTCTCTAATAATTTTATGATATAAATAGCTTCTTCTGAATTTAATTCTTCTACAATTTCAGCAATATCAGCATAATGCACTTCTTTTAACAAATTTAAAAGCGCATCATTTTTTTGTTCAGCAATTAATTGTTGAATTTCTTGAATAAATTCATTTGTAATTTCAAACTGCATCTTTTTCTATTTTAGAAGTAAGAGTGATGAATTCTTGAACAGATAACTGTTCAGGACGTTTGGCAAAGATAACATCTTCTCTTAAAGAATCAGATAAATTCATTGTTTTTAAACTATTTCGAAGTGTTTTTCTACGTTGTTGAAAAGCAGTTTTTACAACTCTGTAAAATAATTTTTCATCAACAGGTAAGGTGTAATTTTCTTTTCTTATCAACCTTATAACTCCAGAATCTACTTTTGGTGGCGGATTAAAAACCGTTGGCGGCACTGTAAATAAGTATTCAACATCATAAAATGCTTGTGTTAGAACCGATATAATTCCATACACTTTACTACCTTCTTTTTCTGCAATTCGTTTGGCAACTTCTTTTTGAAACATCCCTGAAAATTCAGGAATTTGATGACGGTTTTCTAACGTTTTAAATAATATTTGAGTGGAGATATTATATGGGAAATTTCCAATAATTGCAACTTGATCATTGCCAAAATGCTCTGATAAATCAATTTTTAAAAAATCTTTTGAAATAATTCTATTTGCTAAATTTAAATAATGAGCTTTTAAATATGCAACAGATTCAGTATCAATTTCTATAACATGTGTTGTGAATTTTTTTTTGAGTAAGTATTTTGTTAAAACACCCATACCTGGACCAATTTCCAACACATTTTCATAGCCTTTTTCGGTTAGACTACCTGCAATTTGTTCTGCAATAAGTTCGTCATTTAAAAAATGTTGCCCTAGGTGTTTTTTTGCTCTTACACTCATAAATTAGTTTTTAAAACTCATACTAAATTGTTCGCTAATTACTTTTAATTCGGTTCTAAAAGCCACAAATTTATCCTTAAATAATTTTTGACTTTCATTACGTAATTTTGGAGCGTTTTCAGCATAATACTCCTCTAATGTTTCTATAGTATCTGTTATATATTGCACGGAATATGTGGTACCTCCCATTTCTTCTTCAATCATAACTTGACTCATTTTAGCACTGTTAAATTTTCCAGTAGCTAACATTTCAGGAATGTGTTTTTCTTTCATCCATTTCAACCATTCAGCTTCAATAGATGCATCAATATTAGTAGTAACGTTGTAGATATACATAATTTTTTTAGGGTGTTAATTAATAGTGTCGCCTCTTAATTTTCTATATTTTTTACGCGAATCAACCAAATAAATACTGGATGGATACTCAAATATAATTTTTTGATAATACTCTTTCGCTTTTTCTATATTTTTTATTTTATTTAAATAGAGTTCAGCTAAGTAATAATGTGCATCATCAGCTAAAATATCTTCTTTGTTAATAGTTATAAGTTGAAGGTAATTATTTTCGGCTTTAGTATACAAATTTAATTTTTCGAATAATTGAGCTTGCAAAAACAAGGTTTCATCCTCAATAGGGTGTCCTTTAAAGTTGTTTAAAACCACCTGCAATGTGTCAATTGCTTGTTGATTTTTATTTTGGTGCGATAATAAATCGGCAGTAGCATATGTTTTTAATGCCATCTTTAAACTGTCTTTTACCGCATTGTCAGTTATTATTAAATTTAAATCTAGTGCATCATTTGCAATTAGTTGTGAGGTGGAATTTTTCAACACTTTTAATTGTGACTGTGCCCATTCAAAATCGCCTTTAAAATAAGAGGTTTGTGCAATTTTAAACCGTGCAGTTTGTCCAATTGTATGGTTTTTTAAATTATTTTGAACTTGTGTATAATAAATTAAAGCGCTGCTAAATTTATTTGTAAACACAAGTAAATCAGCTAATTTAGTTTTTAAATGCCCTTTTTCAAATTTATTAACAGGTAATTCTAGGGCTTCTTTTAAAATTAAAATTCCTTTTTCAGGTTCATTTTTTTTGAAGGCCAAAAATTCAGCATAAATTAATTGAATGCCAATGGTTTTATTGTTTTTCCCATATTGATTAAAAAGTTGAAGAAATTGAGATTCAATAACTTCAACAGTTGCATTGGTTTTAATATCAATTTCAAGCAGATATAATTTTGCAATTAATTCAGTTTCTAAATTGGTACTGTTTTCTAAAACATATGTAAAGTAACTTTTTGAAGATTCATATGCGGTATCGTTAAAGGCTATTTTTCCAATTTCAATAATGCGTTTTAAACTACTTAAATTTCGTTTGTGTAACGCTTTTTCTTGTACAAAAGCTTTATTATATTCTTTTTGCTGCATAAAAAGCCAACTTAAAAAATCGTTCCAACTGTTTTGAGGGTTATTTTGAACACGTTTTATTAACAGTCGCTTTAAAGAAATATTGTACTCATTTTCGGGATCTTCAGAAATGAATTTACCAATATGATTTTTAGCTGTAGGCACATAATTTGGATTGCTAGAAATTAAATCTAAATAGGTGTTAAACATATTTTCTACCTCTCCTTTTTCACCATAAATATAAGCTATTTGAAAATTATAATTAACCTCTGGATTTAATTCCATTGCTTTTTTATAGGCTAATAATGCATAATCTAGCAAGTGATTATCTTGAAAAGTTTTACCAATTGTGTACCCTAATTTTGGTGAATTTTCAATTGTTTTTATAGCTTTTTCATAATAAGGAATCGCTTTTTCTTGTAAATGTTGCAATTGAAAATTATAGCCTATTTCCACATGTAAATATTTTTGATCTGGAAATTTTTCTAATTGTTGATGGATAAGTAGGGTTACTTCATCAAATTTTTTTAATTGCTGATTACAATCTATCAGGTAATTTAAATAGCTTGTGTTGTAAGGATGTTTTTCGTGTAAAATTTTATAAATTGAAGCTGATTTTTCATACTCTCCATTCCTAAAATATTGAAACGCTAATTGTGGTTCCTGAGCGTAAATTTGCAAAGAATAACAGCATAAAAATAGGAATAGAATATGACGCATTTATTATTTTTTATTCAGTCAAAGATAACGTAACAAGTGTTAAAATTTTTATAATATTAGCATATTACCTAATTTTTAGTGTAACATTTTGGCACGAAAATTGTCTTTCTATAAACAGAACGACTAAAACTTTAGAGTATGTTACAATTAATCGAACAATACGAAACCAAAAAAAACACTGCAATTAAATTTATGAACAAGGGTCAATTAAATGCATATTTTAATGCTTTAGTTGAATTGAATCATTATAAAAAATTAATGCTTACAGTTAGCGCTAATTAATATATTCAAAACCACAATATGGAACCAGAGCTGCTGGAATCTTAATTCCCTCAGGCGTTTGACAATTTTCTAATAAACCAGCCAAAATACGTGGCAATGCCAGTGAACTTCCATTAAGTGTGTGTGCTAATTCACTTTTACCTTCGCTATTTTTAAAACGAAGTTTTAATCTATTAGCCTGAAAGTTTTCAAAGTTTGACACTGAACTCACTTCTAACCAACGATCTTGTGCTGTTGAAAACACTTCAAAATCATAAGTTAACGCAGCGGTAAAACCTATATCGCCACCACACAAACGTAAAATTCTATAAGGTAATTTTAATTCTTGTAAAATACTTTTCACATGATTTACCATACTGTCTAAAGCTGCATATGAATTTGCAGGATGTTCAATTCTAACAATTTCTACTTTGTCAAATTGATGCAATCTATTTAATCCACGAACATGCGCTCCGTAAGAACCCGCTTCGCGTCTAAAACAAGGTGTATAAGCAGTTTTACAAATTGGAAACTCTTCTTCCTTTAAAATAACATCTCTAAAAATATTAGTTACAGGAACTTCAGCCGTTGGAATTAAATATAAATTATCTTGTGCATCATGATACATTTGACCTTCTTTATCGGGTAATTGTCCAGTTGCAATTCCTGAAGCTTCATTTACCAAATGTGGTACTTGTACCTCGTCATAACCACCTTCTGTATTTTTATCTAAAAAGTAGTTGATAAGTGCTCTTTGTAATTTTGCACCTTTCCCTTTATACACAGGAAAACCAGCTCCTGCAATTTTATTTCCAAGTTCAAAATCTATAATATCATATTTTTTTGCTAATTCCCAATGTGGTAAAGCACCTTCATGTAAGGTTGGAATGTCTCCTTCTTCAAAAATAGTTTCATTATCTTCTTCTGAAGTTCCAAAAGGAACCATTGGATTAGGAATATTAGGAATTGAATATAATAATTCTTGTAATTCGTTTGCTTTATTTTGAAGGTTTTCAGTTAAATCTTTCGATTTATCCTTTAAAAGAACAGTTTTTCGCTTTAAAAGTTCTGCTTTTTGACGCTCGCCAGATTTAAATAACTGTCCAATATCTTTCGATAATTTATTAGATTCCGCTAAAATAGCATCTAATTCAGTTTGAATTGCTCTTCGTTCTTCATCGGCTAAAATAGTATTATTAACTATTTCATCTGCATTTTTGAAATTTCTAACAGCTAAACCTTTCAAAACAGTTTCCTTATTTTCTCTAATAAAAGCTACTTGTAACATTGTTCTTTTCCTTTAATTGAACGGCAAATTTAAGAAATTGAAGTGAAAAGAAACGAATTACTTTAATTTGATTTTAAAGAAATGGTTTCGTTTATTTTTGAAATAATTTGAGGAACCTCACTTATTTTAAAATCAAACTCAATTTTCAGAGTGTTTTCATCAAGTTTTTCAAGTTTGAATTCTCCGTTTTTAATTGGATAATAACCTGTTTGACCTTTACAATAGCACAACCTACCAAAGTATAATTTTAAGGTTTGAAGTTCGTTGTTGGTTAATGAAATAGGAGTTGTATTGTGCTCAAATTCTGCATACACAATTTCAGTATAATTGCTATCTTGGGTATTTGTAGCAGGGTTTTTAGTGTACGTATATTTTAAAATTGTTTTTTCTCCTTCAGTTATTACAGGATATGAATGGCCAAACTCATCTTTATTAAATTTTAATGCTTGGTTTGGAATTAGTTCTATTGTACAAGTACCATTTTCTGGGCAGTTTTCAGTTTCAATAAAGATATTTTCCTGAACTGTAAAATTTATATTCTGAGTAGATTTACAACTTGAAAATAAAATAATTAGTAGTAGTAAAATATTTTTCATAGGTTGAATTTACAAAAAATTTGAATCAAAAAACAGTTTATTAATAATTTCAAGTGATTTTTCTCTATCTTTTTTCAGTTGATTTTTAAGTATTTCAACAGAACCAAATTTTTGTTCATCACGTAAAAAAGACACTACATCAATTTGAATTGTAGCACCGTACAAATTTTTATTAAAATCAAAAAAATGAACTTCAATAGTTTGATTTTTACCACTAACTGTTGGGCGATATCCAATATTCATCATGCCAAAAACGGTGTTGTTTTCAATTTGTGCTTTAACAACATAAGCGCCAGTTTTAGGTAAAAGTTTATAAGTTTCTTTAATATTTAAATTGGCAGTTGGAAACCCAATTTTTTCTCCTAAATTTTTTCCTTTAACTACTTCACCGGTCAACATATAATTGTAGCCTAAAAAGTTATTTGCTTTTTCAATCTCGCCATTTTCTATTGCTTTTCTAATATTGGTAGAGCTTACAACCATAGAATCAATATCTTGTTGGCGTATTTCTTTTACATTAAAACCTAATGTTTTTCCGTAGGTTTCTAGTTGTTTAAAATTGCCGTCTCTGTTTTTTCCTAATTGATGATCGTAACCAATAACTAGTTTAGAAATGTTTAATTTTTTCACTAAAACATTTTTAGTAAAATCCAATGCAGTTTGTTTTGAAAAAGCCGCTGTAAACTCATGAATAACCAATATTTCTAATCCGGTTTTTTCCAATAATTTTATACGTTCATCAATTGTATTAATCAATTTAATATCAGCATTGTTTTGCAATACCATTCTTGGATGTGGGAAAAAAGTTAGTAAAACTGATGAGGCATTGTTTGAAGCAGCACTTTTCACTAAGTTTTTAATTACTTTTTTATGTCCAATATGCACACCATCAAAAGTGCCAATGGTAACAAAAGTTTTTTTGTTTGATATGTAAGTAGATAAATCGTTAAAAATTTTCAAAACTGAAAACAATATTATTTATAATGAGTATGCAAAAATACTTTATTTAATTAAAAAAACACAGTTATATATTTCTATTATAGCACACTCAAAATTAAATATTTTATATTTGTGAATAATACCCCTCAATTAACTTACTTATGAAACTAATTAATACTAAATACTTTCTTTTTACACTCTTTTTGTTTTTGGCAACTATTATAGTCTCTGCTCAAACGTCAGATGATATATGGCATAAAACCTCTGAATTACAAAAAAGGACGTCAAAGAAAATTGAAAGAAAATCTCTTCCAACTACATTTGAAGTATTTGAATTAAATTTGAAAACGCTTAAGAGAAAGTTAAATAATACACCAAAAAGAAAAGGAAAGTTAAAAAAGTCCAGTACAGTTGTAAGCTTTCCTAACGAAAATGGAGAATTAGAAAAGTATGAGGTTTTTGAAACTTCCATACTAGAAGAAAGTCTTCAAAAAAAACATCCAAACATTAAATCATACATTGGTAAAGGTGTTGAAAATCCTACGTCTATTGTTAGATTTAGTGAAACATCTTTGGGGTTACATGCTATGATTTTTAAAGAATCTGGAGATGCAATTTATATTGATCCATATACTTCAGATAAAGAGTCTTGTATTGTTTATACTAAGAAAAATTTAGTGAACGTTAGCGAGTTTCAATGTAAGGTAGATGAATATAACACAATAACGAAACTAGAAACTTCAAATGTAAGTGCAAAGGCTGAAAATGCAGATGATGGTAATTTAAGAACTTTTAGATTAGCTATTGCAACAACTGGTGAATATTCACAGTTTCATTTAAACAATCAAGGAATAAGTGCTAGTGAAACGGACGCAGTTAAGAAAGATGCTGTACTTTCTGCAATAGTTGCAACTATGGTTAGAGTGAATGGGATTTTTGAAAGAGATGTAGCGCTAACAATGGTTTTAGTAGCAAACAATACAAATATTATTTTTTTAGATGCTGAAACTGATGGGTTTACAAATGATGATGGAGATGTTTTAATTGATGAAAGCCAAACAGTTATTGATGGCGCTATTGGTTCAGTAAATTATGATATTGGGCACACTTTTAGTACAGGCGGTGGAGGTTTAGCTGAGTTAAATTCACCTTGTACAAATAATAAGGCACGAGGAATTACAGGTTTAAATAGTCCTATAGGAGATCCTTATGCGGTAGATTATGTAGCACATGAAATTGGGCATCAATTTGGTGCTACTCATACATTTAATAATTCTTGCAATGACAATAGATCAAGCGGAACAGCTGTTGAGCCAGGAAGTGGATCTACTATAATGTCTTATGCAGGTATTTGCGCTCCTAATGTTCAAAATGCAGTTGATGCATATTTTCATTTAGTTAGTATTAAACAAATGTGGGCCAATATTACTGTAGGAAATAGTACTTGTGGTGTTGAAACTTCAACAAATAATAATGCACCTACATTAAATATTTTATCTAATTATACAATTCCAATTTCTACACCTTTTGTATTAAATACAACTGCTTCTGACATTGACGGTGATGCGCTAACCTATACTTGGGAACAATTAGATAATGAAATAATAGCGCATCCACTAGTGTCAACTGCAACAGAAGGACCAGCGTTTAGGTCGGTTGAACCAAGTAGTTCTTCAACGCGTTATTTTCCAAGCCAAGCAACAGTAATTGCAGGAAGCTTAGCTACTACTTGGGAAGTTTTACCATCGGTTTCTAGAACTATGAGATTTGGAGTTAATGTTAGGGATAATAATTTAGCGGGTGGACAAACAGCTAGTGAAGAAACAACAATAACAGTTGATGCAGAGTCAGGACCTTTTGAAATTACATCTCAGCAATCATCTACAACTTGGGATGTTGGGACTGCTAAAACAGTAACTTGGAATGTTTCAAGAACAAACATTTCACCTGTTAATTGTTCTTTTGTGAATATACTATTCTCTTCTGATGGGGGTTTAACATATCCTACTGTATTAATTTCAAATACGCCAAATGATGGTTCACAAGAAGTTGTTGTACCAGATATTTCTACTTCAACAGGAAGAATAAAAGTTGAAAGCGTTGGAAATGTGTTTTATGCCATGAACAGTAGTAATATTACTATCCAAGCATCGGAATTTGTTATGAATTTTGACTCTTATGCTAAGACAGCTTGTAGTTCTAATAATGTGGCTTATAATTTTACATATAATACTTTTTTAGGTTTTAATGAAGTCACTACTTTTAAAGCAACAGGAAATCCTGATGGTACAACGGTTACATTTAGCCCAGCTTCCGCATCTTCAAATAACACACCAGTTGTAATGACAATAAGTGAAACTACTAATGTTAATGCCGGAAATTTAAATATTTTAGTAACTGGAACTTCAGAAACAAAAATAAAAACAACAGCTGTTTCTTTAGCTATTTTTTCTTCAACAATTAACGCTCCTAATTTGTTTTCACCTGATAATAATAAGGCTTTGGTGTTGAAACCATATACATTAAAGTGGTTTAAAGATGTAAATGCTTTAAGTTATGATATTCAAATTTCAACAGATAATACATTTTTAAGTATAATAGAATCAGCAACAACAACTACCAATACTTTTGCTCCTCAATTATTACAGCCCAATATTACTTATTATTGGAGGGTTAAAGCAATAAATGATTGTGGAGAAAGTGCTTATTCTACTGTTTTTAATTTTAAAACGGCAAATGAAATTTGTGACTCGTCTAATTCATTAGATACACCTTTAAGTATTCCGGATAATAATAGTATAGGTATAAGTTCAATTATTAATTACACAAGTAATAAAATAATTACAAACATAAGTGTTACAGTAAATATAACACATACTTGGGATGGTGATTTGACAATGTATTTAACAAGCCCAAAAGGAACTACGGTACTTCTTAGTGCTGAAAATGGTGGTGAAGGGAAAAATTATATAAACACTGTTTTTAATAATAATGCAGCATCTTTAATTACTACTGGAACAGCTCCATTTACGGGAGTATTTCAACCTCAAGGAGACCTGTCATTATTTAATAATGAAGAAGCAATTGGAGATTGGACATTAAAAGTTATTGATTCAGGTCCTGCTGATATTGGATCTATTGATAACTGGAGTGTTGAAATTTGTGGGGTTCCTATGGTTTTAAATGATTCAGATATTGATGGTGTATTAGATGTTGATGATCAATGTGCTAACACGCCTTTGGGAAGTAATGTAGATACTAATGGTTGTGTTATTTTTACGTTACCTCCTAATAATTTCAGCTTTAATGTAATAGGTGAAACGTGCCCAAATACTAATAATGGACAATTAATAATTGAGGCACAATCTAACCAAAATTATGAAATATCAATTACAGGTGCAACTAACGATAATATTAGCTACAATTATTCTGATAGTTTTAACACCATGTTATTAGTTAGTAATTTACCACCGGGTTTATATGATTTTTGTATTACAATTGGAACAAAATTTAATCAATGTTATTCTTTTGAAGTGGCTGATGGAGAGCAAGTTGTGGCAGAATCAAAGATAAATTCTAACAAAGCTTCAATTGAAATGAAAGCAGGAACAGCACCATTTGTTATTTATGTTAATGGGAAAGAAGTATTTACAACAAGCGCTACTGAATTTTCTGTAGCGGTAAAACACGGGGATATTGTAGATGTAAAAACAGCTGTAGCTTGCGAAGGTGTTTATTCAAAAACTATTGAGTTATTAGAAGATATTGTTGCCTATCCGAACCCAACTACAGGTGCTTTCGAAATTTCATTACCAGATTCCACAAACGAAGTAGTTATAGAATTATACAGCATACATTCGCAATTAATTTCAGTAAAAACATATCCAATTTTATACGGGAAAGTTCAATTAAATATTGAAAATCAAACAGCAGGATTGTATATTGCAAAAGTATATTTAGAAAATCCAAAAATTCTTAAAATTATAAAATATTAATAATAAATAAAATAGTTAAAACAGTGGTAAGCAGGCTTTTGAAAGAGTTGTAAGTTTCGTTTTATAGGGTTTTCAGTCTTTAAAATGTATTATTAAAAGTCGCTAATGTGTATTGGTGAAAATTAAATGAAATCGTTGTTTCTTAGACATAACTGCAATTTTATTCTCGCTTTTTTATTATAATTCGAAAAAAATTGTATTTTGCACTCATGTTAACTAACAAATTAAAGAACATTATGAAAAAATTATTAAGTGCTGTTTTTGCACTTTTTGTAGGTTCAGTGATGATGGCCCAAACCACTATTTCAGGAACAGTTACAGAAGCAAAATCAGGTCAACCAATTCCGGGCGCAAATATAAAAGTTGTGGGAAAATCTATAGGAGCCACAGCTGATTTTGATGGGAATTTTTCTTTTAAGATAAATGGAGATGTACCTTTTATCATAGAGGTTTCACTTATTGGGTATTCTTCAGCAAAAGTTGAGATTATTGAAAATAATCAAATTGTAAATGTAGCACTTGAAGAAACTGCTACAGCATTAGATGAAATAGTTGTATCAGCTTCAAGAACACCAGAGCGTGTTTTAGAATCGCCAGTTACAATTGAAAGAATGGATATTAGAGCTATTAAAAATACTTCTTCACCATCTTTTTATGGAGGACTAGAAAATTTAAAAGGAGTTGATGTTAATACAAATAGTTTAACATTTAAATCTGTTAATACAAGAGGGTTTGCCACTTTTGCTAATACACGTTTTATGCAGTTGGTTGATGGTATGGATAATTCTTCACCAGCACTTAACTTTAATTTAGGGAACTTGTTAGGTATGTCAGAATTAGATGTAAATACGGTAGAGTTACTTCCTGGAGCTTCTTCTGCGTTATATGGCGCAAATGCTTTTAATGGTATTTTATTTATGACAAGTAAAAATCCATTTAATTCTGAAGGTGTTAGTGTGTATCTAAAAACAGGACTTACTTCACAAATAGCAGCAGGAGATAATAATTTTACAGATGTTGGAATAAGAATGGCACATAAATTTAGTGATAAATTTGCTGCAAAAGCTTCTTTTTCATATTTAAAAGGAACGGAATGGTATGCTACAGATTATAGAAATACGGACCCTAATACAGGTATGTATAAAAGTGGCACAAGGCTTGATCCAGATTATGATGGATTAAACGTTTATGGAGATGAAGTTTCAACTACGCTAAACCTTGAACAAATAGCTCTTGATAACGGAGTTCCTGCATTTATAGCATCAACTATGGGATCTTCAACAGTTTCAAGAACAGGTTACAATGAAGTTGACTTAATGGATGATTATGTTGCGCAAAGTGCAAAAGTAGATATTTCTTTAAACTATAGACCATTTGCAAATGATATTGAAGTTAGTTACAATGCTAAATTTGGTCAAGGTAGTACAATATACCAAGGAGCAAATAGGTATTCTATTAAAAACTTCTTTATGCAACAACATAAATTAGAAGTTTCAGGAGATAATTTCTTTGTAAGAGGATATATAACCGATGAAGATGCAGGTGATTCTTATGATAGCCGTTTTGCTGCCATTAATATAAATAGAAGTTGGAAATCAGATAAACAATGGTTTACAGATTATGCTGGAGCTTATGTTCAAACGTATGTTGGAACTATATTAGGTGGCGGTACTCCAGATCCTAGTGTTATTCAACAACAAGCAAGAGGCTTTGCTCAAACAGGCGCTTTAGTTCCTGGTACATCAGAATTTACTACGGCTTTAAACTCAGTTACTTCTGATCCTGATTTAACTACAGGTGCTAGATTTCAAGATGAAACCAAAATTTACCACGCTGATGCAAATTATAATTTAAGAGATATCACTGATATTGCTGATATTCAAATTGGAGGTTCATGGAGACAATACTCTTTAAATTCTAACGGAACTATTTTTACTGATTATGATGGGCCAATTGATTATAACGAGTATGGGGCGTATATGCAAGCGCAAAAGAAATTTGTAGATGATAGATTAAAGTTTACAGGATCTTTAAGATATGATAAAGCTCAAAATTTTGAAGGAAATTATTCACCAAGACTTTCAGTTTCTTATTCATTAGGAAAAGGGAAAACCAGAAATTTAAGAGCTTCTTTTCAAACAGGGTTTAGAAATCCATCAACACAAGACCAATATATTGGTTTAGATGCTGGTAGAGCAATGTTAGTTGGTTCAGCACCTGATAATTTAGATAGATATACTGCTTCTGTTTCAACTAGTGGAACTGCTCAAACTTTAGGTTATCCTAGTTCAATTCAAGTGACTGGTAGAGATGCTTATGAAAATTCATATACGTTATCTTCTTTAGAGAAATTTGGAGAAAGTGTTGCAAATGGATCGCCAAATCCACTGTTACTTGAAAGAGCAAATTTTGATTATGTGAAACCTGAAAGAGTTACAGCATATGAAATAGGTTATAGAGCAGGATTTGGAAATCTAGCCTTAGATATGAGTTTTTATTACAATGAATATGAAGATTTTATTGGAAATAAAACAGTTGTTACTCCATTATATGGAGAGTTTGATTTTTCTGACGTAATTCCTTTGCCTGCACAATTAGGAGGGCCAACACCTGCAATTTTAGTTGCTCTTGGCAATAAAGATTACCAACCATTTCAATTGTATACCAATTCAACTGCTAATATCACATCTTATGGTGGTACTTTTGGGTTAACTACTAAAATGTTTGGAAATTATGATTTAGGACTTAACTATACTTTGGCTAAGTTTGATTTTGACCAATCATCAGATCCAGATTATGAAGCTGGGTTTAATACTCCTGAGCATAAAGTTAAATTCTCATTCGGAAATACAGCACTTGTTGAAAACTTAGGTTTTAATGTAAATGTAAGATGGAGTGATGAATATTTCTGGGAATCAACATTTGTTGATGCTGTGGTTGATGCTCGTACAGTAGTAGATGCTCAAATTAATTACTCAGTGCCATCTTTTAAATCAACATTTAAAATTGGTGCAGCTAATTTAGGAGGAAAAGAATATTTCAGTGCGCCTGGTGTAGGTGGTATAGGTTCACAATTCTATGCTTCTTGGACCATAAATCCATAATATTATAAGATATATATGAAAAGAAGCGCCTTAAAAATTTAAGGCGCTTCTTTTTTTATAAAAAAACCAGATTATTTTTTTCAAAATAAAATCAAAAAACTATCTTTGGCGCTCCTATACAATAGGTGAAACTAAAAAGATTAAATATCTAAAAAATAAACAGTTAAAGTAATGACAAAGGTTACAGGTAAAGTTGCACAGATTATTGGCCCAGTTATAGACGTAGAGTTTGAGTCTGGAGCAGAACTTCCAAAATTGTATGATTCATTAGAGATTACAAAAAAAGATGGTTCATTATTAGTATTAGAAGTGCAATCTCATATTGGTGAAGATTCTGTTAGAACCATATCAATGGATTCAACAGATGGTTTAAGTAGAGGAACTGAAGTTGTTGCCACTGGTGACGCTATTCAAATGCCTGTAGGGGATAACATTTATGGACGTTTATTTAATGTAATTGGAGATGCTATTGATGGATTAGGTGATTTACCTAAAGAAGGTGAAAACGGATTGCCAATTCATAGATTAGCTCCTAAATTTGAAGATTTATCAACTTCAGCAGAAGTTTTATTTACAGGAATTAAAGTTATTGATTTAATTGAGCCATATGCAAAAGGTGGTAAAATTGGACTATTTGGTGGTGCTGGTGTAGGTAAAACAGTATTAATTCAAGAATTAATTAACAATATAGCAAAAGGTCACGGTGGTTTATCAGTATTTGCTGGTGTAGGAGAAAGAACTCGTGAAGGAAATGACCTTTTAAGAGAAATGTTAGAATCAGGTATTATCAAATATGGTGATGATTTTATGCATTCTATGGAAGAAGGAGGATGGGATTTATCTAAAGTAGATAAAGAAGTAATGAAAGAATCGAAAGCTACTTTCGTATTCGGCCAAATGAATGAGCCACCTGGAGCACGTGCACGTGTTGCATTATCTGGTTTAACTATTGCTGAATATTTCCGTGATGGTGCTGGTGAAGGACAGGGAAAAGATGTATTATTTTTTGTAGATAATATTTTCCGTTTTACACAAGCTGGTTCAGAGGTTTCTGCACTTTTAGGTCGTATGCCTTCTGCAGTAGGTTACCAACCAACCTTAGCAACTGAAATGGGTGCAATGCAAGAGCGTATTACTTCAACAAAAAATGGTTCAATTACATCAGTACAAGCGGTATACGTGCCTGCAGATGATTTAACAGATCCAGCGCCAGCAACTACGTTTGCGCATTTAGATGCTACAACAGTTTTGTCTCGTAAAATTGCAGAGTTAGGTATTTACCCAGCGGTAGATCCATTAGATTCTACTTCAAGAATTTTAACTGCTGATATTTTAGGTGATGAACATTATGATTGTGCACAACGTGTTAAAGAGTTGTTACAACGTTATAAAGAATTACAAGATATTATTGCTATTTTAGGTATGGAAGAATTATCTGAAGAAGATAAATTAGCGGTACATAGAGCACGTAGAGCGCAACGTTTTTTATCTCAGCCATTCCACGTAGCAGAGCAATTTACGGGTATACCAGGTGTTTTAGTTGATATTAAAGACACTATCAAAGGGTTTAATATGATTTTAGATGGTGAATTAGATAAATATCCTGAAGCAGCATTTAACTTAAGAGGATCAATTCAAGATGCAATTGACGCTGGTGAGAAAATGTTAGCCGAAGTTTAAAATTTGTGTGTCATTCCTGCGAAGGCAGGAATCTCAAAGTTAATATTGAGTAATAGATTCCTGCCTTCGCAGGAATGACAATTAAAAAATAATATGATTTTAGAAATAGTAACACCAGAAGCAACTTTATTACATACCGATGTAGATTTAATATCTGTACCGGGTGTAAATGGTGAATTTCAAATGTTAAATAATCACGCGCCAATTGTTTCATTACTAGTTAAAGGCATAGTAAGGTTTAAAGGTGACAACGTGATAATAGAAGAGCAGTTTGAAGCTAATTTCACTAACAATAAAGGAGAGTACACGTTACCAATTAAAAGTGGTACAATTGAAATGAAAGAAAACAAGGTTATTATACTTGCGGATTAAGTTTTAAAAAAAATATAAATTAAAAAATCCTCGTTTTTAACGGGGATTTTTTGTGTTTAGTTGTTAAATAAATAATAAAGTTTAGTTAAGAGTTTGCAGAGTTAGTTGTTTTAAGGAACTTTATATTTTTATACCCAAAAACGAACCAATACATTATGAAAAAACTTTTATTGTTGCTTGTTTTTATTTTAAGTACAAGTGTAATTTCTGCTCAACGTTATATTAATGAGCAAATAGAAAAAAAGAGTCCAATACCAAACTACAAATTAGCAGCTAAATATTCACCTGATAATTTAGCTAAATTAGTACACTCAACTTCCGTTAAACCACATTGGCTGAAAATCGGAAATAGGTTTTGGTATCAGTATAAAACAACTTCAGGGTCAAATTATTACCTGGTTGATGCTGATAGAAAAACAAAAATAGCATTGTTTGATAATGAAAAAATGGCAAAATGGTTAACTGAGATAACCAAAGATCCATATGATGCACAACACTTACCTAAATTTAAATTTAAGTTTGTTGAAAATGAAAAAGCCATTCGTTTTAGAGTAACTTCAACTGAAGAGGTAGAGGTTATTAATGATAAGAATGATGATAAGAATGATGATAAGAATGATGATAAGAATGATGAAAAGATTGATGTAAAAAAGGATTCAACAGATACGAAAGATGCAACGGAAAAAGAGAAACCTAAAATGGAGAAAAAGGTTTTTCACCTTGAATATAAATTAGGAAGTAATAAATTGATTGTTATTGATAACGAAAAAGAAGAAGAAAAACTTAAAAAATGGGCAAATATAGCGCCTGATAGTTCTATAGTACTGTTTTCTAAAAACTTCAATTTATATTGGATGGATAAAGAGAATTATTTAAAAGCTGTAAAAGATGATAAGGACACAACTATTGTTGAAAATCAATGGACTAAAGATGGTGTTGAAAATTTCAGTTACGGAGGCGCTTCAAGAGGTGAAAACAATGAATCTAAGGAAGAGAAAAAAGATGATAGAAAGTCGGTTAGGGGAACTTGGTCACATGATTCAAAAAAGTTTATTTTTCAAAAACGAGATTCAAGGCATATTAAAAATTTATGGGTAATAAATTCTGTAGCTAAAAAAAGGCCTACACTTGAAACCTACAAATATCATATGCCAGGAGAGCAAGAGTTTTATAAAACCGAATTGTTAATTTTTGATATAGCTTCAAAAGAACATGCGAAAGTTCAGTTAGATACTATAAAACAACAAACTGTTTCAGTTTATAGAGCGCCTCGAAAAAAATCAAATTACGATGATGATTTTCAGCCTTCAACCTTATTATCAAAAAAAGGAAAAATTTATTTTAATACCATAAGTAGAGATCGAAAAAAACTAGATATATGCGTTGCGGATATTGAAACAGGCGAAGTTACCGTTTTAATTGAAGAGCGTTTTAATACGTATATTGAATCAAAACCATTGGTGTTATTTAATAATGAACAAGAAATGTTGCATTGGGCAGAACGTGATGGTTGGGCACATTTTTATTTATATGATTCAAAAGGGAACTTAAAAAATCAAATTACTCAAGGTTCATATCACGCTGATGATTTTGAAGGAGTTGATGAAAAAGAACGTGTACTATACTTTACGGCAAACGGCGTTAAGAAAGATCAAGATCCTTATTATTCACATTTATATAAAATTAATTTGAATGGTTCAGGATTGAAAACTATTAATTCAGGTGATTATACAAACAGTGTAAGTGTGGCTGATTCTCATCGGTTTTTTGTGAATAATTATTCAAGAGTAAATACGGTTCCAACTTCGGAATTAAGAAATAGTAACGGAACAGTACTAATGAAATTAGAAGAAGCTGATTTGTCAAGGTTGTTTGCAACAGGTTATAAATTTCCTGAGACTTTTAAAATGAAGGCAGATGATGGAGTTACTGATATTTATGGTGTAATGTACAAACCATATGATTTTGATTCAACTAAAGTATATCCGTTATTAGAATATGTGTATCCGGGTCCTCAAACAGAGGCTGTAAATAAAGCTTTTTCTTTAAGAATGGACAGAGTAGATCGTATGGCGCAAGTTGGATTTGTTGTAATTACTTTAGGAAATAGAGGTGGACATCCAGATCGTTCAAAATGGTATCACAATTATGGTTATGGAAATTTAAGAGATTATGGTTTAGCGGATAAAAAATATGTTGCAGAACAATTAGCTGATAAATATTCATATTTAGATATTAATAAAGTTGGTATTTATGGACATTCTGGGGGTGGATTTATGTCAACAGCAGCGATGTTAGTGTATCCAGATTTCTTTAAAGCAGCAGTCTCTTCAGCTGGTAATCATGATAACTCAATGTACAATAGCTGGTGGAGTGAAACGCACCACGGCGTAAAAGAAGAAATAGATGAAGAGGGGAAAAGCACCTATAAATACGACATTGATAAAAACCAATCTTTAGCAGAAAATTTAAAAGGAAATTTAATGCTAATTACAGGTGACGTTGATAATAATGTACATCCTGGAGGAACTATAAGAATGGCAAACGCATTAATTAAAGCAAACAAACGATTTAAGTTTATGGTTATGCCAGGACAAAGACATGGATTTGGAGATATGACTGAATATTCCTTTTGGCTAAGAGCGGATCATTTTAGCAAGTATTTTTTAGGTGTTGAAGCTACAAGTGTTAATATTGATGAAATGAATAGAGATAAACCAAAAGGGTAAATTTAGATTTAACACATAAAAAACTCCGAACTATTGTTCGGAGTTTTTTATGTATATGTTTTTCTGTTTTTAAGAAAAGAGTTTTACAATGTCGTTTCCGTTTGCTAATAAAAGCAATGCAATTAAAAGAATAAAACCAGTAACTTGAGCATACTCTAAAAATTTATCATTTGGTTTTCTACCAGTAATAATTTCATATAAAGTAAACATCACGTGACCACCGTCTAATGCAGGTATAGGAAGTAAATTCATAAATCCAAGCATAATAGATAAAAAGGCTGTAATGCTCCAAAATGCTTGCCAGCTCCAAGTAGCTGGAAAAATATTTCCAATAGCTATAAAACCACCTATACTTGTAGCTCCTTTTTTGGTAAATACATATTTAAATTGTGTGATATAATCTTTTAATGTCCAAATAGCAATTGAGTTTCCTTTTGAAATACTTTCTAAAAAAGTATAATCTTTATGTTGAATATTAACTGTTTTTGATGGACTTGGCCTTACACCAATAGTTTTATCTTCACTAGGTTTTACAGAGATACTTTGAGTTATTCCATCTCTTTCTATAGTGATATCAATTTCATCTGAAGAATTAACAATAGTAGATGTTAGCTCATACCAATAATTAATAGGAGTTCCATTCATTGAAATTATTTTGTCATTCACCTTTAGTCCAGCTTTTTCAGCAGGTGAATCAATTGTAACAGTTCCAATTACAGCTGGTATTCTAACATTAAAAGGTTTCATTACACCTTTTTCCCACATAATTTCACCAATGTTTTCTGGAATGTCTATAGATTCAGATTTTCCATCTGTATGAATTACATCTATGGAAGTTATATCTCTTAAAAATAAATGTTTATTTACATCAGTAACGTCTAATGGTTCTATTCCATTAAACTTTGTTATTTTATCACCATCTTCAAATCCGTATTCTTTAAATGACTCATGAATAGCAAATCCTTCTTTTACACCTTCAGGTTTTACAAAATCAATTCCCCAAACAAAGGTTATCATAATGTAAATTAAAATTCCTAATATGAAATTCACAATAACACCACCCAACATAATAATTAAACGTTGCCAAGCTGGTTTAGATCTAAATTCCCAAGGTTGAGCGGGCTGTTTCATTTGCTCAGTATCCATACTTTCATCAATCATTCCAGAAATTTTTACATAACCTCCTAAAGGAATCCAACCAATACCATAAACTGTTTCTCCAATTTTTGTTTTGAACAAAGAGAATTTATAATCAAAAAATAGGTAGAATTTTTCAACACGTGTTTTAAATATTTTTGCAGGGATAAAGTGCCCTAATTCGTGCAATACAATTAAAAATGATAAACTTAAAATAAACTGTGCTGCTTTTATAACTATTTCCATATATACTTTTCAAAAATAAAATCGCACAAATGTACGTTTTTAAATACAGTTGTAAAACCCAAAAAATGTAGGAAATCAAGTTTTAACAAAGTTTTAGTGGAGTTAAGTAACCATGGTATCGAATTGTATTAAATTTGTACCTTAATTTTACGAATAAAATGGATTTAAAATTTTTCAAAAAATCAGTTCCAACTTTAGCTATAATGGCATTTTTTTCAGTTTTTATGATCTATGCTATTTATACATTATTAACTCCTGAGAAGAGGTTACCAGTTTACAATCCAGCAGATGTAAACCCAAGATTAGTTGATAAAGATGTTGTTCACCAACGTAGAAATCATAAGGTTTCGGACTTCACTTTAGTGAATCAAAATGGGAAGGTAATTACACAAAAAGACTATGAAGATAAAATTTATGTTGTGGACTTCTTTTTTACAAGATGCATGACTATTTGTCCGGTTATGACCAATAATATTGGCAAGCTTCAGGAAATTTTTAAAAATGATGCTGATATTAAGTTTTTGTCACTTTCTGTTACACCAGTAATGGATAGTGTTCCTGTTTTAAAAGAATATGCCATTAAAAAAGGTGTTAAAGATTCTGTATGGAATATTACCACAGGAGATAAAAAACACATTTATGAATTAGCACGTAAAAGTTATTTTACTGTTTTAGATGAAGGTGATGGAGGTTTGCAGGATTTTATTCATACTGAAAATTTTGTATTGGTAGACAAAAAGAAACAAATAAGAGGCTATTATGATGGTACTGACACTAAAGATATTGAACGTTTGATTTCTGATATTAGGATATTACAAAATGAATTTAAGGATAAATGATAAATGTCATTGTTTAGAATCATTCTAATTTAGTATATTTGCTCACTATTATTTATAATTAGTCTTAATAATGTTTAAAACTATTGCAAATCTACGAATTGGAGAAAAAGGGTTTATAGAAAAACTTTGTTTAGACAATATACCTTTAAAATTGCTTGAAATGGGCTGTTTACCTGGAATTGAAGTGCAATTAATTCAAACAGCTCCTCTTAATGATCCTTTGTATATTAAAGTTAATGGAAGTCATTTAGCTATTAGAAGAGAAACTGCCGAAAAAATAACGATTGCTAAGTAACCAAAAATAATGAGTAATGACAAGGTTGTAAAAGTTGCTTTAATAGGAAACCCAAATACAGGAAAAACATCATTATTTAATCAGCTTACGGGCTTAAAACAGAAAGTTGGGAACTACCCAGGCATTACTGTAGAAAAAAAACAAGGTCTTTGTAAATTAAATGATACAGCTAAAGCTGAAATTACAGATCTACCAGGTACATACAGTATTAACCCTACATCAATGGATGAAACCTTGGTGTTGGACGCATTGTTAAATGAAAAAAACAATAATTTTCCTGATGTAGTTGTTGTAGTTGTAGAAATTGAAAATATTAAAAGAAATTTACTTTTATTTACTCAAATAAAAGATTTAAAAATCCCTACAATTTTGGTTATCAATATGATAGATCAAATGAAAAGAAAAGGGATTGATATTGATGTAAAACAATTAGAAGAAAAATTAAACACAAAAATTGTTTTAGCAAGCGCACGTAAAAAACTTGGTATTGAAGAGTTAAAATCTGCTATTTTAGAGTATGAAAAATTAGATACGACTCCAATAGGTAAAATTTCAGACAGAATAGACAAAGAATATTTCACAAAATTAAAAGATGCATTTGTAGAATTTCCTTTGTACAAATCTTGGTTGTTAATTACTCAAAATATGGAATTTGATTTCCTAAGTGATAAACAAAAAAAATCGGTATTAAAATTTAGGAAAGATATAGAATCTATTAAACGTTATCAGCATAAAGAAACTATTTTAAGATATCAGATTATAAATGAAGTATTAAAAGATAGTTTTAATGTAGATAAATCAAAAGCTTCAGATTTACGAGGGATCTTAGATAGAATTTTAACCCATAAAATATTTGGGTATGTTATTTTTGCAGCCATATTGTTATTTATTTTTCAAGGTATTTTTGATTGGGCAAGTTATCCAATGGATGTAATAGACACTGCATTTGCAAGTTTAAGTTCTTGGGCAAAATCGGTGTTACCACCAGGAACTTTAACCAATTTAATTGCAGAAGGTATTATTCCAGGTATTGGAGGTATCGTAATTTTTATTCCACAAATTGCTATTTTATTCACCTTTATTTCTATTTTAGAAGAGACAGGTTATATGAGTCGTGTTGTGTTTTTAATGGATAAAATAATGCGAAAGTTTGGAATGAGCGGTAAAAGTGTTATTCCATTAATTTCAGGTACCGCTTGTGCTATTCCTGCAATTATGGCTTCAAGAAATATAAGTAGTTGGAAGGAAAGATTAATAACTATTTTAGTAATTCCATTTACTACTTGTTCAGCACGTTTACCAGTTTATGCAATATTAATTGCCTTAATAATTCCTGATAAACGAATATTGGGAATTCTTAATCTGCAAGGTTTAACAATGATGGCTTTATATTTATTGGGTTTTACAGCGGCAATAGTATCAGCAGTTTTATTGCATTATGTATTAAAAATTGAGAATAAAAGTTTGTTTGTAATAGAAATGCCAAACTATAAAATACCATCTTTAAAAAATATTTTTTATGAAGTTGTTGAAAAAACAAAAGCATTTATTTTTGGAGCAGGAAAAATTATTTTGGCGCTTTCAATTGTATTGTGGTTTTTAGCGTCAAATGGACCTTCATCTTTTAAAGAAGCAGAACAAACTGTTACGGCTCAATTAGAAAGTACGAATTTATCAAAGCAAGAACTTCAAAAGAAAGTGGCTTCTTATAAATTAGAACATTCATATATTGGTTATATGGGAAAAACAATAGAACCTGTAATTAAGCCAATGGGGTATGATTGGAAAATTGGAATAGCTCTAATTAGTTCGTTTGCAGCTCGTGAAGTATTTGTTGGAGCATTGGCAACTATTTATAATGTAGAAAGTGATAGTGAAAATGTAGGAACCATAAAAGAGCGTATGGCGGCTGAGTTAAATCCTACAACGGGTAAAAAACGATTTGATTTTCCAACAGGAATTTCGTTGCTACTGTTTTATGCATTTGCAATGCAATGTATAGGAACCTTAGCAATTGTAAAACGTGAAACTAATAGTTGGAAATGGCCAATATTGCAATTAACAGGAATGGGAGCATTGGCTTATTTTTCAGCAGTAATAGCATTTAATATTTTAAGCTAATGCAAGACATTTTAGCATACATAGCACTTGGAGTTGCCGTAGGGTTTTTAGTTAAAAAATATTTTTTTAAATCTAAAAAGAAAGGAAACTGTGATTCTGATTGTGGTAAATGTTAGCCTATCCTAGGCCAACATCTAAAGTCATCATTATAATAAAACCACCAATAAATCCTAAAGTAGCAATATCAGTGTATTTATCTCTTTGAGTTTCAGGAATAACTTCTTCAACAACAACAAATATCATAGCCCCAGCTGCAAAAGATAAAGCATAAGGTAAAATTGGCTGAAATGCTATAACCGCCCAAGCTCCAATTACAGCTGCAACTGGTTCAACTAAAGCGGAAGATTGTCCATACATAAAACTTTTCCATTTGCTAGCTCCTTGCCTTCTAATAGGCATTGAAACTGCAAATCCTTCAGGGAAATTTTGCAAACCAATACCAATTGCTAGCGCAACTGCACCACCAATTGTTGCACCATCAAAACCAGCTGCAACACCACCAAACAAAACACCAACAGCTAAACCTTCCGGAATATTATGTAAAGTAATAGCCAGTACTAATAATGTAGTTTTATGCCAAGGTGTTTTAACTCCTTCTTTTTCAGATTCTTTAAAATTAACATGTAAATGCGGTAAAACCTTATCAAGTCCAAACAAAAATAATGCTCCTAACCCAAACCCAACTACTGCAGGAATTACCTTTACAAAACCTTCTCCCGGACTCATTTCAATTCCTGGAGCCAATAAACTCCAGAAACTTGCAGCTACCATTACTCCACCAGTAAAACCAAGCATTCCATCAAAAAGAGCTCTATTCATTCCTTTAAATAAAAACACCAATGCAGCTCCCATTGCAGTTAATGCCCATGTGAATATAGTTGCATAAAATGCTGCTAATATTGGGTTGATACTTTCAAAATAGTTAATAATTTGATCCATAGTTTATGATTTTTTTACAAATAAGTTTTTTGAAATTTGATGAGATATTGAAAATGAAATATTGTTACTTTCTATATTCATTGAGTTGTCAAAATCCTCAATAGAATTTATTTTAATAGTACTACCTAACCTTATATTCGAATTATCTAAAAATTTTAAAAATGAGGTTGAAGAATCTTTAACTCCTATAACAACACACGAATCTCCTACTTGAATAGAGGAAAGCATTACATTTTTATGATGCTCTATATTACCATTCTTATCGGGAATTGGATCTCCGTGAGGATCGTGAGTGGGAAATTCTAAATATTTATCTATTCTATCTATTAATGATAGCGATTTGATATGTTCTAATTGTTCGGCAATTTCGTGAACTTCATCCCAATTATAATCTAATTTGTTAACTAAAAACACTTCCCATAATCTATGTTTTCTAACAATTTTAACAGCAATTGTATTGCCCCTTTTTGTTAATGAAACACCTTTATACTTTTCATAATCTACCAGATTTTTATCAGCTAATTTTTTAATCATATCTGTAACTGATGAAGCCTTCGTTTTCATCTTTTTAGCCAACACTGTTGTACTCACATTTTTAGAACTGGAGATCTCTAAGCTGTAAATAGATTTAAGGTAATTTTCTTCGGTTTGAGTTAATTGAAATTCCATAGGTCACAAATGTACATTTTTATTGATTAAAATAAAAATTTAGACTTGTCTAAAAATTATGTTTAACTTTGTTGAAAAATAAAATTATGACTACTACTACTACTACTAAAAGACTATTATTTATTACAGCTTTATTTTATTACAGCTTTATTTTTTCACAAGAAATAGTTACAGATAGACCTGATCAAACAGAATCTTCAGTTACCGTTGGTAAAAATAATTTTCAAATTGAAAGCGGTGTCTTATTTGAAAAAAGTAATGATAATAGTGTAAATAGGTTTTTTGGACCTTCCACATTACTGCGTTATGGAATTTCAAAAGGAATTGAATTGCGTTTTGTTTCTCAATATGAATCAACTAAAATTGAGTTTGAAGGTGGGGAAATTGATTATTTGGGTTTTAATGATTTAGAAATTGGAGTAAAATTTCAGGTTTTTAAAAAGGAAAAAGTGAATACAGAAATCGCGTTTTTGTCTCACGTAATAATTCCAACAGCAAATAAGAATTTAACAAATGAGAAAATAGGTGTAATTAATAAATTGGCTATTTCTCATACAATATCCAAAAAAATTGGATTGGGTTATAATTTAGGGTATGATTACATTTCAAAACAAAGCTCATTAACATATTCATTAGCACTGGGAATATCACTTTCTGATAAACTAAGTTTTTATGCAGAACCTTATGGAGCATGGGGAGAATCAAATACTTTTGAAAGTAATTTTGATACGGGTTTAACCTTTTTGGTAAATAGTAATTTTCAATTAGACGCATCTTTTGGTACTGGTCTTAATAATGACATGCAATATGTTTCAACAGGTTTTAGTTGGAGAATTGCAAACATCTTCAATATAAATAAATCTTAATTGTACTACTTTATTTATTGCTAGAAAAGTTTATGTGCGTTATGAGATTCTTTAAATTCTATTATTTTTAAATCTAACAACTAGATAAAGAGATAATTTTCGAATTTATGTTTATTGTGATTACTATTTTCAACTAATATTATAATCACATAAAGCACTATAATACAGGATATTATATTTTAAAACAATTAATTTTTTAAATTTCAGGTAAAAAAAATTTGGATTTATAGACGAGTGGTCATATATTTGCAGAATATAAATGACTCCAGATGATAAAAACACTTAAACACGAAGCTAAGGCTGAGTATCTTTTAGATAAAGGTATTGAAGCATTATGGTGTAAAGGATATAATGGGACGAGTGTTAATGATATTGTGAAGGCAGCAGAAGTGCCAAAAGGATCGTTTTATTTTTATTTTGATTCAAAAGAAGATTTTGCTGTAAAAGCACTGGAACGCTATTTTAATCAGATGTTTTCACCTCAAAGAGAGATATTAGAGAATAAAAATATTTCTCCTAAGTCTCGTTTGATACGATTTTATGAGTTTAGAAATGAGATGATGATTGAAGGGTTAAAATGTAAAATGGGTTGCTTAGGGAGTAATCTTGGGAATGAAATGTCTGAGCATAGCGAGAAAATTAGAAGTACTATTCTTCAATTAGAAAGTACTGTTAAACAGCATATAACAAATGTTTTTATTGAGGCTCAAGAAAGTAAGGAGATAGAATCTAATTTTGATGCTGCGAATATTGTTGACTTTATTGAAGATGCAGGTAAAGGAGCTATGATAACCATGAAAGAAAAGCAGAGTGCTGAACCACTTAATAATTTTTTGACGTTTGTTAAGAGTTTATTCTTGAAGTAATTTTTTTGACCATTTAATAGATGACTGGTCAAATATTATTTAACGATAGGAATTTGTAACTCATATAATGTTAATCATCGTCGATAATGTTAATGTTGGTTTTTAAAAAGTAAATAATTATAATTATAACAAGAAATGAAAATAATACTACAATTTGTCATTTTTTATACGATACTATTTACATGTATTCCTTCAATAGCGCAAGCCAAATTTAAAAAGAAGGGAAGCACAAAACATATTGAAGATAAACTGACTAAAAGAATAAATTCATTAATAAAAATGAATCCTAATGAGATTAAAGAAGTTAATCATCAATATACGATTAACTAATTTTTTCAAGCAATAAAAGACGACTGGTCAAATAATAAAGCAAGAATATAAATTAACAACTAAAATTAAATAAGATGAAATTAAAAAACAAAATAGCGGTAATTACTGGGGGGAATAGTGGTATTGGATTTGCCACTGCAAAACTCTTCCAAGAAGAAGGAGCAAAAGTGATTATTACTGGAAGAAGACAAGATGCCGTTGATACGGCAATGAAAGAATTAGGAGGAGACGTAATAGGAATTACAACCGATGCTTCTATAATTAAAGATATTGATAAGCTTTACAAAGAAGTTGATGACTTTTATGGAAAAATAGATGTGCTTTTTCTTAATGCAGGAGTTGCAACATTTGAACCTATTGAGGCGGTAACTGAAGAAACTTATGATCGACAAATGAACACCAATTTAAAGGGTTTATTTTTTAACATTCAAAAAGCTTTACCACTTTTAAAAAATGGAGGATCAATTATACTTACCACTTCTGCAGCTGATCAAAAAGGTTTTTCAAATACAAGTGTGTATTCTGCAACAAAAGCGGCTGTCAGAAACTTATCGAGAACACTTTCAGCAGAATTGTTAGATAGAGGAATTCGTGTAAATTCTATTGCTCCAGGCCCTATAGAAACACCACTTTTTGACAAATTAGGGTTTCCACAAGAAGGAGTTGTTCAGGTTAAGGAACAATTTTTATCTACAAACCCAATGAAGAGAATGGGTACTCCTGAAGAGGTTGCAAAAGGCGTTCTTTTCTTGGCTTCTAATGATTCATCTTATGTTGCAGGGATTGATCTGTCTGTAGATGGAGGAGTGGCTAAACTTTAAACTTTTTAGACATTTTTGAGACTTCTTTTGATTGTAAAGATGTTTTTAAAGTAAAATACTGTGATTCTAAAATATATTTCAGAATCACAGTTTACTAAATGACAATATAAATTACTAAACAACATTAATTAAATTTAAAATGAATGCAATTAATAAAATAAAAAATGGAACAAATCTTTTCGCAAAAAAATGGGGAGAGTTTGTAATAAAATTTAAATGGTTCGTTTTAATCGTTACGTTAATAACCGCTTTTGGTTTAGGGTCTGGAGTGAGTAAATTAGAATTTGATGGAGATTATCATGTCTTTTTTACTGGTGAAAATCCAGAGTTAAAGGCTTTTGATGACTTACAAGATAAATATACGAAGGACGATAATGTACTGATCGTTTTATCTCCAAAAAATGGAGATGTATTTACCAAGGAAAATTTAACAGCAATTGAAGAATTGACTGCCGAAGCTTGGAATACACCTTTTTCTTCCAGAGTAGATGCAATAACAAATTTTCAGCATACAAAAGCTGTTGAAGACGACTTATATGTAGATGATTTGTCGTATGAAACTTCTAAGAAAACTGATGAAGAAATTATTGAAATAAAAAAAATAGCTTTAGCAGAACCTTTACTTGTAAATCGTTTAGTGAATGAAAAAGGTAGTGTTACGGCAATAAATGTAACGGTTAAATTACCTGGTAAGGAATTAACTGAAATTCCAGAAACTGCAGCCTTTACCAGGGAAATGATAGCCGATTTTTCTAAAAAATATCCAAATTTTGATATTCATACATCGGGTATGGTGATGCTAAATACAGCTTTTTTTGAATCTTCAGAACAAGACATGTCTACATTAATACCTATCATGTTTTTAATTGTTGTTCTAACGGTTTTCTTTTTTACACGAAGTTTTTCAAGTACTTTTTCAACATTAGTTATAATGATTTTATCTATTATAACTGCTATGGGTGCTGCAGGATATTTGGGTATAAAATTAACACCACCTTCTTCCGTTACTCCAACTATAATTTTAACATTAGCAGTTGCAGATAGTATTCATATCATTGTTTCTATGCTGATGGAAATGAGAAAAGGGAAATCTAAAAAAGATGCACTTATTGAAAGTGTCAGACTTAATTTTAACCCAGTATTTCTAACAAGTGTAAGTACAGTTATAGGATTTCTTGCTATGAATTTTGGAGATGTACCTCCTTTTTGGGATTTAGGTAATATGACTGCTATTGGTATGACTGCGGCATTTGTTTACTCCTTAACAATTTTGCCTGCTTTGTTAATGATTTTGCCTGTCCGTGTAAAAATAAAAGAGCAATCCAAAATTAAAGATACCTGGTATGAAAAATTAGGAAAATATGTTTCTGAAAAGCCAAAACAAATGGCAATCGCATCAGGACTAGTAATTATTATTATGGGCTTTATTGCTCAAAAAAATATATTCAATGATGAGTTTGTTAATTATTTTGATAAATCGGTAAAGTTTAGAACAGATACAGATTATATCAGTGATAATTTAACCGGTATTTATAATGTTGAATTCTCTGTTCCCGCTATTGAAAGTGGTGGAATTAATGAACCAGAATATTTAAATAATTTAAATGAATTTGAAATTTGGTTGAAACAACAACAAGAAGTTATCCACGTGAATTCTTATGTTGAAGTGTCAAAAAGGATAAATAAATCCATGCATGGAGATGAATCAAAATATTATAAAACTCCAACATCAAGAGAAGAAGCTGCACAATATTTGTTGTTATATGAAATGTCTTTGCCCTTTGGCCTAGATTTAAACAATCAAATAAATGTAGATAAATCTGAAACAAGAGTCACAGTAACCGTTAAAAATTTAAGAAGTCCGGATTTAATAGCCTTTACAAAAAAAGCGGAAAAATGGTTAGAAGGTAACACTCCTAAATATATGAATGCTTTAGGAACTAGTTCAACTTTAATGTTCTCTAATTTAGGTGTAAGACAAGCAGAAAGCATGTTAAATGGAAATATATTAGCCGCAATACTAATTACCTTATTGCTGATTTTTTCACTTAAAAATTTAAAGTTGGGTCTTATAAGTATTATTCCCAACCTTGCTCCAGTTGTTATAGGTTTTGGTGTTTGGGCATTAATTGATGGGCAAATTAATACAGGTATGGTGGTTGTTTTTGGAATGACACTTGGTATTGTAGTTGATGATACTATTCATTTCATGACTAAATATATAAGAGCGAGAAGAGAATTTGACTTTTCAGCTACCGAGGCAGTTCAATATGCTTTTACAACAGTGGGTAAGGCATTGGTTACTACAACCATTGTATTGTTAGCAGGGTTCACAGTATTATCGCAGTCAAGTTTTGGATTAAACAATGGTATGGCAAGAATTTCAGCCATAATTATACTAGCTGCATTATTAGTTGACTTTATACTATTACCAGCACTATTAATATTAACCTCAAGAAAACAAATAAAATAATTTTAAATTAAGTAATTATGAAATACAGCATATTTAGGAAATCAAAAAGAAATAGGATTATGAGCAAAGCAAATATTTTGGTGCTAATTGTAAGTGTCGTTTTTAGTATGACAATTACAGCACAAGATAAAGGTCTAGAGGTCGCCAAAAAGGCTGATATAGCAGATCAAGGTTTTGAAAGTTCTACAGTGAGCCTAACTATGGTATTAACAAATAGAAATGGACAAGAAAGTACAAGGCAATTAAGTCAAAAAACGTTGGAAATATCAACTGATGGGGATAAATCCTTAATTACGTTCCAAAGTCCAAGAGATGTTAAAGGAACTACAACATTAACTTTTACACATAGAGTAGGAGCCGATGATCAATGGTTATTTTTACCCTCAATAAATAGAATTAAACGGATTTCATCAAATAATAAATCTGGCCCTTTTATGGGAAGTGAATTTGCTTATGAAGATTTATCTTCTCAAGAAGTTGAAAAATATACCTATAAGTTTATCGAAGAAAAAGATGGGTTAATTATTATAGAACAAGATCCGGTAGATCCTAAATCTGGATATACTAGTAGACTAGTAACTTATAACAAAGAGAAAGCGTTTAGAGTTGAAAAAGTAGAATTTTACGACCGAAAGAACTCATTATTAAAAACGTTAGAATATAAAGATTACAAATTATATTTAGATAAATATTGGAGAGCTGATATTTTGGAAATGGTTAATCATCAAACAAATAAACAAACTAAATTAACTTTTTCAAATTATAAATTTAAGCTCAATTTAACTGATGAGGATTTTTCACAAAATGCTTTAAAAAGAGCAGGAAATTAATACTTTTCGTTAGAATTTATAAATAACAAAAGTCTCTTCCTGAAAATATATTAATTAAGTAAGGGGCTTAATTTAATAATATATGAAAAAAATTAGCACAACATTTTTATTCTTGGTTTCAACATTTATTTTGTTTTCACAAGAAGAAGAAAAGAAAATCTATCATGATTTTCAATTAGAGTTAGAGGCTGAATACAGATATTTTTTTGACGCCCCAAATTTTTTAAATCAAGAAAATCAATTTCCTTCTTTAGCCATAAAACCTGAGTATAGTATTGAATGGAATAAGGGTAGAGAACTTATAAGTTTTACAGGTTTTTTTAGAGTTGATAGAGATGATAAACGTACACATTTTGACATTAGAGAGCTCTATTATCAAAAAGCAAAAGGGAAGTCTGAGTTGAGCATCGGATTAAAAAAAATATTTTGGGGAGTAACTGAAAGCAACCATTTAGTTGATATAATTAATCAAACTGATCAAGTGGAAAGTTTTGACGGAGAAAAAAAGTTAGGGCAACCCATGGTTCAATTTTCACATAATACTAATTTTGGTACTTTTGATTTATTTTACTTGCCTTTTTTTAGAAAAAGAGTTTTCTCTGGAAGTAAAAGCAGACTACGTTTTCCACTATCAACAGATGGAAATGACGTTGGTTTAATAATAGATGAAAAGGATGTTGGTTACCAAAGTAGTGCTAAAGAGTGGCGCCAAGATGTTGCTTTTCGTTGGTCTCACAGTTTTTCTATTTTTGATGTTGGAATTTCACAGTTTTACGGTACAGGAAGAGAACCAATATTCACGATAGATCAAACTGGAAATATAAAAGTTTTTTATCCTATTATAAATCAAACAGGTTTAGATTTACAAATTACTCACGATGCATTTCTTTGGAAAATAGAATCTATTTTAAGAACCAACCGTTTCCAAGATGTATTTGCTATTACTGCAGGATTAGAATATACCTTTGGTAATATTAAAAATACGGGAATTGATGTTAGTATTCTTGGAGAGTATATTTACGATGATAGAGGTGAATTTGCATTTAACGCATTACAAAATGATGTTTTTTTTGGAACTCGAATTGCATTAAATGATGTTCAAAGTACAGAGTTATTAATTGGGGGTATCAGCGATGTAAATACAAGTAGTAAAATCTTCAGTTTAGAAGCCTCTCGTAGAATTGGCAATAGTCTTAAATTAGAATTAGAAGGAAGATTGTTTTCAAAAATCGCCGAGAATGAACTTATTTTGTCAAACTTTGAAAATGATAGCTTTTTTAGAATAAGCATCCTTAAATATTTTTAATACTGTGAGGTAAACATTGTTTTCAATTTAAATTATAATTTAAAAATGTATTTTTGAGAATAAAATAATACCAAATGAATATAGTAATTTACGGTACAGGTGGCGTTGGCGGTTATTTTGGTGCTCGTTTAGCACAAGCAGGAAATAATATCACTTTTATTGCTCGTGGAAAGAATTTAGAGACAATTCAAAAAAATGGATTACAATTAAAAAGTTTTAAAGGAGATTATTTAGTTTATCCTGCCAGTGCTACTTCTAATATTAATGAGGTTGAGAATATTGATCTTATATTAATTTGTGTAAAAACCTGGCAACTGCAAGAAGTTGCTGAATTAATAAAACCTGTTTTAAATGAAAATACGGTGGTAATTTCACTGTTAAATGGAGTAAATAACTCAGAGGTTTTAACGTCAATTATAGGAAGTGAAAATGTATTAGGAGGTTTATGTAAGATTGTTAGTAAAGTTGAAGATTATGGTATAATAAACCATCTTTCCTATGAACCAACAATTGTTTTTGGTGAGCTGAATAATAAAATTACTGAAAGAGCAAAAATGCTTGAAAGTACTTTTGTAAATGCTGGAATTAAAACGAAACTGGCTGAGGATATTCAAAAAGAAATTTGGACAAAATTTTTGTTTATTACTACAATAAGTGCTATTGGAGCTTTAACCAGAGCAACTATTGGGGAAATGATTGCTTCCGAAGAAATTAAAAAAATAATGTACCAAACTGCAGAAGAAATTTTAAATATTTCAAAAGCTAAAGGAATTGATTTGCAAAGTGATATTATTGAAAAACAATTCAAAATTATTGAAGCGCTGCCCTATAATACAACAGCATCATTACAAAGAGATATGATGAAAGGTAAACCTTCAGAGTTAGCATCTCAAAATGGAGCAATTGTTAAAATGGGTAAAGAATTAGGAATTCTAACTCCAATTAATGATTTTATCTATAATTGTTTAGTACTTCAAGAAAATAAAGTTCGTAATTTAATTTAGTAGTTGTTTTGGCTTTTTACTAATCATATAAACCCCAATAATAACCAAAAAGCAACTTGCTATTTTAACTAAATTAATATCTTGTGCGTATTCTTTATGTCCTAATACAAAAGCATATATACTTACCATAATAAAACTTAATACAGGTTGTAAATATATATAACTTCCATTTACAGACGGCGAAACATAATTGAGAGCATATATATTAAGTAGGTAAGCAAAAAAAGTAGTTCCTATAATTACAAAAGTAATAGCAAGGTATGTATTTGTAGTAAAAGCGCTAAAATTTGTAGTTAATAAGTCGTTTATACCAAAAGGAAAAACAAAAATGAGTCCAAATAAAAATACCCAACTAATAACAGTTATTGCTTTGTATTTTTTCATTAAAGGTTTTACTACAACTAAATAAGTAGCATAAGAACACGCATTTAAAAAAACGAATAAGTTACCAAGAAAAGAACTAGTTCCTCCAGATTTTTTCCCAAACCAAATTAAAAGAAAAGCTCCAATAGCTCCAATAATAATCCCTATGTATTTATTAGTCGTAATTTTCTCTTTTAAAATAAACGCACTTAAAATTAGAACTATTACAGGTGTAGAAGTCATAATTATTGATGCATCTATAGGAGAAGTTAAGCTCAATCCGTGAAAAAAAAGCAACATATTAGTTGAAACTCCAAGTAATCCACACAGCATAAGTAAAATAAAATCCTTCTTATCAACTTTTTCTTTTACAAACTGTTTCACTATCCAGAATAATAATCCAGCGCCAATAACTCTAATTAAAACAAATGCTGAAGCACCAATTTTATTGGGCATTACTCCTTTAGCAATTAAATAGTTTGCACCATAAATAAGGTTTGCTCCTAATAATGCTAAATGCGCTTTTGTAGTATTTTGACTCAATTTAATACCTTTTTAATTGTGGTGTCCAAAGTACAATTTCTTATATATAATTAGTTAAAGATTAATTAAAAATAAAGACTTTACAGTTTTCTATATAAAGCGTAACTTTGCGCTTTCAAAAATGGAATAATTAGAATGGAATACAATTTTAGAGAGATAGAAGAGAATTGGCAAAAGTATTGGGCAGAAAATGAAACCTTTAAAGCTGAAAATATATCAGATAAACCAAAGTTTTTTGTGTTAGATATGTTTCCGTACCCATCAGGTGCAGGATTACATGTTGGGCATCCGCTAGGTTATATAGCATCAGATATTTATGCACGTTACAAACGCCATAAAGGTTTTAACGTAATGCATCCGCAAGGCTATGATTCTTTTGGGTTGCCAGCCGAGCAATATGCTATTCAAACAGGGCAGCATCCTGCAGTAACTACAGCAGCAAATGTTAAAACTTATAGAAAACAATTAGATAAAATTGGTTTTTCATTTGATTGGTCTCGTGAAGTAAGAACTTCTGATCCAAATTATTACAAATGGACACAGTGGATTTTTATTCAATTATTCAATTCGTGGTACAATAAAACAAGCGATAAAGCGGAAGATATTGAAACATTAATTTCAATTTTTAAGGCGAAAGGAAATGCAACTGTAAAGGCTGCTTGTGAAGATGAAATAGCACTATTTTCCGCAAAAGACTGGAAAAAATATTCAGAAGAAGAAAAACAAAACATATTATTAAAATATCGTTTAACATTTTTATCTGAAACAGAAGTTAACTGGTGTCCTGCTTTAGGAACTGTGTTGGCAAATGATGAAATTGTAAATGGTGTTTCGGAACGTGGAGGACACACAGTTGTTCGAAAAAACATGAAGCAATGGAGTATGCGAATTACGGCATACGCACAACGTTTGTTAGATGGTTTAGGTAAAATTGACTGGCCTCAACCATTAAAAGATTCACAAACTAACTGGATTGGTCGTTCAGAAGGAGCAATGGTTTCTTTTAATGTTTTGTCTAATGGAAATGCAGATAGCAAGAAAGTAAATTTAACTTTTAAAGAAATTGAAGCACTTAAATTAAAACGTTCTAATCCTTCAAAAGCTGAAGCATTGTTATGGGATGTTTTAAGAAAGAAAAAAGGAGCATCAAAATTTAGAACCAAGTACACCATTGGTACTTTTTTAGTAGATTTTGTTTGTTTAGCAAAAAACACAATTGTTGAATTTTCTGGAAAAGAAGATGAAGCAGCAAGAACTGCTTATTTTGAAAGTGAAGGTTTTAGTGTTGTTCGGTTTTCTATTGATGAGGTTTTAGATAATTCAGTTACCGTTGTTTATAAAATAGACAACGCATTGCAATTTCCAAAAGCACATAAATCAAAAGAGAAAATAGAAACTGTTGAACTAGATTCGGAATTTAAAATAGAGGTGTTTACTACACGTCCTGACACTATTTTTGGTGTAAGTTTTATGACTTTAGCTCCAGAACATGAGTTGGTTTCAAAAATTACAACTGAAGCTCAAAAAAAGGAAGTTGAAGCGTATATTAAAAAAACTTCAAAACGTAGTGAATTAGAACGTATGGCTGATGTAAAAACCATTTCTGGTGTATTTACAGGCGCTTACGCTTTGCATCCATTTACAGGTGAAAAAGTTCAAATTTGGATTGGAGATTACGTATTAGCAGGTTATGGAACAGGTGCTGTAATGGCGGTTCCTTGTGGTGATCAACGTGATTATGATTTTGCAAAACATTTCAATATTGAAATTCCTAATATTTTTGAAGGTGTTGATATTTCAGAAGAAGCTTGTTCAGATAAAGAAGGAGTTAAAATTGCAAATTCAGATTTCTTAAATGGCTTAACTTATAAAAAGGCCATGAAACGTATTATTTTTGAAATTGAAGAAAAAGGAATTGGATATGGAAAAATAAACTACCGATTACGTGATGCTGTTTTTAGTCGTCAACGTTATTGGGGAGAACCATTTCCTGTGTATTATAAAAATGGATTGCCACAAATGATTGACAAACAATATTTGCCAATTGTGTTGCCAGAAGTTGAAAAATATTTACCTACTGAAGATGGAAAACCACCTTTAGGAAATGCATTAATATGGGCTTGGGATACCAATACAAATACAATTGTAAGTAATAAACTTGTCACCCTGAGCGCAGTAGAAGGGTCTAATGATGATAACGGAATTTATCCATTAGAATTAAATACAATGCCAGGTTGGGCAGGAAGTTCTTCTTATTTCAACCGCTATATGGATCCTGAAAATACCGAGGAATTTGTTGGTAAAGAAGCAGTTGAATATTGGCAAGATATAGATTTATATATTGGTGGTAGTGAGCACGCAACCGGACATTTATTATATTCTCGTTTTTGGCAAAAATTCTTGTTTGATAAAGGAATTGTTCCTGTTGACGAATATGCTAAAAAATTAATCAACCAAGGAATGATTACTGGAACGAGTGCTTTTGTTTATAGAGTTTTTGGAGATGCTCCTATGAGTGGAACAGCTCCTGAAAATGTTAAAGCGGTTCGCGGAATATTTACTTCAAATATATTTGTTTCAAAAGAAATTTCAGAGAAGATTGAAAAAGGAACTCTAGATTTTGATTTGGAAATGGAAATTTTAAATAAGGTTAATAACCAAGCAAAAATTGCGAATGGCAAATTAGATAAAGAAGAAACGAAGTTTGGAGATTATCAAAAAATAGATTTTACACCAATCCACTCGGATGTTGCTTTTGTAAATGGTTCAGATGAATTGGATGTTGAAGCTTTTAAAAACTGGAGAGAAGAATATAAAGATGCTGAGTTTGTTTTAGAAGATGGAAAATACATTGTTGGTCGTGAGGTTGAAAAAATGTCGAAATCTAAATACAATGTTGTAAACCCTGATGCTATTTGTGAAGAATATGGTGCAGATAGTTTGCGTTTATTTGAAATGTTTTTAGGCCCTTTAGAGCAATCTAAACCTTGGAAAACTTCAGGAATTTCAGGTGTGCATAGTTTTTTAAAGAAATTATGGAAATTATACATTGTAAATGATGCCTTTTCAGTTTCAGATGAAGAACCAACTAATGAAGAGTTAAAAACGTTGCATAAAACTATTAAAAAAGTAGAATACGATATTGCTAATTTCTCCTTCAATACATCTGTTTCAAACTTTATGATTGCAGTAAATGAGTTGACAGCTTTAAAATGTAATAAACGTGCAATTTTAGAACCTTTAGCAATTATTATGGAGCCATATGCGCCACATATTGCGGAAGAATTATGGAGTAAACTTGGTTATAAAACATCTGTTTCAACAGTAGATTTTCCAATTTTTGAACCTAAATATTTGATTGAAAGTAGTAAAGAATATCCAGTTTCATTCAACGGTAAAATGCGTTTTAAATTAGAATTGCCAATGGATTTTAGCAAGGAGGAAATTGAAGCAGCAGTTATGGCTCACGAAAAAACACAAGCACAGTTAGAAGGTAGAACACCTAAAAAAGTAATTGTTGTGCCAGGCAAAATTATAAATATTGTAGGATAAAAAAATAAAGAATGAAGAACCGCGTCATTCCAGAGAAGAGAAGAAAATAATTGTCATTCCTGCGCAGGCAGGAATCCATAGAAAGTATATTAGAATCCAAATCACAGCGTATGGATGCCTGTTTTCACAGGTATGACAGGGAAAGGGATTATAATAGCAAACGATTAACTAAAGGAATTAAAATAAATGATTGATAAATACGAAATAATAGGACTTATTGCTGCCGTTTTAACAACATCGTCTTTTGTTCCACAGGTATATAAAACCTGGAAAACAAAATCGGCAGGTAATTTATCTTTAACAATGTACATTGTATTGTTTATAGGTATAATTTTGTGGTTAATTTATGGTATTCATTTAAATAGTTTTTCTATGATTTTGGCAAACATAGTTACTGGAATTTTAGCACTATTATTGATCCTTTTTAAATTAAAATATAAAAAATGAAATTCAAAAATAACTTAAATTACAATACACGTAAAGTTCATAGATATATGGGGCTTTTTATAGGAATACAGTTCTTTTTTTGGACACTTGGCGGATTGTATTTTAGTTGGAATAACATGGACGATGTTCATGGTGAAACATTGCTAAAACAAGAGCGTAACTATTTTGAGGATATTAATTTTTCTCAAGTTCAAAAAGGAATAGATTCCTTAAAAACAATAACTGAAATAGATTCAATTCACTCAATAAAAGTAATTGAAGCCTTTAAAAAACCTATTGCACAATTTCATTATTTTAAGAATGGAAAATTTACTACTCAGCTAATAAATCTTGAAACAGGAAACTTAAGAAATCCTTTTTCTGAAGAAGAGAGTTTGCAAATGGTACAAAATAGATTAAAGGAACCAATTGCTATAGAAAAAATGGTTTTAGTTGATGAAAATTCAGTGAGCGGTCATCATGAATATAGAGGAAAGCCACTACCAGCTTACGCATTTGTTTTAGATCATAGCACTAAAACCACTATTTATGTTGCTACAGAATTAGGTCAAATTACAAGTGTAAGAAATAATAATTGGAGGCGTTTTGATTTTTTGTGGATGCTTCATGTAATGGATTATAGCACAAGAGACAATATTACAAACTGGACACTTCGAATTTTTTCAGGTTTGGGTCTTATAACCATTTCATCAGGGTTTATGTTATTTTACTTAACCTCACGAACTGTTAAAAAAATAAAGAAGAAGAAAAATTCCTAATTAACAGCGTTTTACTGGTACATTTATTGCTGTATTGCTTCAAATTTTATTAAGTATATTTACTTTAAATTATAGCATGAAATTAAAACAACTTTCCTTACGTATTCGAATATTTATATCAATGATATTGTTGGTATTGTTAGCTTCGGTTTTAATTGCAACTGTTACAATTTACCAATATAAAGAGCAAACTGAGGAGTACAATAAAGGAAGGTTGAATAGAAAAGAGGAGTCTGTTAAAGCAACCATGAATTATTGGTTGAATTCACCACAAAATTCTTATGAAATAATTGAAGAAAACTTAGCCGTTATTTTTAAGGAAAAAATTTATGAAATTTCTGATATTGAAAATCTTAAAATCAATATTTACGATTTAAAAGGATTGATGGCGAAGAGTTCTCAATCTGGATTTATAAAAAGTGACTCTCCAACCATATTATCTGATACTATTTTAAGTAATATATCTAAAAATTATGAGCACCGACTTATAAACACTAAAGTAATTGATGGTACTACATTTCAATCATCCTATTCGTATATAACCGACAATAAGTTTAAACCTATAGGAATATTAAACCTTGAATATGTTCAGGATAATACTACGCAAAACGAAGATTTAGAAGAGTTTTTATATCGTTTACTATTGGTTTATATTTTAATGTTTGTATTGGCAATTTTACTAGCCTATTTTATATCCAGTTATATTACTAGAAATATAAAAGCGGTTACGGATAAAATGAGGCAAACAAGTTTGGATAAACGGAACGAAAAAATTATTTTAAAGAATGCAAGTGCTGAAATTTTCACATTGGTACATGCTTACAATGCAATGATTGATGAACTTGAAGAAAGTGCTTTAAAATTAGCAAAAGGTGAACGAGAACAAGCTTGGAGAGAAATGGCTAAGCAAGTTGCACACGAAATTAAAAATCCGTTAACACCAATGCGGCTTACAGTGCAAAGTTTTCAACGAAGATTTGATGCTAATGATCCAAAAATATATGATAAAATTAATGAATACAGCAAAACATTAATTCAACAAATAGATACTATGAGTTCTATTGCATCAGCATTTTCAAATTTTGCTAAAATGCCAACTCAAAAATGTGAGGAGTTAAATGTGGTAGAAGTAGTAAAATATGCCTTAGATATTTTTACAGAAGATTATATTTCATATTTTCCAAAGCAAGAAACAATTATTGCTGAACTAGATAAAACTCAATTGATTCGTATTATCACTAATTTAGTTAAAAATGCCGCTCATGCTTTAGATGAAGTTGAAAATAAAAATATTGAAGTTACAGTTTCTCAGGAAAATGAAAATGTAATTATTAAAGTTGCTGACAACGGAAAAGGAATTTCTAAGGAAGATAAAGAACGTGTGTTTGAGCCAAAATTCACAACAAAATCAAGTGGAATGGGTTTAGGCTTACCTATGGTTAAAAATATTGTTGAAGCCTATAATGGAACTATAACATTCACAACACAAATAAATAAAGGAACCGTTTTTAAAATAGTATTACCCAAAAAATAATTATATGAATTTCGAAAATATACTAGTTGAGCAAAAAGAAAATTTAGCTGTAATTACAATTAATAGACCAACTAAATTAAATGCATTAAATAAAAATACCATTGAAGAATTGCATATAGCCTTTGAAGCTTTAGAATTAGAAGCTTCAGTTAAAGTTATTATTATAACTGGTAGTGGCGAAAAAGCTTTTGTAGCTGGTGCTGATATTTCTGAATTTGCTAATTTCACTGTTGAACAAGGAACTGAATTAGCAAGAAAAGGACAAGAAACATTGTTTGATGTTGTTCAAAATTTAAGTACTCCGGTTATTGCAGCTGTAAATGGTTTTGCTTTAGGAGGAGGTTTAGAATTGGCAATGGCTGCACATTTTAGAGTTGCAAGTATAAATGCAAAAATGGGCTTGCCAGAAGTTAGTTTAGGTGTAATTCCTGGTTATGGAGGTACGCAACGTTTACCACAATTAGTTGGTAAAGGAAAAGCTATGGAAATGATTATGAGTGCTAGTATGATTTCTGCTGAAGAAGCTAAAGAATATGGATTGGTAAATTATGTTGTTGAGCAAGCTGAATTACTACCGTTGTGTGAAAAACTAGCCAGTAAAATAATGAGAAATTCATCTGTAGCAATTGCTGCTGCAATTAAAGCTATAAATGCAAATTATACGAATGGTGTAGATGGGTTTAGTGTAGAAATTGAACAGTTTGGTTTGAGTTTTGGTACTGATGAATTTAAAGAGGGAACAACAGCATTTTTAGAAAAACGCAAACCAAATTTTTAGTAAGTAACTTAAAATACAAGCTAATTTCATCTTACACAAAAAATTAATTAGAGGTCAGTATTTAAATTCATATCTTTAAAGCTAATAAAAAT
>TARA_R110001583_G_scaffold32107_7_pt1 | contig 105016 bp, 91 predicted proteins | sample TARA_R110001583 | Tara Oceans TARA_R110001583 (sample SAMEA4398432) | marine metagenome | biome: Polar Biome; feature: [MES] marine water layer (ENVO:01000295) within the mesopelagic zone...; material: water (ENVO:00002006), including particulate matter (ENVO:01000060) such... | reverse complement strand
CCCCCCATGTGCGGCCAGCATCAACCGGATCGGATCGCGCCCTGTTTGGGCGGATGGAACATCTCGCGCATCACTTGCCAGCATAACCCACATCACTTCACGGCTGGCTTCATCAAGGGTGCGCGCCACCACAACAAAGCCAAGGCACCGGTAAAACGCAATGCTTTGGTCAATATTGGCAACGCTTAATAACGGAGTAGCAGCATTCAGCATCAATCAGGCCCAGCCATTCATCCATAATTTCTAAACTTTATGCTGCCAGAAAATACCCGGCAAAACTATGGCACGTTGCATCCGTCCCCCGCTTAAACACCTAAACCACAGTCCCCACCAACCGGCCAATCACGGCGGTTAACAGCATCGCCATCATGCCCCAAAATACCACCCGCATAATGGCGCGTGCTTTTCCTGCCCCGCCAATTTGCGCACCGAACCCGCCCAAAATCGCCAGCGCCAGCAAGGCCGCCGCCGCAACAGCGGGGATAATAAAGGCCACAGGCACAAGCAACACGGTTATCAGGGGCAAAAAAGCCCCCAGGGCAAACATCAAGGCCGATGTCACCGCCGCCTGCATTGGCCGGGCCACATTAACCGCCGATAACCCCAATTCGTCGCGGGCATGGGCGGCAACGGCATCACCTGCCGTCATCTGCTGCGCCACCGTCATCGCCAGGTGCGCGTCCAGCCCCCGACTTTGATAAATGTCGGCCAGTTCGCGCAATTCACCTTCGGGGTCTGTTTCATGTTCGCGCCGTTCGCGCGCCAGATCGGCGTTTTCGGTATCCGATTGCGAACTGACCGACACATATTCCCCCGCCGCCATCGACATGGCCCCGGCCATCAACCCTGCAACCCCGGCCAATAAAATATCGGCCGGTGCCGGGTTTGCGGCCGCCACGCCCACAATCAGGCTGGCAATCGACACAATCCCGTCATTGGCCCCCATAATGGCGGCACGCAGCCAACCCACCCGTTCAACCAGGTGTTTTTCATTGATACGGTGATGGGTTTTCATGGTGTTGCCTTTGATGAGGGTTATTTAGAAATTTTACATGGCTTATTCATTTTTGGAACTGGCGCGGGTCAATCTTTGCCGGGGGGCTGTTTATTTGCGGGTTGGCACGTCAAACAGCATCGTCATCAGTTTTTCGGGCGTTTGATCCGCCGGGTCGGTTCGGCCTGTAACGGGTCGTCGGGCCAGTAATGACGGGGATACCGCCCCTTCATTTCCGCCTTTACCTGCGCATAAGACCCCTGCCAGAACCCGATCAAATCCGATGTGACCTGCAACGGGCGCTGGGCGGGCGATAATAAATGCAAGGTCACCGCCACCTTGCCCCCGGCAATTTTCGGTGTTTCGGTTGCGCCGAACATTTCCTGCAATCGCACCGGCAAAGCCGGGCCTTCGGGCCGGTAATCGATCCGAATATGCGATCCGGTCGGCACAGTCCAATGGGTGGGGGCCAATTGGTCCAGCTTTTGGCGCTGGTTCCAGTCAATGCCCGATATCAGGGCTTCGGCCACATTCACCTGGCGCAACTGACTGCGCCGAATAATATCGGTTAAATACGGGGCCAGCCAGGTTTCCAGGCTGGCCAGCAACCCGGCATCGCTCATATCGGGCCAGTTTTCGCTGTCCTGTTCATGCAAAAACGCCAGCCTTGTGCGCAGATGTTCGCTTTCCTTGCTCCAGTTCAGGCATGAAAGGCCCAACTTGCGCACGCCATCGACCATCGCCTGTGTCAATTTCGCTGTGTCCACGGCATCATGAACCGGCTTTTCTTCCAACACCAATGCGCCAATGCGCCGTTGCCAGCGCGCCACCACCATGTCGTTCTGGCTATCCCAGAAAACCTCGGTCCCGATATGGATCTGGCTGGCGAAATGGCTTTCAAGGGCGGCCTTTGATACCGGGGCGGCAAGGTAAATTTTTGCCTCGCGCGATTGCCCGTCAAGCTCGGCCACCGCCAGCCATGGCTCGGACGCCAGCCCGTCTTCCCGGGATAAAACACCGCCGCGCCCGCCCGACAAACGATAGCGTGGTTCGCCTCCGCGTCGGCGCTCGCCAATCCGGTCCGGGTAGGCAAAAGCCACCAGCAACCCCACGCGGTCGGCAAAATCAATATCGTTCGTGGTATCGTCAACAGGGCGGCGAACAATTTTGCCAACCTGCTTTAAACGCCGCGAAAGCTGGCGTGTGGCCTCGGCCAACATACCCGGTGCGCGGCCGCGCGCCATGGCCTCGATGCGCAGGCGCAAATCGGCCCCGGCACTGCGCATAAAATCACGATCCGACAATAAAGCCGCCAGTGCACAGGCGGTATCGGCCAAGCCCAGTTGCTGGCCCCGCACCATCATATGCGCAAGGCGCGGATGCACCGGCAATGCCGCCATCGCCTGCCCTATTTGTGTAATGCGGTTGGCATCATCCATCGCATCAAGGGCACGCAACACATCGCGCGCCTGATCAATCTTTGCGGCCTCGGGCACATCCAACCACGGCAGGCTGGTCACATCGGCCACACCCCAACGCGCCAGTTCCAGGGTTAACGGGGCCAAATCGGCCTCGGCAATTTCAGGCGCACTAAATTGCGGGCGCGCCCGGTGTTCGGCCTCGCCCCACAGGCGATAACAAATGCCTGGTTCCAGTCGCCCGGCGCGGCCCCGCCTTTGTTCGGCACTGGCTTGCGATGATTTAACCGTCACCAGCCGCGTCATCCCCGATGCCGGATCAAACCGGGGCAATCGTTGCAAACCGCAATCGACCACCACGCGAATACCATCAATCGTCAGGCTGGTTTCGGCAATCGCGGTTGCCAGCACAATTTTACGATACCCCTCGGGTGCGGGCTGAATGGCAAGATCTTGCGCCCTGGTGTCCATCGCCCCATACAGCGGGGCGACAATAACCTTGTCCTTGGCCGCAAATAACGGCCGAAGCTGGCTTTCCACCCGGGTAATTTCGCCCTGCCCCGGCAAAAACGCCAAAATGGAGCCATGTTGCGTTGCCAACGCCTCCCGAATGGCCGCAACCATGTTGGTTTCAATCCATTCACGCGGCTTGGGCGGCATATAAGTGGTTTCAACCGGAAACGCCCGGCCTTCGCTGCTGATCAACGGGCAATCGCCCATCAAAGCGGCAATTGGCCCACCATCCAGCGTGGCCGACATCACGATAATGCGCAGATCATCGCGCAAGGCTGCCTGCGATTCCAGGGCCAGCGCCAGCCCCAAATCGGCATCCAATGACCGTTCATGAAATTCATCGAAAATCAGCGCGCCAATACCCGAAAGCTCCGGGTCATCCTGAATCTGGCGCACCAAAATGCCTTCGGTTACCACCTCGATCCGGGTTTTGGCCGATATTTTGCTGTCAAACCGCACGCGATAGCCCACCGTCTCGCCCACCTGTTCGCCCAGCAATTGCGCCATGCGCCGCGCACTGGCCCGTGCGGCCAAACGCCTTGGTTCCAGCATGATAATCTTGCGCCCCGCCAGCCAGTCGGCACCGCGCAAGGAAAGCGGCACCATGGTGGTTTTACCCGCCCCCGGCGGGGCCTGCAAAACAGCATTGGTGCCATCGACAAGTGCCGTTTTCAAGGCGGGCAGAACGGCATCAATCGGCAGGCTGGGAAAATCAGACGTCATAAAACCCCGACAGTTTCCGGCATAAAAGGCTGTGCGTGTTATTCGACATTAAACCCGGTCTGGCAAGCCGCGAAACGTTGCCCGCCTTACGGCGAAGGCCGCCTGACCGCCAGAACAAAGCCCCGTTCCCCGCTGATCCGCTGCAAGGTTTTCAACCCGCGTATCAGGGCATAAAGCTGTTCCATATCACCGTTCTGGCGGGCAATGCTTGCTTCCTTGCGGGTCAGTTGAAACAGGGCAGAAAACGCCGTGGGATCAAGGCTTTGCAAAACCGCTTCTTTTTCCGCGCGGTTCTGGTCCGGGTGATCAAAACAAAGGGGTTCCATCATCGTCCTTGTTTACCAATGCCAAGTGTTTCCTTATCAATCATAATTGACAATGCCCACACCATCCATGCCTGCGTCCAGCGCATAAAAACCCGCCGATCTTTGCCAAACCGGCCCAACCCGGCATAAAAAACGCCGCTTTTTTGGTCAAAAAGCGGGTCAATGGCAAACAGGGCCACATCGCGGGCCTGCGCCAATGCCCCAAACCGCTGTAATGTAGCCATTGCCTGTGCCACCGCATGGCTATCAAGATAGCGGTTTTTACCCGCAAAGCTGCGCGGCAAACCCTGGCCGTCAAAACATGCACGTTGATAAAACTGCCAGCCCCGATCCATCGCATTTTGCAAGCCCGGCCACCCGGCACCATCAAGGCGATGCAGCAAGTCCAGGATATATCCGCTATGAAAGCCATCGATAAAGCCGTGATGCGAACGCTGGCCATAGACCCACGCCCCGTCATCGCATTGCTGGCCTAGCACCCGGTCAATCGCGGGCTGTGAACAGGGATTACCCGGCACCAAGCGCCATAATATCCACGCCGCCCACAGGGTCACATTATGAATTTCGGCATCCGCCCCGGCGATATAGGCAAAATAACCGCCCCCCGCCCCCGTTGCCGACGGGCCACGCCACAAATCGCGCTGTAAAAACATGGCTGCCGCCTGCAATGCCGGGTGATGGGACGGTAATTTGCCGCCGTTCAGCAAACCATCGACCACGAAACAGGTCACAATGGCATTGGATTGCCCCCGCCTGGCAAAAAAAGCCCGCGCCTGCCATGCAAACGGGTAGCCCCAGCCACCATCGGGGTTTTGCATCGCCAAGACCTGATGCGTTATGTCCCCGGCAATCTTCGGCCCGTTAAATCCCCCCTCGGACGATGGCGGCGAAACGGACCAATCTGCCACCGGCACCCCGTCAGCCGCCCCTAACAGCAACGCCAGCGTTTTCGGGTTCACCATAGGGGGAATGGCGGCCCCGTCGCGTATTCTCGCCGGGGCATTTTTCATCGCCTGCAACCATGCCAACCGGCTGATACGATGGCGCAATATGAAAGACCCGATGCTATATTTACTGTGTAATCCATCAAACGGATCGGCCCCGGCAAACCGGTTTTCTGCCATATGCTGCCACACCCGGCCCCGCACAGCGCGCAAGCGTTCGGTTTCATCCACCGTCATCGCGCTGTTAGAGCTCACCGTCATCCGCCTGCATTTTCACATGCCATGCCACCCCGGCGGCAAGGCCGCTACACAGTAAATAATGCCCGTAAGACAATGTGTTGTCCGTGATCATTGTGATCATCACCGCCAGCAAAATATAAACCGCCCCCTTTGAGGCCCGCACCAGCCAAATCATCATCCCCCATCCGATCAGCCACAAGGCCGCCCCGACGATACCGCTTTCATAAAGCATGTGAAAATGGTCGTTATGCAAGGCCCCGAACGAAGATGCGGTTTGCAAATGCTGCAATTGCCGTTCAATCGCCCCGGCCCCAAAGCCTAGCCAGCGATTTTGCGCTGTGCCCTGCCACCATTGCTGCCAAAATAGCTGCCAATAGACCAAGCGCCCGCTGGCATGGGTGAATAACAACCGTGGCAAGGCATCCATCACCGACCACAAAGCTCCCCCCGCCAATGGTAAGCCCAACAGCCAGGTCCAGGCATGGGTAAAACGAAGACGCGCCGCCATGACAAGAACCATTGCCAAAACCGCAATCCGGGTCTGACTGGCAAAGATGCCTCCCGCCGCAATCACCGCCACCACCAGCGGCCAAAATCCGGTTTTAAGGGTTTCGTCTGGCGCTGCCGATTTTGTGTGCCCCGCCACCGCCATCACAAACAGGGCAAGAAACAAAAACGGATTGTTCAAACGCCAGCCTTCGCTGGTGAGCAAAAATTCACTATCAATCAAAACATAAACAAGCACGGGCACCATGAGCAGCCACAGGCAGCGTCGCCCCTGCATCATGCCCACGGCAAGACCCAACGGTAATATTGCCAGATTTCCCACCAACCGAAAGGCCGCCCCCATATCCGGGGAAACCAGCAAAATCCAGACCGAAAGACCGCCCCAAACCAGCGCGGCCAATGCCACATCAAGCATGAATACCGCGCGCGTCATCGCGCCCAATATTCCGGTTAAGGCCCACAAAATCAGCAGAATTTTGGTAATTGTTCCGCCCAGTGGCAATGCCCATAACGACACCGCAATAACGGCCATACCAATAACAGACATAAAAACCCGCAACATCCCGGTACGCCCTTGCCTGAGATAAGACACAGCACCTTGTCGCCTCGTATCTTTATCGCTTTTCTCATTTTGGCGGTTTTGCTTTGAGCTGGATGACGGGATCAATTCTCTCTCATTGTTCTACGTGGCAAAATGCCATGACACGGGGCCGGGTTGAACCTACACTTATGTCCTGCATCCTCAGGGGTCAAATCCCGTCATGACTGCCGCGACAACCCGCCGGGTTCTGATATTTGAAATATTGACCGCCCCGGTTTTGCTGGGCGGAGCACGGCCATGGGCGATCGCACTGCTATCGCTTCCGGTTGCTGTCGCCCTTGTGGGCCACATCCTTCACCAACGCACGTCAGCGGAACGTCATTTTTCAAATTCCAGTGGGGTCATTTTCCTTATCGGGGGCATCGCCTGTGTTTGGCTTGCTTTGCAAGCCCTTCCCGTATGGCCATCGTCAATGACCCTGCCGTTTCAAACCACCTCGCTGTCACTCGCCCCATCGCACGCGCCCGATGCCGTTCTTTATGTGTTGTGGCTTGGCGCCATTATCATGCTATGCGCCGCACAAAATGATCTAAAAAGCCAGCTTACCATCATCTGCCGGGCCATCGTCGCCAGTGCGTGTTTGCAAGCGGCCATCGCGACAAGCCTGTTCGCACTGAATGCGCCGGGCACTTTATGGTTTGTCAAAACCGCCCATATCAACGATTTCACCGGCACCTATGCCAATCGCAATGCATTTTGCGCCCTGATGGCGGCAGGTTTTTTCGCCTGTCTTTATCTATGGCAGCAGCCGACCGGCACAGTCCGCGACAAGCTGGACCGACATGGTGGCTGGCTGGCACTGGCAATTGTGCTGCTTTTATCGGCCCTTGCCAGTCATTCGCGCGCCGGTATCCTCGCCCTGATCATGGGTACCATCATCTATATCTGGCTGGCATTGCCGGGCCGAAACGGGGCAAAAATACTAACCCTGTCAGCAACCATCCTTGCCATGACCGGGGCTGTTTTTGCCACCCCGGCACTTTCCACCCGCTTCGCCCAACTGGCCCGGCGCGACTGGCTTCAACGCGATGATGTCTGGCAAAGTGCGATAAACGCTCTTATGAACCGCCCGTTTACAGGCTATGGCCCGAACGGTATTGCTGCTGCCCTGCACTACGCAGCATCACCGGGGTTAAATACACAAGCCCGCTGGGCCAGCAGCCATAATTTATGGCTTGATGGCATGTTGGTGCTGGGTCTGCCTGTCTTCCTGCTCATATGCGGGCTAACGGGCTATGTCATCACATCCGTGCTGCGCAATATGGCGCGCCAAGCCAAAACACGCCCGCAATTCGCGCTTATCATGGCTGTTTTAACTGCTTTTTTGGTGCAATCCCTGTTTGATGGCGTTACGGCATTACCTGCGGTGATTTTACCCGCCCTGCTCATGGTCGGGTTGGCAATTCATCATCAAACCTCGGCCGCACCTGCATCATCATCGCAGCCAGCAACATCTCAACCTTTTGCCTAACCGCTTCATCCTTACCTGCAAGGGTCATAATCACCCGAAGCGCATCGGTCAGTTCCGCCCGGCGTTTTGCCTGCTCATCCCGGGATGCCACAACGTTCGGCAACATTAAAATCCGCACGCGCACATCTTGCAGCAACACATTCACATCATTGGGATAAACCCGTTTTAACTGTGTTAACAATTTGCTGGCACGGGGCCAATCCTGCGCGCGCATCGCACGGTCAATCTGCTGGTGCTGGCTTGCCAGAACAATGCCGTCACCATCCCGAAACGCGGCTTGATAATCGCGCAGATCGGGCAAGGCCCGCGCCACCTGCCAAATCTGCCAGCCCGCCAGCCCCAACATCATAACCGCCATCGCCAAACCCGCGACGATGGAAATTCGTATCCCGCGTTTTGTGCCAAAACCGGTTTGCAACGGGTTTTGCGGGGCGGCAGAAGTGCTAGCGGCTAGGTTTGGCACATCTTTGTGCTCAAAATCACGACGATTGCGTCCTGTCATGGTCGTGTTCGCCGTTTTTTGCCGCCGTAATAGGCCCCACGGCGCGAAACACCACTAAAAATGAGGCCATCTGCCGCGCAATCGGCCTGTTCCAGGCGTTGAATGGCATCAAGGATATCATCCCGACGGCTTTTTTGCGCGCGCAACAACAATAACCGGTCATCCGCCGCCCGCATCAGCCAGATCGCATCTGCCACCGCCAAAACCGGCGGTGCATCCACCACGATATAATCATAGCGATGGCGCAAATCCTGCATCAAACCCAACAGCTTTTCCGCCATCAATTGCCCGGCAAGGGCCGACGACACGGCATCTTCCGCGCCTAAAAAATCATAATAAACATCCCCCGGTGTCCCGTCGTGATCATCGGGCAGCCGAACCGGGAAAATCGCCTGATCCAGCGCCGCATCACCTTGTAAAACCAGCGAAAAATCCGGCTTGTTGCTATCAACTGGCCCAACACGCCCGGCAATCGGCTGTTTCTCCAGCGTCGGGCGGCGCAAATCTCCATCCAGCAACAAAACCCGCTGTCCATTTTGGGCAAAACGGGCGGTTATTTTTTGGGCCAACCGGCTTTTGCCCTCGCCCGGCATCGGCGATGTTATACAAACAACCCGCCCACCAGATGCATCGCCAGAACCTTCATGGTTCACGTTACGCCCGGTGTCGCGCCGCAAACGAATAATGGTTTGCAAATGACCAATCGCCTCGTTTTCTTCTTCCGCCACCCGCTTGGGCGGGCGGGTGGCAACACGCGGCAATACCGCAAAAACCGGCAGGCCGGTTAACGTTTCAGCTTCACCAGCCCGGTGCAAGGCCCGGTCAAAATATTCGCGCAAAATGGCCGCCGCCATCGCCAGCAAGGCCGATAAGGCAATCGCAATCACCGCGATGTCCTTGCGCGAGGGAAAAACCGGTTTTCCCGGTGTTTCGGGAATTTGCACAATTTCAACATCGGGGCGCAATGCGGCCAGTTCCGACTGCATGATCCGCGCCCGATCTGTCAAAACCGATACCTCGGCAGTTACGGCATCAAGCTTGCGACTTAACTGATCAAACGCCAGCCGGTCGCGATTATCGCCCGCAGCCTGCGCCATCACCCGGTTATATTCCTGTGCAAAGGCACCAAGCCGGGTGGCCGCATTTTGCGCATCGCGGTCAATGGCGGCAATTTGTGCGGATATGGCGCTGGTTAAATCATGCCGCGCCTGGGCAATTTGCGCATCATTGGCCATCACCAGCGGGTGGCGTGGCCCATAACGGCGGCCCAGATCAGCTTTCGTTCCCCGCAAAACAGCCAGGCGCAAATTCAGTTCACGCACGGTTTCGCTGTTGGCAATTTCGGGCAGCTTCATCAAGTGCGCCACATCGCCCAGTGTCGCGGCAATCGCCTGTTGGCGGGCCTGCACCGCCAAAAGATCAATCTGTGCCGCCTGGCGTTGCGCGCGAATATTTTCCAATTCTCGCCCCAAATCGCTGTCGCCCGAACCTGCCGCACCGCGACCACCAACACCCGCAACAAAACCGGTCAAGGGGTGCCGGTCTTGCCAGTCAATCAACTCTTGCTGAATGTGCGCCAATGCGGCGTCAGCTTGCGCGCGCTGGCGCACGGTTTCGTCATATTGATCGGCCAGCTTGCGGCGCAAATCGTTTTCGCGTTTCCACACGTAACTATCAATCACGGCGTCCAGCATCTCGCGGGCGCGTTCCGGGTCCGGGTCAAACAGCGATATTTCAATCACACGGGCGTTATTGATTTGGGCTGTTTTGATCTTGCCACGCAAAATAGCGATATCGCGGTTTTCGCGCATCCTTTCGGCCGTCATGCCTGGCGGCACCACCATCGTATCTTGCACCGGTTTGATCCCCAGCCAGCGGGCCAGTCGCGACGGTTTTGGATCGAAGACAATGCCATCGCCTTGCAAAACAGCCCGCGCGGCAGACAAAACCGCCGTGCCGCGCACCATTGCCATCTCGGTATCAAGATCGGAAATTTGAAAAACCGGTGCGGGCGGCGCGTTATCTGCCAATGCCAACGGCGCCGGTATCGACGGTAAAAAGCCAATCTGGCCAGACGCCCGAAACATCGGTTGCCATAGCGGCACCAAAAACACGCTCAAAGCCAGGAAAACGGCAAACACCAGTAACGCCCCGCCCCGGCGACGCCAGATCAGCGGCACCATATCGGCCAGCGTCACGGCCTGCCCAACCGCTTTGATCCGGGAAGAACCCTGCGTCATCTCATCTCGTCAAAACTTGGCATCATTAACTTGCCCAATTGGCTCTAAACAAACGGGAAACAGTCATTCCGGCACCATCGAAAACTATCGGGGGCTGGCATCATCGGGCCACCAGCCATCGTTTCCGTTGGGATTCTGTTTTACCGGTTTTTCATCTTCAAACGGGGCGGGAATATATTTATCGCCATGATCCGGGGGCAGCGCATTTAACCAAACCAAACCGGGACGATAAACATCAATCCCTGTATTTTGCGGGGATTGTTCCGGTTGATTTACAGGCGAAAACCGGTCAAACCCGTCGCCCGTCATACCAAATGCCGCCGCCGACAGGCCGGGCGCATATTGAAACGCCATTTGGGCCGGGTCGCCGCCGCCTTTGCCATATCGCAAAATCGCCACCAGCAAGGCCTGCATCAATATACCCTGTATGCCCCCCATCAAGGTGGCGGGTATAAATTGCTGCACAATCAATTTGGCAAAACACTGTTCCAGCGCCTGGATGATTTTAACGCCAATGTTTTGCAAGGTTTCGCTCTGCGGCACTTTCACCGTCAACTCATCGCGAACAGAATTGTCCCCCCGCCCTGTTTGCGGTGCAACGATGTCGGAATATTCAAAAAATGCGGCCAAAATCCCCGTCAGGGTCTGCCCGTCAATCGCAGGTAACATCCCGGGATGTTGCGCCTGCACCAGTGAGGTAAAAAACCCGGCCATAACGGTCGCAACGGATCGCACCATGTCATCACTGTCGCCCCCCCGCCCGGCCCCATTTGCCACCAATTGCGACAATTCGTGTTTTAGCTGTGCGCCAACATTGTTCTGATCCGACATCTCCGGGGCGTTTGCACGGGCAGGCAACGCCGTCTGCCCCAGTGCCGACCCGGCCCCTAAAACAGACCCCATCACCGCAGCACTTGCCAGCAAGCTGATCAATGTCAAACGCGACAACCGCCAAACCTGCCAATGCCGGTTTTTTAACGCTTGCCCCGCCACCAGCACTGCAAACTGAAACAACCCTTTGGCATAGCGTGGGCTCATGGCGCGCGGAGCCTGCAAGACCCGCCATAACCATTCCATCCCGGCATTTTGCCAACCCATCGGTGCGCGTTTGACCTGGCCTGAAATCACATCAAAGGCCCCACCAACCCCGATCAGCAGCCGCGCCCCGCTGGCATCGGCATAATCCATCACGAATCGTTCCTTGCGCGGGCTGGGCAAGGCCACAAACACCACATCCGCCGCGCTTTTGGCGATTAAATCTGCCATTTCGGCGTCTGTCGCATCATAGCCGTGCCGCCACCCGGCAAGGGTTAAACCGGGATAATCATGCAACAGTCGGGTGCGGGTGCGATCCACAATATCGGGGCGTGCACCCAGCAAAAAAACCGATGATCCCTGTGCGGCCAGGCCCGGCATCAGGGCCATCATTAAATCAATCCCGGTTACGCGCCCGGCCAGCCGATACCCCAGCAACTTTGCCGCCCAGACAATGCCCATGCCATCCGCACTTAAACAATCGCACGACCGCAAGGCATCCCACAGGGCGCGGTCCTTGCCCGCCGCCACCAGCTTGATCGCATTTAAGGAAATATGGCGCAGGCGCTGGTTCTGTTCCAACCCCGCCAGAATATCGTTGCACAATTGTTCCGACCCGCGCCGGTCCAGTTGCAGGTCAAAGAAACGGTTGTTTTCCCCCAAGCACACTGCCCCCCGGTTCAGTTTGCTACCAAATGAAACCCTAGGATGGCATAAGTTAACAAAAAAACATCCCTATATTGAAAGCCAAACGTGAAAATTGCACTGATTACCAATCTGATCCCGCCTTACAGGTACTGTTCCCATGCGATACTTGCAAAAATGGTGCAGGCATCCGGTGGCGAATTTCGCATTATGCGTACACATAAAACCGAACCCCAGCGCGACTGGCCCGATCAAACCGGCCCGTTTTCACAAATCATATTTCCTGGCATTAAGCTGGCATTATCTGAAAACCGGTCTATCGCCATAACATCATCGCCCGCGCGGCATCTGGCGCAATTTGCCCCCGATATCGTCATTGTCTCAGGCTTTGGCTGGGCGATGTGGCAGGCACATCATTGGTGCCGGGCGCAAAACATTCCCTATATTGTCCGCTTTGATGGCTGGGCACAGTCTGACGCCGCCTTTAAAAACCCGTTGCGGGCGAAAATGCGCTGTATCATGATTTCCCATGCCCAAGGGGCCATTGCGGCCAGCGCGCCGGGCAAACAATGGTTTTTGGACCACGGCATAACGGCTGATAAAATTTCGGTTATTCCCATCGCCCCGTCCTTTGCCCCGTTATCACGCGAAGCCCTGCCTGATTTTGATCAACGCCCCTATGACCTTTTATGGTGCGCCCGCCCGACCGCACAAAAGGGCTTTGACCATTTTCTGTCCATCGCAAGCGCCCTTTCGCGGCAACACGCCATTTCCCGCATCTGCATTGTCGGCGTGCCCGCCCGTAACGCAACAGCCATTCAGGCAAAATTGACCGCATTACGCCTTGGCGGCATCACAACACTGCTTGCGCCAATGCCCCCGCACAAACTGGCCCCGGTTTATGCCAGCGCCCGTCTGCTTTTGTTGCCATCGCTTAACGATGCCTATGGTGTTGCCGTGGTCGAGGCCATGGTTTGTGACACAATCGTTGTGGCTTCTGATCAGGTCGGTGTTGCCCGTGATGTACTGGTTGCGGGTGAAACCATGTTGCCCCTTCCGCCTTTGGGCATGGAAAACTGGGTGACATCGATCAAACGCCTGTTGGCCGATCCAGCCTATCGCAACCGGCATTTATCGTTGCAAAAACAAGCGATTGTGCGCAATACACCGCGCAATATTGCCCAACAGACATGGCTGGCGTGCCGGGCGGCCATCGGGTAAACAGCCGTCCACCTGCAACAGGCTTACGGGTTTGTTTTGCCTCAACCCATAATTGTCAGATATGGTTTTATCTGTTTGCAACATTGCGGGCATATTGGGGAATTGGCCGTTTATGAAAATGCAGGGTGCTTTCGTTATCAAGGATCAGGTTACATGCGAGGCCATTGCGAACGCGCGCATGGCATGTGGTGAGCTGCAATGACGGCCGATATCTGGATGATTGGCAGGATCGACCAGTTCGCCATTTTAGGCGCGCACCTCGCATCCCAGGGCCGGCTTGCCCGCTGGGACAGTTTCTGGCGGCATTCTGACGCCGCTCCCCAAACCGGTAACTTTCTGAACCGCCCTTCCCGACGGGTCGATGCCCGTCTTTCCTCTATTCCCGGTCGCCATCTCCTGCCCGATCTTTTGGGCCATGTTGCACGCAAATGCCGGTTGCCGGGTTATAATCTGGCATCAGATCTGCCTTTATCGTGGCTGGCGGCATCGCACCTGCCGGTAACGGCGCGCATCTTGCACGGACAGGGCAATTATAGCCTTCCGGCCATGCGACGGGCGCGTAAAAACGGTGTGCTGACCATCAGTGATATTACCGGTCAACTTGCCCCCATCCGCGCCCGACAGCTAGGCGATGAATACCGCGCCCATCACCGGAAATGGCGTGAAATATCGCCGTTGCTGGCCCGCCGTCGTGTGCATGAAGCCCGCTTTGCCGATGCTGTTTTTGCCCCGTCGGAAACGGTTGCCCAGGGTTTGGCAACCTGTGGCATTGCCGAAAACCGCCTCCATATCGTGCCATTCGATGCCCCCTTGGCCCGGCAGTGCCTTGCCCTGCGTCCTGCCCCAAATGTCGCGGTGCCCGGCCCCCCCTTTGACCTGCTTTACATTGGGGACATGGCGCTGGCAAAGGGGCTGGCAACATTGATTGACGGGTTTAAAACCCTGCGCACCCGGTCTGGCCCGGTGGTAAAACTATCCCTGATCGGTCCTGCGCGCGATTGTGCCCGATCCCTGTTGGCCCAATTGCCAAATGGCGCAACATGGCATGGACCACAGGCCCCAAACGCCATTCTTGATGCCTTGAAAACAAGTGATATTTTTGTGTTTCCGTCCCTTTCCGAGGGGTCCAGTCTGGCCGTGCAAGAAGCCATGGCAACCGGCCTGCCCGTTATCACCACCGCAGCGGCGGGCAGCATCATCAAAGACGGGCATAGCGGCGTTTTAATCCCGCCGCGCGATCCAAATGCCCTTGTTCTTGCCATCACACGGCTGATGCAGGACCGCACGCTGGCAGCAAAACTGGGGCAAACCGCAAAAAATGCAATTGCCTCCCAGCTTGGCGAAGGATATGGCAACCGGGTTTGTGCAGCCTATGACCGGGTATTAACCCGTCATGGATAACCGCGCCCCGCTTTGGATGATTGCGGCAACCGTGCTGAACCGGGCGGGGGGATGGATCATGGTCCTGATTTTGGGCCATGCCATTGCCCCCGGTCTTCTCGCCGATTATTTCAGCGCCATTGTTACCATTGGCGTGGCCGTTAGCCTTACCCAGGCGGGTTGTGGCCCCTTGCTGGTTCGGCTGGCGCAAAACCGGCAAATACAGGCGATTATCGCCATTGTCATGCTGCGCATTGGCCTTGCGCTAACCGCCATTATCATACTGGCCCCCGGCCTGCTGCCTGTTACGTGGCCGGTGCTGATCATGCCGCTGGCCGCCGCCCTGTCGCCCGACTGGATCATCACTGCCCGCCTGCAATTTCACCGCATTCTGGCAATAGGCAGTCTTGGCCAAATTGCCGGTATCGCCATCGCACTTTATGCCAGCACCAGTGCCAATGGCGCAGCGTGGCTTTATGCCTGCGCACCTGCGATAAGCCTCACATCCTGCCTGGCATCGGCTTTTGGGGCATGGTCTGGCCGACATGACATCGCACAAAACGACGGGGCCTCGGCCAATACCCTGAACATCAAAATCTGGCCGCAACTGGTTTCATTCACCTTGCTGGCGGGGTTATTACCCAATATTGATATTGCGTTTGTGCAATCCTCGCTTCCGCCAGGCGACCACGATGTGCTGATGCTGGTGCATCGCCTGTTACTATTGTGCGCTGCCGGTTTTAGCGCCATATCCGGGGTGTTGTTTGCACAAAAACAAACCGGGGCCGGGCGCGATATCTGGCTGTTACTGCCCGCAAGTTTTATCGCCCTTGGCTTGCTGGTTCTGCCCGATACGGCCTTAACCCTGCTATTTGGGCACAGCACCGAACAAAGCGCTGACATATTACGCATAGCCGCCCCATGGCCGCTTCTGTTAGCACTTGTGCTGCGGCAAGTTTTGATCCTGCAGGAACACTCCGGGCATTTGCCCCTGGCAGCACTGGCACTTGGCATTTGTCTAAGCAGCGCCTGGGCGCTGGCACAGTTGGGCTCGGCCAGCAGCATTCTTGTGGCCATGAATACCAAACTGGCTGTTTTGGCAGTGCTGTTTGTTGTCGCCACACGGTTTAACATCTGGCAAAGGCAGCCCTCATGCCAGAACTAATATCGCGCATTATTGATAACCGCCTGATCAGCGGCAGCTTCGGCACCGTTACTTTTGGTCCGTGGGGGGTCGAGGCATCGGACCGCATTTCATTTCTGACCCTTGATGATCACAGCCGCCATGTGCAACATGCGCGATCAAACGTTGATTTTCAAAATTCACGCTGGCAGTTAGAGTATCAAACCCGCCATCCACAGGGGAGCAATGCCATCACCTTATCGGCCCGTTTTACCGCCATAACCGGCGGTCCCCTGCAGGATGTGGTCATCCGGCTGGTGTTTGACAAATCCGCAATTGACCATGGCATCATTGCCGGGCAAAAAGTTTATCATCGCGATAGCGACAAATACCGTCTGTTTCCGACACGCAAGGTTCAATTGCAAACCCGCGATCATCACAAAATTGATGTGACACTGGACCACGCCGACGGGGCCGGGCGCTTTGCCCCCTATATGTATTTGCGTGACCGCGATGCGTGCTGGATTGTTCACGCACGCCTGCTGCCAACTGCGCCGATAGACGATATCTGGCTGCGCTGGGCCAACCGTTTTTTTACGCTAACCTGCCCGCAAAAACTGGCCCGTCTGATATGGCGATTTCCCGGCGGCAAGGCCTTGCTGTGGCGATTGCGCGAAAGATGGGGCCGCCACGCCCCGGAAATACAGGCGGTGCCGCTCAACATTTTAAAGCCGGGCCAAAGCCTGTATCTGGAGGTCACATGCCGGTTTTCATAAACCCGCCAGATAGCGATAAAAAAACAATGACGGCGCCGCCGACCCCTGAAACCCGTGCCGCAGACCAGACACCTCAAAGCCGGGCGCATCGCCTGGCAAAACTGATTGCCGATATACTTTGTGCCCAACAAAGCCCGGATGGCAATTTTCCGCAACACAGTTTTTATGCCACCGCCTTTGCCGTTGCCCTGTGGCAGGGGCTGGAGTGCGATAAATATCAACCTGCCATCACGGCCGCGATTGATGCCTTGCAAAATCAGGCCAATGACCCGGACTATCATCGCGAATTTATCGAATTTGCCTTGTATCAGGCCCCTGGCATTTCACAAGATATGCGCAAGCGCATTCTGGCGGGCAAACGCTATCGCAATGCCCGTGTCGCCAACTGGCTGATCTTGCGGATGTTATGCCTGGAAAAAGGAAACCGGCCATCACGCCTTGTTGCCCGTGTGATGTGGCGCATAATCTCGCGCCATTTTCGCGATGGTGCTGCTTTTATGGACCGTAAAGGTAGCTTCTCGGCGCAATATCATGCCTTTTGCGCCACCCTGCTGAGTTTCAGCACCCGGCCCGTTTGTCGCGAGGCGGGGCGCATGGCAACCGGGCTGATAACGGAACTGGTGGCAACAACCGGCCACGCCAACCTGATTGGCCGGGGGGCCGGGCAAAGTTTTGGCACCGTTAGCGCCCTTTATGCCCTGCTAAATGCCGGTGAAAATACCTGTGCCACCATTTTGCTGGATCAGATCGAACAAAGCCTGATCGCAAACGGCACATTGCCGCTTAATCTGCTGGCAAAAGGCGGCGGACATTCCAGCGCTCCGTCCGCCCCGTTTTTCGCTCAATCGCAAACACCAATGCCCGCATCGCCCTTTGCCAATCCCGGTGCCGATACCGCCCTGCCCGCAAATGTCATGCCGCTACGCGCCCATTCCATCCCGGCTACCTATCACCCGTTCAAACCTTCATCAGATGCGACCCTCGCTGATAAAGCAGACCGGCCCTTCGCCCATAATCCCGGACCAGACAACCCCGAAACACCGGGCTGGTATAGCTATAACCGCGAATTTGACTATCTGGCTTTTGCCGGTTTTTTCCTGCTACGCGCGGCACAGTTGCCGCTGACAACGCCGGAAAACCCTTCGCCGCCAACCGCGCCCGCAAAACCGCAAAACCGCAAAAGCAAGCTTGTTTCGCCCTTTCACCATTGCAGCACGGCGCATTATTCGGCCCTGTTTAACCTGTCGGGACGTGCGCCCTACGACGTTACCCCGATGCCGGTTGTGACGTCCCCCGGCGGTCACATCATTTTGCCTGCTTGTGGTGGCGAACAGGATTTTGCCAGCCTGTATGGTGCCGCCAGTGTTCCGCTGCCCTGCTGCCCGCTGCGCAATCAGTTTGCCCGCTATGATACAGCAACGTATCAAGACGATACAATTTTGGTGCACTTCCATGTTGGTGGTTATATTGGAACACGGCGGATCGTCTTTTTCCCCGATGCCATCGAATTTACCGACCGCGTTGACATCAACCCGGACATCGCCATCAATGACAGCCCGGACACCACAACACCTGCGGCGCAAACCGACGATATTATCCGCCTGTTTCGGCTGTTTTTGCCCCACGACCTGCACGCAACCCAGCACCATCCCAACCGGTTGTCCTTTCCACATATCGGGCTGGAAATAACCGGCTCATCGCCTTTGCATTTAACCCCGTCCAAGCATTTTTCTGCCTTCGGGCTGGCGCAAACCCTGTTTTGCCAAAAAACCGCGCTTGAGGATGGCACATGCCAGGCATCGCTGAAACTGCACTGGCTGGCAAAAAACTGATGCCGAAAAATGCCGATGCCAAAGCTGGCAAAACCATTACCGTAATCACAACAATCCACAATGGGCAGGGGCACTGGCCGGGATTTTTTGCCAATCTTAAAGCCCTGCTTGGCCAAAATGACGCGGCCATCCTTGTCGATGACGGATCATTCCCCGCCGTTTGTTTACCACCAGTCTTGCAAGACGACACCCGTGTCACGCTGTTATCCCCAGGCCGGATTGGCAGGGGGGCTGCCCTTAATTTCGCGATTTCACACGCCCGAACCGACCTTATCGCCATTCAGGATGTTGATGACCGCAGCGATCCGGCCCGCCTGCGCATAATGAAACAACTTGCGGCCCACTATCGCGATCAACTGATATTTTGCCAAGCCACCCGGCAAGACGAAGCTGACGGGGTTATGCCAGCATCATCCCTACCCGAAAATGCACCGCCCCGCCCGATACCGGCCGCACGGCTTTATCGCGGCAATCCGTTTCATCATTCGGGCCTCGCTTTTCCCAAAACCCTGTGGCAGATGGCGGGCGGATATGACACCACGTTGCCCTGCTGCCTTGATCTGGATTTTTATTTACGCTGTCTGGCCCGATCCGGGCAGCCCCTGCAATTGCTTTCTTGCCCGCTGATAACCCGCCACACCGGTGTTGATCGCCACTATGCCCGACTGCCTGCCAGAATTTACCATGAAACAGTTTTAAACATCCGGGCAAAATACCGGCCCCGAATCGAACCGCCATTCTGGACATATCTTTATGATTTACGGCATTTTGCCCTGGCAATTTGTGCCCGCATAAAATGGCGACAGAACAGCGATGCCTGACGCCAAGCCAACGCCAAAACACATTCTGGCCGTGGTGCATTTGCCGCCCCCCTTGCATGGGGCGGCCATCATGAACCAGCGCGCGATACGGGTTTTGCAGGCTCAATACCGGGTCACAACCTTGCCGTTGCGATTTTCCAGCGATATTTCACAAATTGGCCGGGCCAGCCATGCCAAATACATATTAGCCCTGTGCTATCTTTGCCGCCTGTTCTGGCATTTATTCACCAACCGCCCCGATCTGGTTTATTTCAGTTTTGCCCCGACCGGCCCGGCTTTTTGGCGCGATAGCGTTTATGCCTTGCTCATCCGTGCCTTTGGTGTGCGGTGTGTTTTTCATTTGCATGGGCGGGGCCTTAAAACCCTGCGCAATCACTCCAAAATCGCCGCATGGTTACAACGGGTTGTTTTCAAAAATCAGGTCATGATTATTCCTGGGCACTCCCTGAAACCGGAACTGGTCGGGCTTGATTGCGACACCGCCATCCTGGCCAATTGCGTTGACATCCCTGCACCGCAAAACGCGGAGCCGCAACCCCCGCACAATCCTGGCCCCCTTCGCATCCTGTTTTTATCCAACCTGATCCGCACCAAGGGCATCGACACCCTGATTGAAGCACTTGGCCTTTTAAATAAGCGGGGCATAAGCTTCCGGTTTGACATTGCCGGTGCGCCGGGGGATGTCTCAGAGCTGCAATTACAGGAAATGCTGTACGATGCTGGTATTGCCAATAACAGCCACTATCACCGGGCCGTTGACCCGGCCAAAAGAACCACTTTGCTGCAAAACAACGATATATTCGTCTTCCCCAGCCGCTATGCCAACGAAGCCCAGCCTTTGGTGGTGCTCGAAGCCATGGCGCATGAGGTTCCTGTTATCAGCAGTAACATTGGCACTCTTGGCGATATCGTCATTGAAAACAAGACCGGCTTTGTCCTGACCGGTAGCGGCGATGCGCCCCAATTGGCCGCCCATATTTTGCACGCCCATAACACACCTGCACAGCGGGCAGAAATGGCAAAGGCCGCCCGCACCTTATGCGAAACGGCCTTTCATCCCGATATTTTTGCGCAAAACCTGCGCGATATACTTGCGCGGTTGCTATAGCCCGGCTTTTACAACCGCCACAGCTCTATCCCGTCCGGGCGGTCTTCGCGGGGCAGCATGGCGCGCACATCGGCGACAAAACCTTTGCCGTTCGCCAGCATGTTTTGCACCATCGGCCAGCCGCCACCGACATAATCACGGTGCGAAACCGCCATGACCACGGCATCGGCAGGTTTAAGATCATCAAACGCACACAGCTTTAACCCGCCAAATTCGTGTGCAACTTCATCGGCATCGGCCATGGCGTCATGCACCTGCACCGTAATCCCGGCATCTTCCAATTCGCGGATAATGTCGATCACGCGGGTATTGCGAATATCGGGCACATTTTCCTTAAAGGTCAGGCCCAGAACCGTGACGGTCGGATTTACCACCCCGCCTTTGCGCAAAATCGCCCTTATTACCTTGTTGGCGACAACCTCGCCCATACCATCATTAATCCGGCGACCGGCCAGAATAACCTGCGGGTAGTAGCCCAGTTCTTCGGCCTTGTGGGTCAGGTAATAGGGATCAACGCCAATGCAGTGCCCGCCCACCAGACCGGGGGTAAAGCGCAGAAAGTTCCACTTGGTCCCGGCGGCGGCCAAAACGTCGCTGGTATCAATACCGGCGCGGTCAAAAATCAGCGACAATTCGTTCATCAGGGCAATGTTTAAATCGCGCTGGGTGTTTTCAATCACCTTGGCGGCTTCGGCAGCCTTGATGGTCGGGGCTTTGTGAATGCCTGCCGTTACCACACTGCCGTAAACTGCGGCAACGATTTCCAGCGTTTCCGGGGTCTGGCCGGAAACAACCTTGGTAATGGTGGTAAAACGGTGTTCGCGATCACCAGGGTTAATCCGCTCGGGCGAATAGCCGACCGTAAAATCAATACCAGCCTTCAAGCCCGATTGTGCTTCCAGAATCGGCACGCAAACATCTTCGGTGGCACCTGGGTAAACCGTGCTTTCATAAACAACGATGTCCCCTTTTTTAAGGACAGCACCCACCGTTTTTGACGCCGAACGCAACGGCGAAAGATCGGGCAGATTGGCCTGATCAATCGGGGTTGGTACGGTCACAATATGAAAGTCGGCCAGGGCAAGATCTGCGGCATTATCGGTCAAAAGCAGGTTCGCAGCCGCCAGTTCCGGTGCATCCACCTCGCCCGTCGCATCATGGCCCGAGCGCAATTGCGCAATCCGGTTTTTGTTAATGTCAAAGGCAACGGTTTGCCCATTATGTGTGCCAAAGGCCACCGCGACGGGCAACCCGACATATCCCAAACCAACAACCGAAATCTTGCGTCCGTGGCTCATAAAGCTGACTTTCTCATTTTCTGAAATGACCTACTGCTTCTATCGGCTGTTACAAACAGCGTCAACGCATAGCAAGACGTTCGCGGCAACTTTCAGATTAATCGCGCCAATATTCGGCAATGAACAGCACATAGACCGTCATCAGTTCCAACCGCCCCAACAGCATAGCAACGATCAGCACCCATTTGGTCGGGTCAGACAGGGCTTCGAAATTGCCCGATGGCCCGCCTAACGCACCCAGGCCCGGCCCGGCATTTGCCATGCCCTGTGCCACCAATGTAACGGCTGAGAGAAAATCAGGCCCGGTTGCCATCACCCCGACCGATAAAACCAGCAATGTCATCATGTAGATGAAAAAGAAATTGCGCACGCCCAGAATGGTCTGGTCATCGACCGCGCGCCCGGCATAGCGGGTCAGCAAAATCTGGTTGGGCCGCACCATCTGGCGCAATTGCCGCACCAAACCGCCCCACAGAATTTGCCAGCGAAAAATCTTGATCCCGCCTGCGGTTGATCCGGCACAACCACCAATCAGCATCAGCATGAAAAACAGGCCGATGGCAAAACTGCCCCAGGCGCCAAAATCGGTGGTGGCAAAACCGGTATCGGTCAAAACCGATGTCACATTAAACGCCGACACCCGCAATGCATGCCAAAGCGGCATATGGTTGGCATCCACATTCCACGCCGTCATCAACAAAATGGCCCCGACCAGCACACACAAAAACACCAGAACCTGGCGTTCCTGAAAAAAGGCGCGGCTGCCTCTGGTAAACAAATGCGCATAAAAAATCAGGGGTAACGCCCCGGCCGCCATAAAAACAATGCCGACAATTTCAATCGGGATCGAATTAAAATACCCCATCGAGGCATCCTTGGTCGAATAGCCACCGGTCGCAATGGTGGCCATGGCATGGTTGATCGCATCAAAGCTACCCATGCCCGCAAGGTCATAGCCAATCGCACACAACACCGACAAGCCCACATAAACCATTACCGTCAGGGCCGCCATATGCACCACGCGCGCCACCGGTTTGCCCGAAATATCCGATGATTCGGTACGAAAAAGCTGCATTCCGCCGACACGCAACATCGGCAGCAACATCATCGCCATCACAACAATGCCCACCCCGCCAATCCACTGCATCAGCGATCGCCACAGCAGCAGGCCCGGTGCCATGTTATCCAGACCGCTTAACACGGTGGAACCCGTTGTGGTCAGTGCGGACATGGTTTCAAAATAGGCATCGGTAAAACTTAGCCCAAGGCTGGAAAAATACAGCGGCAAACTGCCAAACAAACTGACCAGCACCCAGGCCGACACAGTTAACAAATACCCCGCCCGGGCATTTAACCGGTCCGACAACCCCCGGCATGACAATGCCAGCGATGCGCCAACAAACGAACACACACCGGCCGACCCGGCAAAAGCCCACCAGTCGGCATTGGCCATGCCCAGATCGACCAGCATCGGCACGACCATGGCGCATGACAGCACCACCAACAGCAAACCATTAACGAACAGGACAAAACGCACGGCACTGCCAAACGGTGTCATGAATTCTCCGGGGTTGCGATGGGCAAATACCGTAACAAGGAAACAGGCCCGGCACTGCGTATCAAAAAAGACAAAGGCCGGGCAGAACACCCCGCCACCAGAAAAGAACAAATCGTGTGGCGGGCATCCTGCCTGAAAGTAACCGCCATCTGCGCACAATGCATGCCCAAAACAAAAATGGCACGCCCCGGAAGTAAGCCGTCAGGACGCGCCATTTTTAAAAATCCACCGTGATCTTAACCCTTAACCACAATATTCACCAGTTTCGGGGTCGGCTTGGCAATGTAAATCAGCTTGACGATCTCTTTGCCTTCAATATGGCGGGCCACATTTTCTTCGGCCTTGGCAAGGGCCTCGACCGTGGCCTGGTCGGCATCGGCGGCCACCAGAATGGCCCCGCGCTTTTTACCATTGACCTGAACCGGCACCTCAAATTCATCGTCTTTGGCTTTTTCGGCATCAAATACCGGCCAGTCAAACCTGATCACCGATTTTTTGGCGGCAAATTCATCGGGTGCCAATGTGCTTGCCAGTTCTTCGCCCAAATGCGGTGCAAACGGGGCCACCATCAGGGCAAGGGCACGAATATGATCCGCGTGGACCGCACTTTGTTTGCCAAGGGCGTTGGTCAGTTCGATCAAGGCCGCAAGGGCGGTATTGAGGCGCAGATTGTCAATGTCATTGCCAACCTTTTCGATGGTTTTATGCACCAGGCTGTCAATTTTCGCATCAAGCACATCGGTGCGTTCCGCCTGGGTTGCCAGTTTCCAGACATTGCCCAAAAACCGCAACATGCCGACAATGGCATCAGACTGCCACGGCTTGGAGCTATCAAGCGGCCCCATATACATTTCATAGGCCCGAAAGGTATCGATTGTATATTGATCGCAAATTTCTTCCGGTGGAATACCGTTTTTATAGCGTTTGCCCATTTTACCGGGCACCGTGATCAGGGCTTCGTCGGTTTTGGCGTTAAACGGGCGTTTTTTGCCATCGACATCGCGCATTTCAACATCATGAATGTCAACATACACGCCGCGCGCATCCGTATAGGCATCGGCCGTGATCATGCCCTGGTTAAACAATTGCTGAAACGGTTCCGGGGTTTGCACATGCCCCAGATCGAACAGCACCTTGTGCCAGAACCGCGAATACAGCAAATGCAGCACCGCATGTTCGGCCCCGCCCACATACAGATCCACCGCACCGGCCAACGGCTTGCCGTTGTCATCCAGTGTTTTGGACCAATAATCGGCCGCCTCGGGCGCAACAAACGCATCATTGTTATGGGCATCGAAATAGCGCAGGAAATACCAGCACGACCCGGCCCAGTTGGGCATGGAATTGGCATCGCGTTTAAATGCGCGAACCGGATATTCCACCCCGTTATGAACATAAGTTTCCCCGGCTTTGGCATCGACCGGTAAAACCGCACCGTCATCGAGCACAATCCCGGCAACTTCCATCCATTCCCTGGCACGCGCCAGCGGCGGTTCGGGTTCGGAATTGGGGTCTTCGTTTGATTGCGGTTTAAAATCGGTCATTTCAGGCAGCAAAACCGGCAAGGCGGTTTCGGCCACACCGTGAACCTGCCCGGTTTCGACATCGAACAGAACCGGAAACGGTTCGCCCCAATAACGCTGGCGTGAAAACAGCCAGTCACGCAATTTATATTGCGTGCGACCCCGGCCAATGCCGTGTTGTTCCAGCCATTCAATCATCCGGGCCTTGGCATCATGGGTTGCAAGACCATTCAGCGAAACGCTGTCATTGGCGGAATTGATGTTTTCACCGGTGTCGGTATAGGCTGCGGCAAATGTTTCAGGTGCTTCAACATATTTTGCCAACAGCGCATCGCCTTGCAGGCCTGCGGCATCGGCGGGGGCGTTATCTTTAAGCCAGTTTTCGGTCGGGCGCGTGGTCGCCTTGATCGGCAGGTTGAACTTGCGGGCAAATTCAAAATCGCGCTGGTCGCCCGACGGCACCGCCATAATGGCACCGGTGCCATAGCCCATCAAAACGTAATCGGCAATCCAGACCGGGATTTTATCGCCCGTGACCGGGTTGGTGGCATAGGCCCCGATAAACACACCGGTTTTTTCGCGTTCGGCATCGTCCTTGGCCGACACGGCCTTAACCTCGGCGGCCTGTTTGCGATAGGCGGCAACCGCGTCTTTTGCCCCCTCGACAACCAGCGCATCCACCAACGGATGTTCGGGTGCCAGCACCATATAGGTTGCCCCAAAAATGGTGTCGGGCCGGGTAGTGTAAACGGCGATTTTGCGATCGACGCCCGAAACGGTTTCAACCGGGAAATTCACCCGCGCGCCCACCGAACGGCCAATCCAGCTTTTTTGCATTTCAACAACGCCGTTGGGCCAGTTCAGCCCGGCAAGGTCAGATACCAGCCGGTCGGCATAATCGGTAATGCGCAACATCCATTGTTTGAGCGGACGTTTGTAAACCGGGTAATCGCCGCGTTCGGATTTACCTTCGTTGGTGACTTCCTCGTTCGACAAAACCGTGCCCAGCATCGGGCACCAGTTTACCGGCACTTCATCGACATAGGCCAGGCGGGCGCGGTCAATCGCGCGGCCAATGGCGGCCCCTTCGGCTTTTACACCATCGCCTACCATGCTGGCAGGCTGGGCAACGCCGTCTTCATCGAGCAACCACTCACCGGCATCCAGCAGCGGGCGCAGCTCGGCAATCGGGCGGGCCCGGCCGATGACAACTTTGCCATCCGGGCCGGTCCATTCCATTAACGGATCATAAAAGCTGTTAAACAGCTGCAGAAAAATCCACTGCGTCCATTTATAATATTCCGGGTCGGTCGAGGCAAAACGACGATGCGGGTCATGGCCCAGACCAATCACTTCGAACTGGCGCAACATGTTTTCAATATTGGCTTCGGTGGTGATGCGCGGATGCTGGCCCGTCTGGATCGCGAATTGTTCGGCAGGCAGGCCAAAGGCATCAAAGCCCATGGAATGCAGAACGTTAAAGCCGCTCATGCGTTTATAGCGCGCCTTGACATCGGTGGCGATATACCCCAGCGGATGACCAATATGCAACCCAACCCCGCTGGGATAGGGGAACATATCCAGGATCACGCTTTTCTTTTTGCTTGGGTCGAAATCGGCATCGCCAGGATTTGGGGTGCGATAAATATCGTTTTCACGCCAATATTCCTGCCAGCGTTTTTCAAACACCGAGGCACTTTCCTGATAGTTTGCCACTGTAGAGTTTGCCACTTTGGGGGTTACCACTGTCAAACTGCTCCTGCATCTGGTCAGGGTCAAACCGTGGAGAAATCTCGACACGCCCTGACCGGGTAAAATTGCGAATTAAACCTTGTTCAATAATCGGGCTTGGCCTGCGGTGCAATCCCCCATCGCATTTATCGGCGTTAAATGCTGCACATATCGGGCCTTTTCATATGCCATGCGCCCCTTCGCCCCGGGCCAGATCACCCGCATAGAACCCCCACCTTCAACCCAGCGGTTAATACTTCACTGGCTTTTTACGTAAAAACATGCCAGTGTCGTTGTTGTAAAATTAACGCGCGTTCCCCCGAACGATCGCAGGAGTTGGAAAATGGACATCCTTGTTGGTGGCCAAAATATTCAAAATGCCGGAATATCAACACGTTCTGCCCAGGCTTATTTGCCCGGCGGAGATAGTGCATCTGGCAAGAATGGCTCTCAGATCGGCAAAGACTCGGGATCGAATATTTTTGGCGATGCCACCAAAATTTCGCTTTCCAGTGGCTCTGCCCAGGCGCTGACCACGGATCAGATGGTTTCGGCAATTAATGAACAACTGTCTGGTTCCGGGCTGTCGATCGAAGGTGTTAATCCTGATGATTACACACCCGAAGCCGTTGCTGACCGGATTTTAGGCGCGGTTTCCAACCTGATTACGGCACGGGCCGAAAACGGGGACGAAGCGCACAATATTCTGTCCGAGGCATCCAAGGGGATTGCCAAGGGCATTGATCAGGCGCGCGACCTTCTTGAAGGTCTGGGTGCGCTCAATGAAACGGTTACAGCCAGCATCAATGACACGCAACAGCGCCTTGATGATGGTTTGAAATCGCTTGATGCCCGTATCACCGAACTGTTTGGCCCGAAGAAGGACGACACTGTTGCGGCCGCCAAACCGGAAGGTGATAAACAGACCATTCAGACCCAGATTACGCAAACAGCGCAGGCCAGCCAGTATTCGGCACAATCTGCCGTGGCTCAGAACCGAAACCGCCCGCAATTTGGTGCCTATAACTGAAATTAAACGGCAAACAGGGCACAGAACTACACTCTGAAGCTGTTTGTTATTTTTTTCGATAAAATTCACCTTGGGATATTGAAAAACCCTGAAGGTCACCGACATCGAAAAACAGAATAAGACCGAGCAAGCCGCAAGAAGCAGACCGACCTGACACTCATATGTCAGGTCGGTCTTTTTTATGCGCCCGCAGACCATCTCTTATGTATAAATTTGTCTGAGCAAAATGTGAAACGACGCCCGTTCACAAAATCCGGGCCTGTCCAAAAGCACGTGGTTTTAGAAGTTGGGAATTTCGGTGCATCTTTATGGGCTGGCTAAAGATTTAACCTTTACAGGGGCTTTTTTGAAAATAACGGTTTGCCGTTGCACATTGCCCGCAATCCCCCGTCCAGCTCAAAAAAAAACAAAAAGGCCGGGAGGATAAAACAAACCCGCCCCGCACGGGAACAAAGCGCAGGCTGCGTGGTTCAATAGGTTAACAAATTAATAAGGAGAACACCGATGCGGGCCATCACCGTCCCCTTACGCGCCTTTGTCGCCGGCGCAGTTTCACTGCTTGCTTTTCCCGCCTTTGCTGAAGTCACGGCCACCGCGACCTTCCACAATATTGAAGGAACCAATATTGGCACGGCCAAGCTGACCCAAACCACAGGCGGCGTCGTGATCATGACTGCGCTAACCGGCCTTCCGGCGGACCAATGGGTGGCCTTTCACATTCATGAAAACGGTGAATGCGACACAGCCAGCGCCTTTACAACCGCTGGGGGCCATTTCAACCCCACTAAAAATCCACATGGTTTTCTGGTTCCAAACGGCCCGCATGCCGGGGACATGCCCAACCAATATGTCAATGAACTAGACAAAATGTTCAGTCAGGTCATCAACACCCGGGTCATCCTTGATGGCGGTACCAATGCCATTCGCGGCAAAGCCATCGTTATCCATGCCGGTGAAGACGATTATATGTCCCAGCCTTCCGGTGCTGCGGGGGACCGTATCGCTTGCGCGATTATTGAATGAACAGGCCTGGGCAACCGCAAAAACCACGTAGCCCGACATGCCCAAATATCATTCTTAAAGAATAACTGGCTTTGAAGTGCCGCCGATGCCAATGGCCCGGCGGCAAGAAGACGTTTTACGATAAAAAGGCATGTTTATGCCCCTCCCCACCGGGAGGACAAACAATTGCGGCCCGCGACCTGTGCCAAATGCCGCATTTTCCACATTCATTTCAGGGTGCCAATACTATCGCAGACAAAAAAGCGGGCGCACAAAGCACCCGCTTTAACTTCATCATGCCGTCAAAAACCTAATCGTCATTGCTGACTTCGTCTTCGCTCATATTGGTCATGCTTTCGGCGATCAAACCGGCACTTTCGCGAATGGCGCGTTCAATTTCGTTGGTCATTTCCGGGTTGTCCCGCAGGAAGTTTTTGGCGTTTTCACGCCCCTGGCCAACACGGGTGGAATTATAGGAAAACCACGACCCCGATTTTTCCACGATCCCGGCTTTGACCCCCAGATCAAGGATTTCACCCATCTTGGAAACGCCTTCGCCATACATGATGTCAAACTCGACCTGCTTGAACGGCGCGGCCATTTTGTTTTTAACAACCTTGACCCGTGTCTGGTTGCCGACAACCTCGTCACGGTCCTTGATCTGACCGATGCGACGAATATCCAAACGGACAGAGGCATAAAACTTAAGCGCGTTACCACCGGTCGTGGTTTCCGGGCTGCCAAACATCACACCGATTTTCATGCGGATCTGGTTGATGAAAATAACCATGCAGTTGGACCGCGAAACCGAACTGGTCAGTTTACGCAAGGCCTGGCTCATCAAACGGGCCTGCAAGCCGACATGGGTATCGCCCATTTCGCCTTCAAGTTCGGCACGCGGAACAAGAGCAGCCACGGAATCGACCACCAGCACATCAATGGCACCAGAACGCACCAGCGTGTCGGAAATTTCCAACGCCTGTTCACCGGCATCGGGCTGTGAAATCAGCAATTCGTCGACATTAACGCCAAGTTTGCGGGCATATCCCGGGTCAAGCGCGTGCTCGGCATCAACAAAGGCACAGGTGCCGCCCGCTTTTTGGGCTTCGGCAATCACATGCAGGGCCAGGGTTGTTTTACCCGAGCTTTCAGGGCCATAAATTTCAACAATACGGCCTTTGGGCAAGCCGCCAATACCAAGTGCAATATCGAGCCCGAGCGAACCGGTTGAAATTGCCGAAATGTCAATAACACTGCCACGCTGCCCCAACTTCATGATCGAGCCCTTGCCAAAGGCGCGTTCGATCTGCCCCAGGGCGGCTTCGAGTGCTTTTTGCTTATCCATAGTATCCTTATCCACCAAATTCAGCGCGGTTTGAATCATTGCTCGAACTCTCTTATTCCACAGGGCCGGGTCAGATGCAACGCGGGCGGTTCCCCGGTCCGAAATGCGGAACGCCACCGCTGGGTACCCTGCATAAAAAAATGGAACGTATCGCTGTTTTTCCACACAGGGGCGTTGAGAACATAATGCGAACACTGTCACATCCTTTTGGATGTTGCAAGTTTGTTCTCATTTCTTCCCTCAGAAATTTGCCTGCTAAAATCAATTTAATGAAAACAGAGATTTTAAGCCGACAATGCAATGACAAAACCGCTAAAGCATCCCCCTCGCCAGCGAACCGAACAAGATCAGGTAATGATTTTCAGGTGTTCATGCTTGTGGGTGTGTCCGTCATCGCTGTGGCGGTGGGCCTCGACATGCAATTCGCCCGGTACGATATAAAGGCTGCCGTGACGCACACCGGCCTGGGCCAGGATCTGATCGGCGAATTTGCGGATATCGCCGAGTTTACCTTTCAGCGTCACAATTTCAAGGCAGGTATCATGATCGATGTGGAAATGAACCGTTGAAACGGTCAGATCATGATGTTCGTGTTGCGCTGACATCAGACGGCTGGCCAGCATCCGTTCTTCATGATCATAGACATAATTCAGAACAGCAATGCCACTGCCGTTTTTGTCTTCGGCCAGTTGTTCCTGTTGCAGTTTTTCGCGGATCAGATCACGAAACCCTTCGGATCGGTTGGTATAGCCGCGCCCGTCCAGAAATGCATCGAACGCCGACATCAAATCATCCTCGATCGAGACGGTGACACGCGTCATACAAACTTCCTTTCCCAAATCACCCGTTATACCTGCCTGCCATAACATCATTGCTGACAGTTTTACAAAGGATGGCAGATGTTTCAATCAAACTTCGCAACGGCCTTTATCATAGCAGCCCCTGCGGACGGATTGATGATACAGGCCTGATCAGGCACCGTTCATTGAATTCTGACAAATTCAAACATTCCCGATACGAAGGGTGACAACCACAAAAATGCCTCATATGATTCAAATGCATAAACGGACAGCGACTTCCCTGTCATTTTCCGCTCCGTTTAAGCATTTGCTCGTGTCCCACAGATATTTTATCTGTTTAACTAACAGCCGTGCTTTTTTTTAAGTATGGCTGTTTTTTTTATTTATAGCAAAAACAGTACCGCAACACCGGCAAAGGCCATACAGGTACCAATCACGGCCTGCACGCCAACGGGTTTACGCAAGATCACAGCCTCATAAACAATCAGCAAAACCGGCGGTGTTGCCATTAAGGTACTGGCAATACCAACATTGGCGTTTTGCACCGCCAGCATCGACAACCACACCCCCATGGCCGGGCCGATAAAAGCACCCAGCATCAGCCATCTGCGCACATCGGGTGCCGTGCATGACACCAGGGTTCGGCGCACACGACCGGTAAGGGCGGCAATACCCCACATAATCAGGACGGCAACCAAGGTGCGTATCCATGTCGCAGACAGGGCCGAATACCCGCCAATCAGCGCGTATTTCGCTGTAATCAGATTGGCAACCTGGCCCATTGCCCCGCCCAGCCCGCACAAAATGCCGATCAGATACTGGCGCCCGTTCAAGTTGGCCGGTCGCCCCTTGCGGATCATGATCACGGTCAGAATGCCGCCAACCCCCAGGGCCACCCCGCCGATCTGGCCGGGGCTTAAAACCTCGTCGAACAGAAACCATGCCAGCACCGTGCCCATGATCGGCACCGATGACATCATCAGCATCGATAACCGCGCCCCCAACACGACAAAGGCGTGAAACAGCATGGCATCGCCAATCACCAGCCCCAAAACCGATGAAAGGGTGAGCCACCCCAATTGTTCGGGCGTGGTGGCATGCGGCCAGGGTTGACCTTCAACCAGCCAGTGGATAACCGTCAGACAGGCGATTGAACATAATAACCGCCCGCGATTAACACTTTGCGCCCCGACCTTGCCGCCAATATTGGAAAAAATCATGCTCGACGTGGCCCAGGTCAGGGCCGCCGTCATGGCGGCAGCTTCACCGAAAAAAGGGATCATGCAAGGGGCATCCAATCGGGAGACGCGAAGTCTCGTCTGAAAAGGCAGCAAAACCAAAAAGTGTTTCAATCACATATCGGGCAAATTCGCAATCGGAACGAACAGGGGGATGTGCTCCTGATATTGAAAAACAAGGACCCCGAAAGGCGGTACTGCAGACGGTTTAAACCCGTTTTTGTAATGCCAAAAACGGTTGAAATACATACTAAAATTGAAATTGTTTTATTGCCCCTATTATCAACCTGAGGAATAATTATTGGAAATTGTATAAACAGGGGAGACTACACGATGGATTCAAAGCAGCCTCATAAACAAGGACTTAAACGTCGCGATTTTTTGGCAGGTGTTGGGGCGGGGGCGATCCTGATGGCGTTTCCCATGATCGCAAAATCGGCGATCAGCAGTGCCAATGCCGCACAGGCCGCCCCCAAAGGGGCAAAAATTGCCAGGCTGGGCATTTATCCTGCCATTGGTATTTCGCGTGTGGGCGGCAGCAAGCAATGGTTTTTGGCCCCCGAGGTTCCCGGCCTGCCGCCGCACCCCGAAGGCGGGTTCAAGGATGGGCGGCAACTGATCAACAAGCAGGTCCAGCGGTTTCGCATTTACGCGTTTGACAACGAGGACCGCGTGATTGGCGAAATTACCGGCAATGATGCCACGATCAACTGGCAGGTGCATGTCGCCAATACCAAAGCCGCCTGGTACGGGTTTAACAACCCGCTTGATAATGGCGACCTGGCCCCCGGCCTGCCCGGCCAGATGCGCAACCAGTATTTCGTATCCGACAAAAAGCGCGAACAAATGCTGGTCATTGATGGCGGTGCCACATCCATTTCGGGCAAAGGCACGAACAAGGATGGCGGCATGGATGATTTTGCCATGGGCGGTTCTTTTTATGGTGACAACCCGGTCGGTCTTGGCGAAGTGCGCACCGATGATGACGGGCGCTTGCTGGTCTTTCCCCCCGATGGCAAATCGTCCAGCCCGGTAAATGCCGGTATTACCAGCTTTGCTGACAATGACGGCTGGCACGATGACTGGTGCGATGGCCCGGTCACCGCCAAAGTGACATTGGGCGATGGCACCGAAATGGCGGCCGAAGGGGCATGGATTGCCTGTGTCGGCCCCAATTTTGCCCCGGAAATTCCGCCAATCACCACCCTGTATGACGTGATTGACGATTTAAACGTTGCGCAAAAATGGTCCGCCGCCCCCAGCGAACCGCTATCGTTTCGCAAATATATTTACCCCACCTTCCGCCGCCTGGCCCTGATGGAATGGCTGACCAATGCCGCCAATCTGCGCGAAGGCTGGTTGAATGTGGGCAATTTTTCGGACCCTGCCTATATTGCCAAACTGGCCGATCCTTCGCCGGAAAACAAAAAGTTCCGCGAGGATGTCTTTGCCAAATTCCGCAATCCGGAAAATACCGGCCCCGATGCCTATAAAGAAGAACAGCTTAAAATGCCCTATATGCTGGGTGACGGGGTTAATTATGATGGCAGCCCGCTGCAATGGTTTCAGTTTCCCAAGCTGCAATATTCCTATTTAAAAGCCTGGGCGGCGGGCAATTTTGTCGATGATTTCAAGGATGAAAAAGCCGACGCCATTCAGGCACTTGACGACATGGATGTGGCCCTGCGCCCCCATGCCTTAACCGAAGCCGCCCTTGAACCCTGTTCGGGCGGAGCGTTTCACCCCGGCGTGGAACTGACCTATTATTTGCGGCTGGCCCCGATGTATGAACGCAACCGCACCCAAAATGCCGAACCGTTTCGCATTGCGCATGGCAACCGGCCCAGCCTGATCCAGAATATTGGCCGCTTGCTGACGCCGGAAAAGGCATTTAACGGCGGCAATGGCGCCCCGCCGCCGATTGGCCCGCAAATGCCAGGCGATTTAACCCGCTGGATGGGCCTGCCGTGGCAATGCGATGCCTTTAGCTGCCAACAAGTCCTGATGCAGTCGGAATTTCCCACCGCCGTCTGGTGGCCGGCATTGCTGCCAATTGATGTACTGCCGGAACGCTATTACGACGAAATGATGCGCACCGACCTTTCGACGGCCGAACGCGAAAAGTTCTTTGAAAACCGTGTCCCGTGGTCGCGCGGGGTGGCGGGCATTGGCTATCATGCCAATGGCAGTTACTGGGATGGCATCACCAATATGATTTCGCTGTGGCAACGCATGGGGTTTGTGGTGCGCAAACCTGGCCCTGGCGATGACAAACGCCCCAAAAACATTCCGTCAGAAATGTTTGTTGAAATGGAACGCAGTGACATGGAAATGAATTATTTCTGGACACCGGAAGACGGTGAATTGCCGAAATGAGCCGTGCCAGAATTGCCGTCATTGGCGGCGGCATTGCCGGGGCCGCATCCTGCATTGCGCTTGCACAATGCGGGGTGCGCCCGATTTGGGTCGCCCCCACCCCCACACCGGATCGGGACCGGATTGGCGAAACATTATCGCCTGCCGCCAACACCATTCTGGCCAATCTGGGGCTTGCCCATTTGTTAACCCGCCCGATCCACCGGGCGGCAAATACCAGTTTTTCAGCCTGGGGCAGCGATCAGTTACATGAACGAAATGCCATTGTGCATCTTGAAGGGCCAGGATGCGTCCTGGACCGGGCCGGTTTTGAACACGACCTGTTCACCGCCGCCCTTAAATGCTGTACCACCCATATTGACAGCACCGTGCAGCGCGCCAGCCTGAACGGCAAGAATTGGGATGTCACCCTAACCAATGGCGCGAAGCACAGCTTTCGCTATGCCATGGACTGCACAGGACGCAGCAGCACCCTTGCCATCACCCAAGGCGAACGGCACCGGGCGGATCAGCTCGTTGCGGCACATTGCTTTTTAAACCAGACCGATACAGATATAGAGCCAACACCGGCAACACTGATTGAAACGGCTAAGGACGGCTGGTGGTATGCCGCCCTTTTGCCCGGAGGCCGCATGGTGATCAGCTATTTTTCCGATCCCGATCTGTTGCCCGCCGGGATCAGCCGGGATTTTGCCACATGGTCCACACAGGTGGCAAATACCCGCCACATCGCCCGCTGGATCGACAGTGCCGGTTTTTGCCTGGGCGATCTGCCGATGCTGGCTAGTGCCGGCACAACATGGATGACACCGGTAACCGGGCATAACTGGGTTGCAGTCGGCGATGCCGCCGCCGCGTTTGACCCGCTCTCATCGCACGGAATGACAACGGCCCTGTGGATGGCCCGCCAGGCCAGCCACGCCATCTGCGCCAGCCAAAAAGGCCAAACCGACGCCCTGACATCCTATGAGGCGGCAGTTAAAAAAGGCGTCGCCAATTTTTTGGTCCAGCGGCAAAAAATCTATCAGCAGGAAAAACGGTTTGACGGATCGGTTTTCTGGCAGCGCCGACATAAAAATCAGATGTAAAAGCAATTATCGATGACAATAACTTGTTGAGAATGGGGTCGGCGCGACGTTGCGACGCGGCCCATGCCGCGAAAGGCAAGGGTTCAAAGATCCCGCCCGCCGACTGAGGGGCTTGTTGATCGGTTTTGATCAACAAGCTTTGATATAACATCACCGATACAACAGGATTCAGGATAAATTCAGGTTTTCAATCAAGACTGCACATTGCTTTAAGGAAGGCAGGATTGTGAAACACACATTGTTTATCATGGGCCTGTTGGCCGGGGCGTTAAATCTGCCAACACTGGCACAGGCCAAAACCAGCATCGTCTGCACCCTGCTCGCCGATGCCCAAACCGGTAACACCTTGCTGTCGCAAGGTGATTGCAACCAGACCGCCACCGCCGCCTCGACCTTTAAAATCGCGATCAGCCTGATGGGATATGACGCAGGCATTTTAACCGATGCCCATCATCCGGTTTTACCGTTCCAGAAAGGCTATCCCGACTGGCGTTCATCATGGCGCAACGACACCGACCCAAGCAACTGGATCAAAAATTCTGTGGTGTGGTATTCGCAACACATCACACGGCAACTGGGCGAAGACCGGTTTAAGGCCTATATCACCGCCTTCGATTATGGCAACCGCGATGTTTCGGGCGATGGTGGAACACATAACGGCCTGACCCATGCGTGGTTAAGTTCAAGCCTGCAAATCTCCCCGGCCCAACAGGTCGCCTTTTTACAAAAACTGGTGCGACATGAATTACCTGTGTCAGAAAATACCTATGATCAGGTGCCAAAGCTGTTTGACATCGGGTTGCAACCCAGCGGCTGGCACGTCTATGGCAAAACCGGTGCCGGGCTTTCGCAAAAGGCCGATAGCACCGTAATCAAGGGCCAACCCTGGGGCTGGTTTGTTGGCTGGGCATACAAAGGCAACAGAAAAGTGGTTTTTGCCCGGCTGACACATGACAGTACCCGCCCGGCCCAACCACCGGGATTTACGGCGCGCGATGCTGTGCTGGCTGATTTGTTTGCCCACGACGGCACGTTTTAGCCGCCCGTCACCAAAACTTTTATATCCGGCAAAACACGCACCCATTCCCCCCGACAGCGCGCCATCGCCTTGCGAAATATATAGCAGGCAGTATGGTGGGGGCCGTCGCAACACACAGGACAGCCTTCATGAGCCGGAAAAACACCGAAAACGCGCAAACCAAACCCTTTAAGGGCATTCGGCGTCATTTACATGACGGTGAAGTTGTGATCATGGACTTGCCGTTATCGGCCACATCCATTCTGGTACCTGGTATCATTAAAATCATCTGGCTGGCGGTGCTGATATACGCGGCCTATCATTACCGCGAGATTTACGATTTTCTGCGCCCCTATCTTAAATCCGCCGTCACCGGACCCGATGCCTTTGCCGCGCTGAACCGGATGTGGGAGAATTACGAATTTGTCTTTTCCATCGCCCTGTTTGGCGTGATTATTGCGGCGATTTCAATTATCTGGCGCATTTTTCGCCGCGCCCTGGGCCTTTCCACCGCCGCAGCACGCGACAGTATTTTACTGCCGCTGACGGCTGTACGCGACCTGTTCTTTTTTGAACGCGTGATCACCAATTGCCGCATTGTAACGCGCAGCGGTGTTTTCGTTAAAGATCAGGACGACACCGGGTTTGAAGCCATCAAGGCCACCCAGATTTATAAAAGCGTGATTGGCAATATCTTTGATTTTGGCGATTTACGCATAACCGACCGGCTGGGTTACAGCTTTATCCTGCGTCAGGTAACATCGCCTGAAAAAGTTGCCAAAGAACTATCGGATTTCTTTGGCCGGGTCACATCGCACCGGGCAAGCGACCCGGTAAACATTACCGGGCGCAGTCGCGAAACCGTGATTGAATCGCAAGACCAAAACCGCAATCTGCCGTCGGAAACCGAGACGTTCTAAAACAATTGGGAAGCTGGCGTCATGCGCCGAATGAACAATGGCAGACAAGAACCTTTAAACAGCCTGATCGGCCTGCATTAACGCCTGCTCAAGTTGTTCTATACCCTGTTTTGTATTGGTAAAAACGGTAATGCCGTTGCGTTGTAACAAGGCAACAGTGGCCCCAACACCGTTATGGCGCGTGCCGTTAAATTGCCCGTCATAAATAAAACTGCTGCCGCAGGACGGGCTGCCATCGGTTAACAATGCAAACTGGCACTGGCGCGAACGGGCAAGATCAAGGGCAATTTGCGCACCTGACAAAAAGGCATCGGTGACATCTCGCCCGGTATTTTCAACGATACGGGCATTGCCCGCCAAAACATCTGCGCCATCATAGCCCCGTTCAATTTCAGCGGGGGGCCGTGGAATGGGCAAACCTGCTGATATTTCCGGGCATACCGGCACCAGACGCCCTTCTTTCTGCCAACAATCAATCGCACCATGAACCAGCGTTTTGGCAGACCCGTTATAGCGCACCGGCGCGCCCAGCAAACACGAACTGATCAGGATACGAGCACGCACAAACAGGTTCTCCGAACGAAAAACACAAACTCAACACAACAAAAAGATAGTGTAATAATATACCTTATCCTGAAAACCGGGCTGCCTTTGCCGAAAAATTTACGCCCCGAAAGCGCGCTTTACATGGTCATTTTGATATCGCGATATCAAGCCAGTTGAGACGTTACCGTCACCAATCAGACGCACCACATGATCACCAGCCCGAACGGATCAGAACTGTTTCGCCCCGCCTTTTAGCAGGTGCTGGCGAAATATAACGATTCCGGCATCCAGCTTGGGAAGATAATCGCGATGCCGGGCCAAAACCCAGCTATAGACCGTGATCTCGCCAACACTATGTGCGTAAAAACCCGGCGGCACCCCGCCGGTTACGTCAAGGGAATAACCATCGAGCAGCATGGCATCGATACGGCCCATTTTGATCATGCTTTGCATCATCTTTGGCCCCCCCGGCACACGCACCACATTCGGGTAATTCGCCAGCAAGTCGTCAGACCATTTTGACCCCAGCCAAACACCCACAAACTGGTCGCGCAAATCACCCAGGCTGGTGACCGTGGCATCCTTTGTTACCAGCACTTCAGGCACCCGGCCAACGCGGGCTGAACCCGATAAAACCGGAACAGAAACTTCAGCGTCGAACCCGGGAGGGCGGGCAAAAATGCCGTCTACATCCCCGTTTTCGAGGGCCAAAACAGCCCGCCCGTTAGGCATCCAGACAGGATCAACGCACAAGCCGGCCTGCGCCATTGCCAGAATGTAATTGTCGTAATTGTGTTGCGGCCCCAAAACTTCGGGCATTGCCATAACCAGACATTCCCCACCTATCGGGCCATGTGCCTGCGCCGGGTGGAATGGCAATAAGGCAACAGCCTGCAGCACAAGAAAAACGACTCCCGCAAACTTGCGGGCAATATCAAAAGCAAAACAGTCCTGCACAATCAGACGGCTCCCTCCGGGCGCATAAATTTTATGTGCAGGTTTAAGCATATAGCGGTTGCATATGCCATAGTTTACACTTTCTAAAACAAAAAAGTGCAACCCCGGCGGTCCCCTGTTTTGCACCTATACATCATCAGCCACGCAATATTTTGCAATTACGGCGACAGGAAAGGTTAAAGGACTTCTTTCACCTTGGTTGCCAGTTCCTTTAACGAAAAAGGTTTGGGCAGGAAGTGAACGCCGTTTTCCTCGTCAAGTTCATCACGATAGGTATCTTCGGCGTAGCCTGAAATAAAAATCACCTTCAAACCAGGGCGCTCGGCGCGCAATATCCGCACCAGACTGGGACCGTCGAGACCGGGCATCACCACATCGGAAATAACCAGATCAATGGTTTTGTCGGTGTGTTCAAGAACTTCCAGCGCGTTGTCGCCATTGCTGGCTTCCAACACATCATAGCCCTTACCGCGCAACGCGCGCGCGCCAAAGGTACGAACGGCGTCTTCGTCTTCGACCAGTAAAATAGCACCGCTTCCGGTCAGGTCCCGCGACGGGGCTTCTTCGGCCACGACATGGCTGGCAGCCAGCTCTTCGGCGGTAATTTCATAGCGCGGCAAATAAATAGTAAAGGTAGTGCCCACCCCCATTTCGCTTTCGACCGAAATAAAGCCACCCGTCTGTTTGACGATGCCATAAACAGTTGAAAGACCAAGGCCGGTGCCTTCGCCGCGCTGCTTGGTGGAAAAGAACGGTTCAAAAATGCGGGTCAGATTGTCCTTCGGAATACCGATACCGGTATCGCGGACCTCGATGCGCACATAATCGCCAGGCGGAATAATTTCCGCACCGGCATGTTTGGTTTCATCAACAATTTCATTGCCGGTTTTAATCGCCAGCGTCCCGCCACCCGCCGTCATCGCGTCGCGCGCATTGACCACCAGATTGATAATCACCTGATCAAGCTGGCCGGGATCAACCTTGACCAGGCCAATGTCGCGGCCATGCGCCACTTTCAGGTCGATTTTTTCGCCAATCAGGCGACGCAGCAGGTTCGACATTTCGGCCAGCGCATCGGTAATGTTAATCACCTTGGGCTGCAGGGTTTGCCGACGCGAAAAAGCCAAAAGCTGGCGCACCAGATTGGCCGCACGATTGGCATTTTGCTTAATCTGCATGATATCGGCGAAGCTGGGATCACCCGGGCCATGGCGCGACAGCAACAAATCGCAAAAGCCGATCATCGCGGTCAGAAGGTTGTTGAAATCATGCGCCACACCACCGGCCAACTGCCCCACCGCCTGCATTTTCTGCGATTGGGCAAATTGTTCTTCCAGGTTTTTCTGTTCGGTGGTGTCAAGGAAGTTGAGCAACAGCGCACCGCTTTCGCCCGATCGCCCGGCAACACGTTGCAGGTAAATATGCGCCGCCACCCCGCGCGAACCTTGCAGGCGGGCTTCAATCTGTCCGCCCTTGCCCATGCCCATCACCGCCTTGGACAGATAGCGCGCCACATCGTCACGGTCTTCGGGCAAAATCAGTTCCAAAATCGATCGGCCAATAACCTTGTCGCGTTTTTGCCCGGCAGTATCAATAAAGGCGCGGTTGGCATCGGTGACGGTGCCGCTCATGTCAGCCAGAATGATCGAAAGCGGGCTTTCATCAAAAAACCAGCGCACCCGGCGCTCGGTTTCAGCCAGAGCATGTTCCCATTCATGGGCGGGCATCGGATCGGGGAAGACAACGGCCTGGCTGCGAATAGGGCCTGTATTGGGGGCATTGATAGAATGGGTAATAAAACATTTGATCGGCTCGCCACCGCGCACCTTCAGGCGCACTTCGCCGTTCATACCATCGCCCACCATCAGGTCGGCCAGTTCCACCGCGCCATCGGCGTAATCTTCGGGTTTGCCCCCCAACCAGGTCGCCAGGCGCTGATTGACATAAAGAATACGGCCATCTTCATCCAGGCCAAACACCCCGACCGGCAGGCGTTCGATCATCAGATCGGCATGTTCGAACCCTTTCGACCCTGGTGGCCGATGCGAGGCAATACCCCCGATATGGTCCGACATATCCGGCGCAAGATGGGCGGCCACCGCCGTTGCATCCTGCAAGGCAAGGTGCCGACCCTGCGCAACGACAAGCGCATTACGGCTGGCCGCATCGACACCATCGACCGTCCACAACATTTGCCCGCGCCGGGCATTGGCCGGGGTTACCGACAAACGCAAGGCTCTCGCATCCCCCGTCGGCGCCGCTGTCAAACCGGCAGCGGGGCTATATTCAGCGCCAGAAGGACCAACGGCATAGGAATCGGGGCCGTCATTTTCCGGATCAAAATTTGACGAAGTGGTGTCAGTGGCATGATCCGATGTGCCAAGTGCATCTGACAACAGATCCAGATAGATTTCACCAGCTTCGCCGCGCATGGCGCGCGCGCGTAAATCGATCAGATCGGCATTGTCAGCGCCAAGGAAACTGAGCCGACTTTCAAGGGCGGCAAGCATATCCTGGCCCGGTTCGATGCCAAGTTTTTGAGAAAATGCCGGGTTGGCATAAAGGGTCCGGCCATAAGCGTCGATCAGGGCGATACCAATATCAGACGCCGCAAACCCCGACATCAGCGGCGCCAGATCGCGGTCGCCATCACGGCGTCGCGCCGTCGCCGACAGGATGCCGACTGCCAAAACAGCAACACCTGTGACCATTGCACCAATGATCCACATCATGCGTGGGTCAATTCCCGCCTGTGCCATGACTTGCATTAGCACATAGATGAAACCGACAAACGCCACACTTACTGCAAGGATTAACCCCCGTAACAGCACGTCACCGCCTTTATTACCAACAGCTTATTACGACAGCCTATAGTTTTAGCTGCAATTGCGCCCACTGGCTACCAGCAAGTTTCACCAGCAGCCCCCCGAAGCCATCCTATCGAACGACAAAATCACGGCATCGTCATGGCATGGCTGAAAAAACAGCAAAACATTCCCTTGTGACCGCGATAAAAACGGTTTTGGCAATCGCAACAACATTGCTGCAGCACAGCAAACGGCCACAACAAACTGCGTTATGGCCGTTTGCTGGTCGATCCCGATTTATGCCTGCCGGGCGACAAATTTTTTCAAGGCGGTGCGAACATTTTCGCTGGCGTTAAACTCGATACTGGCTTCGTTTTCGTTTACCGCACAAACCCGCCCGGCAACCCAGCCCGAAATAACAGGGACTTCCAAATCAACTGCCATGCCACAGGACAGGGCCTTGACCGTTTTAATCAAGGCCCCGCCTTCGGAAATATTGATAATTTCGGCATTGGCACTGTCGCCGTTCAATCGCACCCGGGTTTTGATTGACACTTGGGCACGTGGTGCATCACGACGATCAACATCGCTGGTGGAGGTACGAACAACATCGACCAGCACTTTGCGCAAGTCACGCACCGCATGCGCCACCTGGTTGGACAGGCCCCCCACTTCGCTGGCAAGTTGACCTGTTATCGAGGCTTCCTCTGACACTTGGCCAATTCGACTCGAAACCTCGCGCGAGGCCGAGGCGCTACCGGTCACATTGCGCGCAATTTCACTGGTGGCAGCACTTTGTTCTTCGACAGCGGCGGCAATTGCCGTTGAGATCATGTCAATATCGCGGATCTTTTCGGCAATCAGGGCCACCGCTTGCACCGCCGTTTCAGTGACCGCCTGAATATCACCGATCTGGCGGGTGATTTCGTCGGTTGATCGCCCGGTCTGGGTTGCCAGATTTTTCACTTCCTGTGCCACCACAGCAAACCCTTTGCCCGCTTCGCCAGCACGTGCGGCTTCAATTGTGGCATTCAGGGCCAAAAGGTTGGTCTGGGCGGCAATACCTGAAATAAGCTCAACCACCTCGCTTATGCCATTTACCGTTTCGGACAGCCGGGCAATGGTGGTTTCGGTTTCATTGCTGGCGGCAACCGCTTCGGCACTGATGCGATTTGCATGATCGATCTGGGTGTTGATTTCAACCAGCGATGAATTCAGCTGTTCACCTGCCCCGGCGACGGCTTCCACTGTTGCCAGTGCCTGATGGGACGCACTTGCCACCGAACTGGCATTGGACTGAACCGTATCTGCCGAGCCCGACATGCGGCTGGCGGCAGCCGCCAGATCACCGGTTTGCCGGGAAATTGTTTCAACAACCCTGCCGGTTTCACTTTCGACCTTTTCGGCCATGCCAAGCAAAGCCTGGCGGCGGCTTTTTTCGGCGTTGAGACGATCTTGTTCCTGCTGCTGGCGCAATTGCCGGGCCTGCAACCCTGTCGAGCGGAAAACTTCCAGAACCCGGCCCAGATCGCCGATTTCATCGTGGCGATCAGAATGGGCAACAACAATCTGATAATTGCCTTCTGATATTTTTCCAAGATTACCAACCATCCCGACCAGCGGGATAGCGATACGACGATGCATAAACAGCGCAATCAAAGCACAAACAATAACAGCCGCAATCGTAACCGCCGAGGTCAGGTAAAACACCTTGTTGATGCTGGCATCAAGTTCATCCAGCTTTTCGGCAAGATGTTTTTCTGAATCTTGGCTAAATAGCTGGGTTTCCTGCACCATCGCGGCCAGGGCCGCGGCCATTTTCTCAGCCGCAGCATCAAAATTTCCCATCAGACGATTGCCCTGCTGGGTGCCACCCGCAACATAAGCCTTCGCCATTTCCTTACCTTCGGCGTAATAGGCAGGAAATGCCGCCATCACGCCATCAAGTGCATCGACGATTTTTTGCTGTTTCAAGCGCAGCGCAATAGAACGCGCCTTTTCTACATCGATTTCAAGGGCCTGTGCTGCGGCCTCTGCTTTGTCAAAGCCGTCATCAAGTCCGTCCATACCGCGCGTTGCCGCAATGTCTGACAGCCATTGCTGAACCTGGACCACATTGTAACGCGCATCTGAAATGTTATGAATCAGCACCGGAATATCTGCTGTCGTGACCGAGGCAATTTCTACCGCTTCGGATGTTGTACGCCGGGCATCAAGATCAACAATCCCAATTCCAATGGCCACCGCAACAAGCATGATAACAATGATGGCGTTGGACAAAGCGATTTGCCCGGAAAGACGAAGCTTCATAAAGATATTCCTGAACTGCTCACGCGAATTAAGCGAGGTAAAAAGGCAAAAAACAGGCCCGGTCCATAAGCGATAAAACGGACCGAACCATATGACAGGCGCACATCAAACATCACCAACCCACAGAGCTGGCAGATATATTTATATGAGAAGGAAGGATATCAACAAAATTTTCGCCCAAAAGCAACGAGATATAAAATGATTTATATCTGCTAAGAACCATACCTTCCCGGGCCTGACGGTCTGGTTGTAATGCGGTGTGCCATAGCCACAGCTAAACATTTAGCCGAGCTTTTTGCCCCGCAGCCGAAAAACATAGGAAATGATTTCGGCAACCGCCTTGTAATGTTCCGGCGGGATTTCCTGGTCAACCTCAACCGTGGCATACAATGCACGGGCCACAGGCGGGTTTTCAAGCACGGTAACGTTGTTTTCCTTGGCGACCTCACGAATGCGCAGGGCAACATTGTCCTGCCCCTTGGCCACGCAATGCGGGGCCTGCATCATGCCAACATCATATTTCAGGGCAACGGCATAATGGGTCGGGTTGGTAATGACCACGTCGGCGCTGGGCACATTTTGCATCATGCGTTTCTGCGCACGCTCCATACGGATCTGACGCACCTTCGCCTTGATCTCCGGGCTGCCTTCCGTTTGCTTGTATTCGTCCTTGATTTCCTGTTTCGACATCTTCATGGTTTTGTTGAAATCATAGCGCTGATAGGCAAAATCCATACCGGCAATGACTGCGGTTAAAGACACGGCCGCAATCATCAAAAACACGATCAGCTGATACAAATGGTCCATAATTTCAGGCAGCGACATTTGCGGATAGAGTTCGATATCGTCAAGTTTTGGAAGAATCACGATTACCAGAACCACCCCGACCAGAACGATTTTCATGATATTCTTAACGAACTCGACCATTGTTTTCATCGAAAACAGGTTCTTAAGGCCTTTTAGCGGGCTTAACTTGGTGATATCGGGCGAAATCCGTTCGCTTGAAATAACCAGCCCGTTCTGCACAAGGTGCCCGGCCGCTGCAAAAAACAGCAGCAACAGAAACGGCACTCCCATGATCTTGAAAAAGCCGAAAATCAACTGCAGCCAAAACTGACGAATGCTTTGTTCATCAAAGCTGAAATCCTGGGGGTTGGTGATATACTGCATCGACAGATCGCGCACGCCCTGCGCCATGCCCGGTGCCATCATCATGATCACCAACGCCCCGCCAAACAGCAGCATGAAATTGCCGACTTCCTTGGAAACCGGCACCTGACCTTTCTCGCGCGCGTCTTCAAGCTTTTTGTCTGTCGGGTCTTCTGTTTTTTGGCTGTCGTCTTCGTCGGCCATGTTTACACCCCGGGTGGCGCTGACTTGGGCGGCCCTGATAATTGAGACCTGCCGCTAAAAGCATGTTTCCTTTAAGGTGCCAGGAAATTTTCCAGCCCGTTTTCAAAATAATCCAGGAACACCATCATCATGGATGGCAATACAACAAGCAACAAGAAGAATGCCACGGCAATTTGCACCGGCATGGCAACAAAAAACACCGGCAATTGCGGCATCAGCTTGTTTAACAGCCCCAATGCCGCCTGTAAAACAATCGACACAACCAGGAACGGTGCCGAAATTTTCATGGCGATGACGAAACTGTCATTGATCGCGTGGGAAATAAACTCGCTCATATCACCGGTTGGCAACGTGCCGCCCGGCGGAAACAAGGTATAGGTCTCAAACATCGCCTGGATCATCAAATGATCAAGCCCGGTGGCAAACAGCAAAACCAGCCCCACCTGGGTAAGCAACCGGCCGGTCACCGCACTTTGCTGACCGGCAATCGGGTCATTGATAAAGGCGTTTGCCATCGATGATGAATAGGCAATAATCGTTCCGGCGGTTTGCAAGGCCCCCATCAATATTTGCCCGAACATGCCAAAAAACAGGCCAATGGTGATTTCAAAGGCCAGATGGACAAACAATGTCGGGGCATCGGCAGGTTGCACGGGAATTAGCGGCGAGGTCAGCGGCGATATGACCACCGAGATCCACAGGGCCAGCAAAAGGCGCACCTGTGTTGGCACCATTGTCGAACCAAAACCGGGCATAAAGGCAAAGGCCGCCCCCACCCTGGCGAATGTCATCAGGACAACATAAAGATTAAGAACAAGAAGGTCCTGCAAGGATGACATGACAAAGACCCGATCGGAACAAGCAAGGTTACAAGCGGTCAGGCTGACAAGCGATCCTTGCCAGCCGTGGCAAGGCTAATTGGGCAATCCGACAAAATGATCGACCATGCGATTGGTAAACTCAATCAGTTCGGTCATCATGAAAGGCAGCAATACCAGCAATGAAATGAAAATAACCAGAATTTTCGGAACAAAAGTCAGGGTCATTTCCTGAATTTGGGTCAGGGCCTGAAACAGCGCAATAATCAGACCAACACCCAGGGCAATCAACATGATCGGCCCGGACACCTTGATCAGGGTCCACACCGCATCATAGGCCACATCCATGATCTCGGCCTGATTCATCGGAAAAATGCTCCGTCCCAGTTATGCCGCCTGACGATGAACGAAAACATCGTTCAGTGCGACCTTGTGCCAGTTATGTCTTCATACAGGAGGACAGCCCCCTGTCGCCATGATTTTGTTGTGCCATGCGACAGGCAGCAAAGGAAAGAAAGTTCAAAAGAAAAAGCCGCATCCCGGTACCAGGGTCTTGGTCCCTGGCGCACGCTATGCGGCCCCTGCAAAAATTGCCGACCCCAAAAAAGGATCAGATCGGCATCCGTAAAATTTCCTGATAGGCCTGCAATGCCTTGTCGCGCACAGCAACAACTGTTTTCAAGGTAACTTCAGCCGCAGAAACCGCCGTAACCACTTCATGGAGTTCGGCTTTGCCGACAATGGCTTTCTGGGTCATGGTTTCGCTATTCATCATGGTATCGCGGGCATCAAATGCCGCATCGCGCACCATGTCAGAAAAACTTTGCCCGGGGTCAATGGCTGTGCCGTTATTTGCCCGCTCCGCAATCGTGTCGGTTTTGCCATCTGCCGCGTTGCGGTAGGCAGAAATTGCATTGGCAAAGCTGTTATTGATCATCGAGCGGACTCCTTATCCTTACAGACCTACCTTAACGGATAATGTCCAGAGTCTGCAACAACATGCTGCGCGAGGACTGTATCACATTGAGATTGGCCTCATAACTGCGTTGGGCTTCGCGCAGATCCATCATTTCAATCATCGGTTCGACATTCGGAGTCTGCACATAGCCCTGGGCATTTGCTGCCGGGTGACCCGGTTCATATTTCAGATTGAATGCAGATTTATCGGTATAAACCCTGTTAACCTTGACCAGATCAACCCCGGTTTCGCGGTCCATGACATTTTTAAAAGTCAGGATTTTGCGGCGATAAGGGTCCTTGCCAGCTTCGGTCGGCAAACTGTCGGCATTCGCCATATTTTCGGCGGCAACGCGTAACCGTGTGCCCTGTGCCTTCATGCCTGCGGCTGAAATCTGAAATGCGCGGTAAAGTTCCATGTCATTTAATTCCTATTGAATGCAACATCTTAGCCCGTACGACCAATGGCCGTTTTCATCATTTCACTTTGCTTGGCATAAAGGCGGGTCATGGTTTGATAATCGATCCGGTTTTCGTTCATCTTGACCAGCTGTTCTTCCAGCACCACCGCGTTCTTGCCCGGCGCAACTTCATAGTTCTTGCGAACTTCTTCCGCCTTGAAATTAGCCGGTTTTTGAAGACCGGTGCTGTGGCCCGGTGCGGTTTTCGCCATTGCCAGAATAAACTGGCGATCATTGCCCACCGTGGCCGGGTTGAATTCTTTCAGGTCTTCCGGGCGATAGTCCGGGGTATCGGAATTGGCGATGTTCTGGGCAATAACCTGCTGACGCTGGTTCAGCCAATCCATCTTTTCTTTCATGTTGGCGAACATGCTGAGTTTGCCGATATCCATGATCTCTACCCTTTCGTTATCCGACCCAGTATCAGGTTTGGTGGTAAAGCCGGGGTTAACACCGCCTTTTTAACCATTCCGGCCTGACTGGCATGACCCGGTTTCACCCGGCAAGCATTTCCTTGCATATCCCGTGCCACAATCCTAAAAGGCAGGAATTACTTTGCACTGCATGCCCTCTGGACCAATGAGAGCAAAGCGGGCATAGTCATGCGATCTGAACGAGACGTGCCTAGCCCCGATAAAAAAACCAGGACCGAACATGCTGTATCTGACCCGTAAAGTCGGCGACTCCGTTATCATTGACGACAATATTGAAGTCACTGTGGTCGAGGTTCGCGGGAAAACGGTAAAGCTGGGCTTTACATTCCCGGAAAACGTTCAGGTGCTGCGCCGCGAACTATATGATCGCATTCAAGACGAAAACCGTTCCGCAACAGCCAGCGTTGATTTTGCCCGCTTGCTCAATAACCGTAGTGACGAAGCCGACACGGCCACCTCTCGCCCGGATGACACCACACCGGCAGAAAATGGCAGCAACGCAAAAGATGCCCCCGATAACCGTTCAGGCCGCTAAGCCCGACAAGACCCGGAATGCCCGCATAAAAACGCCCCGGCTGAAGGGCAACATTGCAACAAATGCGTTTTGTGATCGTGTCTGATCCTGTGGGAAACAGGCTGGACTGGTGATTTTTGCGATGGCCATATCCTGTGAATGTATGCCTGCTGTGTTATGGCAAGGATTTATTGACCAACAGCCATCTATGATCGACCCTGTAAGATGACGTTACCAATGGGTCGCCTGACCAGCATGATCAGATAACGGGTGAAAATGACCGGCAAAAAAAACAGCATTGACCTGCTGGCTGAGCGCACGGCAACAAATGCGGAAAAACTTGCCGCGCCGGGCAGCAAGGATCAGGTTGCTGTTGCCCTGCGTTATTTGCAGGGCCGCGACAATGCCCCGGTACTCACGGCCAAGGGCCAGGGTAGCGTTGCGGAACAGATTTTGCAGGTGGCCTTTGCCAGGGGCATCAAGGTTCGCAAAGACAGTGACCTCGCCGAAATTCTGATGGCGGTTGATATTGAAAGTGAAATTCCGCTCGAAGCTTTTGCCGCTGTGGCCGAAATATTGAACTATATTTACCGTATCAATCAGATCTATGGCGCACAGGACCGTGCCGCAGGATCAGACAGAGACACCATTTCACGACTATCATCCGATGGTCACAAGCAGGAATAGCCGCATGACGCTTGAACAGTTCAAACAGGATTTAAAGCGGATTTTATCCCTGGTCTCCGCCAGCCAGCGCTTTCTTGAAGAAGGCAAGGTCGTGGAACTGGGAGCGCTTGAAACCCGGGTTGCCGACCTATGTAAAAATGCTCAGAATCTTGACCCGCAAGAGCGCCAGGAGGCAGCACCCTTTTTGGCGGCCCTGCAATCAGACCTCAACCTGCTTGAAGAAGGGATGCGGACCGAACATGCCAGCCTGCAACGCCAGCTTAAGGGACTGAATAATTCCAATCAGGCGGTTAATGCCTATACGCAGGCCGCCCGCAACCGATAAACCGGCCTGCCTTGTCGCCATACGCGATAGCCACGCGATTGGCCTGGTGCAATACCGGGCATAATGGCGTTGCAGCTTGCACCGGTGCCAACAGTGGGATAATCCACAAAGAATGTTGCAACCGTCGCCCGGCGGGCCAGTTTACAAAACAGGGGATAAGCAGCCAGCGATGGATATTGGGTCATATTTCCGCTTTGTCGCCGCACTGGTATTTGTGCTGGCAATGATTGGCGTTCTTGCGCTGCTTGCGCGCCGGTTCGTGCCCGGCGCCCGTTCGGTCAATCGTGGTAAAATACGGCGTCTCGCCCTGATCGAGGTTTTACCGCTCGATGCCAAACGCCGACTGGTTTTGATCCGCCGCGACGACACCGAACATCTTATTGTGCTGGCCCCCAACGGGGACATGGTTGTTGAACGCAATATCGGCACAACCTTTGACCAGTTGTTGCCGGATGTGGAAAATCTGCAAAACAAAACCGACACATCCCCACAAACTTTCGGCAACCAAACACCTGCATCATCGCCAGATATCGCAGCGCGCACGACAAACGGAACTGTTTTGCCATGATGTTTTTCCCCCCGTCACGACACGCTGCGCAAAAAGATCCGTCCGCCACCGGCGGGACACGTGCTGCGCCGGACCGAAAAGCACGATTTTTATCCATGCGGACGTTAAAACTTGCTGCTTTCTGGTCGCTGCTACCGCTATTGGCCGTTATGGCCGGGGGTGATGTTGCACATGCCCAATCCTTTAATCTCGACCTTGGGGATGGTCCGGGCGTAACCTCCACCGGGCGCATGATCCAGCTGATCGGGCTGATCACGGTTCTCAGTCTGGCGCCCGCCATTTTGGTGATGGTCACATCCTTTACCCGGATCATTGTGGTGCTGGGCCTGCTGCGAACCGCCCTTGGCATTCAACAATCACCACCCAATCAGGTCATGGTCAGCCTGGCGCTGTTTTTAACCCTGTTCATCATGATGCCAACAATGGAACGCGCCTGGGATGAAGGGCTTCAGCCCATGATCAATGGCGATATCGACGAATTTGAAGGCATGAACCGGGCGATCAAACCGGTACATGACTTCATGATGACCCAGGTCCGAGCCCGGGATCTGGAACTTTTTGTCAATATGGCCAAAGTCACCGTCACCTCGCCCGATGATATTCCGTTACGTGCCCTGATCCCGGCTTTCATGATCAGCGAATTGCGCCGCGCCTTTGAAATCGGCTTTTTGCTATTTATCCCGTTCCTGATCATCGACATGGTGGTGGCCAGCATCCTGATGTCGATGGGCATGATGATGCTGCCGCCAGTGGTGATCTCGCTGCCGTTTAAACTGATTTTCTTTGTGCTGGTTGATGGCTGGTATCTGATTTCAGGATCTCTGGTGCAAAGTTTCGGGGCCAGCTAAAGCATCAAAACCTTGCTCAACCTTGCCTGTCAACCAAACACTTAGAGCATATTTCCTTTAAAGCACTTTTCCTTTAATATGCTCTAAGGAGGAGCAACAATCACGATAATGCGCAAAACCCGTGATTTTGGCACAAAAAAACAGGCCACTTCAGGGCCTGTTTTTAAGCATAAAAACCGGATTATTCGATGGTGCGCAAGCCAACATGCGAACGACGCGGGGCCGGATCGCTGATAAACAATTGATCGGCCCTGTTAATTTCATCACTCGACATACGCGAACGTACCGCATCAAATTCGCGCCAGGCGTGGGTGTTTTGCGCCGGAGCCGCCATTTTAAGCCAGTAATATGCCTGGACATTATCCTGTTCGACACCATTACCAATGGCAAAAAGCCGCCCCAATGCCGACTGACCATTTGCCGACCCTTTGCGCGCAGCACGTTCATACCAGCCAGCAGCCCGTTTCATATCAACAGGCACACCAAGACCGTGCTCATACATAACGCCAATCAAATGGTAGCCGCCAGGATGGCCCAGTTCCGCAAGGTCCATCGCCAGGTCCAGCGCCTTGCTATAGTCTGGCTCGCGATGTTTGACACCAAAAATCAAAATCTGGGTCATTTGATATTTGGCGGAAACATCTTTTAGGTCACAGGCAAGCGACAGCATCTGCCAGCCGCGATTAAACAGCTTAAGTTCGGAACTGTGACAGAAATACATCGCCAAATTGGCTTGGGCATAGGCATCGCCCTCGCCCGCAGCCAGTTCAAACCAGCTGATCGAGGCTTCGACATTACGTTCCGCACCAAGGCCAACACCAAAAGCATAGCCCAACGCAGATGCAGCTTCGATGCTGCCGGCCCGGGCAGCCCGCAAATTATATTCAAACGATTTTCCGGCGTCGCGTTTTACACCGCGCCCTTCCAGATAAAGATAGGCCAGCACACTGGCCGCAGCCACGTCGTTCCGGTCGCACGCCGACTGCAACAGCTCGAAGGCCTGCCTGTCATTCTGTTCGACACCCCAGCCATTGAGATAACAAACACCGAGATTATAAATCGCTGCGGGCGAGCCACTGTCGGCCGCGTCACGGAACCAGTCTGCAGCCATCTCGGCATTTTCTTGCACGCCAAGCCCCTTGGCATACAAATATCCCAGATTATTCGCCGCAGTCCCTTCACCACCCTCGGCGTCTTCCCGAAACCAATAAGCAGCTTCACGGTACCATTGCTGGCCTTCGCCTGAATCACGGCTCACCCCAATACCCTTGGTGCGCATGAAACCATAACACACAGCAGCAAAGGCCCGGCTTTGACGGTGGATTTGATCAAGGATACGACGGGTGGCTGATTCGTTGCGCGGCACACCAAGGCCACGAAAATTTTTCAGGGCAAGATTCAGCTGCGCAAAAATGTCATGTTCGACATCAGCTTCATCATAATAGACCATTTTGAGTGCACGATCCATTTGCCCTCAGCTTACACACACTGGAAATATAGCGTTACAAGAATAAACAGATATTTGCAAAGCGCAACAACCTATTCGTAAGGGTATGCGCACGCCGTGATCATATTATAACGAGAGGAACCCGCCAAACACCGCGCAAGAGGCAATCAAGGTTGGTGATGTCAATCGAAAATCGGTCCCGGCACGCCGCGAAAAATAACGAAAAATTTTCAACAGGCCCGTATCCATGTCCGCTTGACAGCTATCACCCTACGGAATGATATCAAAACAACAGCGATGCCCTGGCATAGGTTTGATGACCAGAAGCAGACGAAAAAACGACCTAGTTAATGGAACTAAGCTGGGTTTTTTCCAATTGATCCCGATAGTTACCAAGGAAGCCCTTGAAATCTTCGACTTCCTTGATTTCACCTGAAAGCGATCTGTAATCGATCAGCCCCCGGGTTGGCGCAGACGTTATAAGATCAAAACCTTTCGCATATGGTCCTTTTGCCATCAACGCCCCATAGCGCCGCTTGACCATATCAAGCTCGCGCTCCCGGCCAGACATCGCTAGATTAATGGCCCAATTCAAAACATACTGGGCACGCTGATCGCTAAATCCATCGGCGATATTTCCGGGGTCACTTCCGACCAGTCGCTGGAAACTGTCGGCCATTGCGCCATAATTTTTTTCTTTTCTGTAATTTTCGATTCGCAAAAGCTCGGCTTCCGGCGTCAGATCATCGCCCAGAAGCGCCATCGCCTCTTGACCCTTATCAAGATCAAGCAAAGCCCGGGCCCGCAAATGCAAGCGCTGGGCAACCAGATCATCGCCAAGTTCGGGGCTGTCGCTGTCATCAAGAACATCGAGAGCTTGCTGCGGTTTATTGTCGAGCAAATAAACCAGCGCCAGTCTTGCTGCGACGCGGGCTTTTTCATGGCCGGTCAGACGAAAATCAATTTGATGAAGCAACAGTTCTTCGGCACGGCCAAACAGTTCGACACCAACCATGCGGTCGGCAAGGCGACGGATCAGTTCATCCCCCTTGTCGCCAGCCGGGGTCAATTCGCGGAACTCGTCATACAGCGCGACCGCCTTGATCGCCGAAATGTTATTGATGTCATCACCAAGATACAAATCCTCAAAGGTTTTATGCATCTTTTCGGTCACGGCAGGTGTGGCCGGATTATTTGGGAAGAAAATGGCCGCCTGACGCAAGGTCTTTAGCGCATCACGGAAGTGTTTTCCCTCAACCTGCAAATTGCCAAGACGGCGCAAAACGGCCAATTCGAAGTCATCACCGCGCCAGGCGAACCGCAGTTTTTCCAACTGGTCAATCGCAGCGTCGACGGTCAGGCGCTTTAATTTTAACAAAAGGTCGGTACGGTCAAAAATGGCATGTGCCCGGGCCTTGCGATTATCGCCTTCTGCCACCTGGTCCCAGGTCGCAATCGCCTGATCGAACTGGCCGGCCTCCTGCTCGAACAGGCCTTTTAGATATTGCACATCAAGCAACTTGTTTTTGGGCGCATCCGGCGTTTCCAAAATCTTGTTAACAATATCCATGCCTGCCTTGGGATTTTTAACAATCAGCGCCTGTTCTGCCGCCACCGGGCCAAGCCGCATTAACAGTTCGCTTGGATATTTTTCCAGAAGTTGAATGGAATCCATCAGGTCGCGCGCCCCTTCATTCGGGCGCCCGCGCGCAGCACTGTTCACCGCACGCCACAACTTGATCTCGGTCAGATCGCCAAAACGCGGGTCATTTAACAAACGATCTGCTTCATCATACTGGCCGTTCAAAAACTTTGCCGCCCCTTTCAGGGCGCGAAATTCCGATTTCTGCCCGATTAGCGGGTCGTCCTGCTCCATCATTTCGATCATTGCGTTGGCTTCCGGCCCCAGGCCATTTGCCATATAAAAGCGGGCCATGTCCAAGCGGGCCTTGTTGCGATGTTCGTCGCCACTGTTAACGACTTCGTTTAACAAGGACTTGATCGCATTATTGTAATTATCCAGCCCGCCGCGCCGCCACTTTTCCAGGTCAAATATCCGGCCTTGATCGGCGTCGCTGCTGCGCCCGCGCACCCCCGTTGCCGATGCCAGCAACCGGGCCCCTTCGGGCGAAATATTCAATCCATTATCCGCCGTCACCACGACCGCTTCACCCGGTAGCGGGGCTGCGGCAGGATCGTTGATTTGCACCTGAACAGCCGGTGCCACGCGATGGGAAACCTTAACACGGTCATTCACCGGTGCCACAACCACCCCCTGAAAGGATGGCAGAACATCGAATTCAGGATAATGCAATGCCGTTTCAATGCCGTAGCCAGGCTGTGTTGTCGGAACAACGCGCAAACTATCACCAACTTCGGGGTCATTGACTGTCATGGTATCGCGCACACCGGTTAGGGGAACCGCCAATCTGGCACGCGTGTCATTATCAAGCTCTATGGTCGGTCCCAGCCGTTCAACCGGTTGCAACTGCCCCGCTTCCATCCCGACAACCCAGCCGCCAAGTTCATCCTGGCGGGTAATCAAACCAACGCCTTCGGGAATTGTCATACGCACCAGCGTGCCAAAAGGACTGTCGAGTTGCTCGATCACGCCGATGACCTGATTGGCTTCCTGACGGACCCGGCTCAAATCAAGCTCGGCGCGGGTATCAAAAGCAAACCACAAAAAACCGGCGCGATCCCAGATCGCAGCCCCTGTCGGCCTGCCAAAGGGAAATGTAAGTTCCAGCTTTGTCTGATCCTGATTGACCCCGACAACAATCTTGCCAATGCTTTCGACCGGCGTTGCCTGCCCTTCGCCGGTTGTTGCACCACTGCCCGCATTGGCCGAACTGACCTGACGCGGCTGTCCTGCGCTATTGCCAACTGGTTGGCGCGGCTGTGCGCTGGTCGCAGGGGCATTAGGGGCCTCAGGGGCGCTCACATCACGCGGCGCAGTGCCCGCATCTGGCCTATTGGCAGCAGATGGAGCAGAGGATGTATTTTCATCACCTTGCGGGCCGCCATCAACCCCCATCACGTCAACCACCACCTTTGTCCCGGAACGAAAATGGCGCAGGCTGCGGGCGGGGTCGGTCTTTATCTCGACGGCAAGCGGGTTGGTGGCACTTTGTGATAGCGACACCCCGCGCGGCAAACGCCGCGATGTGGCAACATCATCAATGCGGGCCGGACTGTCAAACGCGATGGTGCTTTGGCCATCAGGGCCACTTACCTGATAATTCACCGTTTTTGGCCAATCAAACACCAGCCGGTAAAATGTCGGATGACGCCCGACACGGACTTCCAGCAAAGGCAGATTCTGGTCTGCTGTTGCTCCAGGTGCACGCCCCGGACCAGGCGGAACAGCCGGTGCCGGAACGGTGTCAGTTGGCGTCGGAGAAGCCGGTTTCACAGGCGGAGATGGCAACGCCCCGCCAGTTGTTGACGGCGGTGCCGCCGATGAATTTGTTGCAGGTGCCAGAGGCGATGCCGGGGCCTGCACCGGCGACGCGGGCGCAGGCGCAGGCGGCCTGGCAGCAGGTGTTTCTGGCTGTGGTGCGGGTGTGGGGGCCGGGGCGGGTTCGGGCTTGTCTAAAACATCCAGCACCACATTGTTGCCAACGGTAAACGACCGGACATCAAAGTCATCGCGCAGAACAAACGCCACCGTTTTGCCATCCGGATCGAAAAACGCGTCGGACACGTAATCCGAAATCGGGGCAACCACACCGCTAAGCGATGCCACAAGCGGCTGATCAAAGCGGACGACAAGCTGATTGCCAATAATTTCGGCAGTGTAATTTACCTTGCGATCCCACTGCACCACGATGCGGCCATAGCCGTCATGATCACCAGAACGGATAATAACCGGGCTTGCCGTTTGGGCATAGGCAACCGATGCCGTTTGCGTTGCAACCACCAAACCGGCGGTCGCGACGGCAACAGCCAGCAACAGTCGCATTAACCCAAATCGCATCCCTATGAACCTCCGAGACCGCTCCCGCTGCGGGGTTCAATGACGATGTCAACGCGACGCGCCATTTCATAGCGCTTCTCTTCATCATCAATCCGCGGCAGTGTGTCGTATCTTGATGCCGCAAATCCGTAAATATTTATGTAATCCAGATAACCCGACCTTTTTAATTCGTTGGCAACCTCGGCCGCACGGGCCAGGGAAAGCTCCCAATTCGATGTGTAACGACTTCGCGCGCTGACCGGTCGCGGGTCGGTATGGCCCTGAACACCAACGCGATTACCAATATTTGACAGCACGCCTCCCAGCACGAACAGGGCCTGCTGTGCGCTTTGCGCCAATTTTTCGCTACCTGGCACAAACATCACATCGCCCGGCAAAGAGATAATCAATTTGTCGGCATCATGCTTCAGGCGGGCATGCATCAAAATCGGGTTATCGCGAATGGCCCCCTCAATCACCGAACTGAGGTAATCAAGGTTCATGGCCGGTTTGCGATAAACCCGCGGAATATTCATTTGCGAGGTCGGCTCGTCGGTCGGGTCGACGGGGGCGGGGCGAATGGATTGAGATAAAGAATCAACAACTTCGTCCCAACGATCCACCTTCACGCTCGACATTGCAAACAACATGACAAAAAACGTCAGCAGCAGCGAAATCAAATCGGCGAGGCTCAACATCCAGATCGGCGGACCTGGTGGTGTTTCTTTTTTGGGTTTGTCCATCATCCGCCGTCTCCCGGTGCCGGTGTTGCAGACGGGGGCGCAGGCACAACACCAGGCGATGCCATCGGCAATGGAATGGTGACACTTGGCCCGCCCGAATTCGACCGGGGCAATGCTGGCAAGGGAAGCGTGGTAGAGGAAGTATCTCTTTGGGTGCTCGCCGCGCGCTCGGCTGCGGCCTTTGCTTCGGGGGTTTGGTCCCAGAAAAACCGGAATGTCACAACGAAGGGATCAGCACCGGGGTCGATCCCCACATCGATAGAACGCGCCGGAGCCCCCTGGGCAATGACCTTGCGGGCAAAAGCACCGGCACGGGCAATTTCAAGGCTGCCTTCGATCGGAACCGTACCATGTTTGCCCAAATCACTGCCCAGCATCATTTCCATTTCATATTGCGCCCCGCCTGCTGTATTGGCCAGCGCACGCGCCAGATTAACAACAAAGCCCTGCTGACGGTCACGAATGGTTATTTTACCGGGATCAAAAAGCTGGTCGGTATGCATCATTACCTCCATCAGCTTGCCCGGCTGAAGGACTTCGACACGTGCCACTTTTAACGGAGACTGAAACAAATCACCGAGCTTTTTCTGCGTTTCCTGTGCGGCGATCAAAGGGCCGTCAACAGATGTAACCGTATCAAGGCTGGTGGTGGGCGGCAAGATCGAGGCAAAGGCAGATGACAGGCTTTGCTGCACCTTTTGCGCCTTTACCTCTTCATAGGTGGAAATGGTGTTTAACAGAATAAAAAAGGCTAAAAGCAGAAGATAAAGCGACAAAAACAACGCCGTTGTGCCACCAGTCATGGCAACTACACGTTTTGGGACGTCATCTTCTGCTTCAGCCATACCCGTTCGTCATTTCGCCCAAGGGGTCAATTAAACATCGCGTCGATATCGGCCTGCGAAACGCCCTTGCCTTCAAGCTGCGGACCGTTCAACAGGGCCTCGTCACCCTGCTTTGCTTCTTTGGCCTTGCGCGGATTGTCTTTGGCATAACGCGCAATCTCCGCCCCGAATGCCGTTACCAGCCCTTCAACCCGTTCTTCAATGGCTTTCAATGCCTTGACGACCTTGGTTGTCCGCTGGCCGGTAATGTCCTGAAAATTGCAGGCTTCATAGACACGCATCGTCGCATTGGTCACGATTTCCGCCTGATCGGGCGGCAGGGTTCCGGCAAATTCTTCAAGCGAGTCCATCGCATCAAGAATCTCATGCGTTGCCCCGGCTGTCGCATCAACGATGGCATCAAGCTCGTCGGTGGCATTGGGGATATATTCGGCCTTGATGTCATCAGGACGCAACGACGCAATTTCCGTTTTCATCTTGCGGATGATATTGGAAAGCTCATCAAGTTCGCCAAACAGGCGTTTTTCATCCTGATTGTCGGTCTTTTTACTGGCAGGAAGAAACTTTGCCAGGCTTTCAACAAGCCCGGAGACTTCCTCAATCTTCAGATCGCCTTTTTCAAGACGTTTCTTAAGCTGAGCCAGCAGATCACGTAGTTGGCTATCATCCACGGCGGTATCACGGGACAAAATGCCCCGTGCCCCTCTTTGACTTAGAAATCACCAAGAACCGTGGTCAGCTTACCCTTGAGGGTTTCGGCATTGAACGGCTTGACGATATAATTTGATACGCCTGCTTTCTTTGCCATGACAACGTTTTCGGTCTTGGCTTCGGCAGTGATCATGATGAAGGGAAGATCCTTCAGCTTTGCATCGGCGCGCACTTCCTTGAGCAACTGAAGGCCGGTCATCGGCTCCATGTTCCAGTCGGAAATAACAAGGCTGAATGGCTTTTCACGCAATTTGCGCAATGCCATGCTGCCGTCTGTTGCTTCTTCAATATTGGTGAAGTTCAACTGGCGAAGAAGATTACGGATGATACGCAACATGGTTTTGTAATCATCGACAATCAGAATTGGCATGTTGGGATCGACGGACATTTACCACTCCATGATGCTGTCAATCTGGAAAAAGACCCAGCTTAGGTTAAGAAATTTATCTTCGTGATGTACCTATTTAATTTAGGTTAATCAAGGCTTTTCACTTTGACAAAATGGGCGTTTCCCATCCGATTTCAAGAACATCCCCTAAAACAGGATGGATATTTTACAGTTTCCCGCGCTTCCACGTTTAATTAGACGCAGAGAGGTTACTGGTTTGTCAACGGAAGCGTGCTTAAATCGCGTTTATAGGCAAGCTCGGTCGTCAGGGCACGGGCGCGATCCGGGGTCATTTGGGCCATAACGGCGGCGGCATTGGCTTCGCGCATGCCCTGGGCAACCTGCAAAAGAATATTCATATCAAGATCATTCCAGATCCGGGCCGCATCCTTCGGTTTCATTTTTTCATACACCGTGATCAGCTTTTTAATGCGGTCTTCGTCTTTCTCGTCTTTCTTTTCAACCAGTTGCGCAATAGACGCCTGAAGCTGTTTCATTTCGGCAATTTTGCTATCAATCCGTGCTTCGGCTGCCGTAATCAGGCTTTCGCGCTCGTCAAGGCGCTGCTCGCGGCGGTCCAGTTCTGAACGACGCGCCGACAGATTTTGCAAAAGGTCAATTTCTTCCTGGGTGAACAGGGTTGGATCGCCCCCAAATGTTGGCGGCTGATCTCCCGCGTCACCACCTGACGCGGCTTCCTGGTCCATGGCCGGGGTCAGCGCATCATCAACCGGTGCATCCAGGCCCGGCTCACCCGCAACACCAGCAGGATTGGCAGGGCTGTCCTGCGCGCGCGCGGCCTGCACAACGCTGACCGCAGCAACTTCCTTCATATTGCCCCCGTCGCGCCAGATTGACACAACATCAGAAACTTTTAGCGACAGGACAAGTCCCGACACCAAAATCAGCAAAGGCAAAATACGCAAAGAAGACATTCACTCACCCGATAGTATCTGCCGCCCCGACAATGAGACGAGCTGAAAACCAAATTTGCGAGCTACCCCCAACAAACGGCAGCCCCATATCCTGAAAATGGGGTACATTCATTGTCAGAACAAGCCCGCCTGCGCAAACGAGGCCTGCTTTTATCATATGGCAGCGTCGCAAATCCCCACACAATTCCCCAATATCCAAAGCACGGCCCCGCATCATCTTCGCGCGCGAGCCATCCCCAACATTAACGCACAGAACGCAAAGCGGCCAGCAGTTCCCGTTCGGCTTCGGAACGCCCGGCATCCTGATCGAGATCATCATCGTCCATAATATTTGCCCGACGATCCCGATCATCGCGCGATGACAGGCTTGACGAACGATCATCATTTTTCATATTTCGCCCGCCGCCGTCATCATAGGCGTTGCGCGCGTTTTGTCGTTCCGTATCACGCACCATGCGCGCGGCCAGTTCCTCGGCACGCGTTTCAATGCCCACCCGATCGTTCCGGTCATCCTGTGACGATTTACTGCCATGGCCCTGCGGGCTGGAAAGCCCGGATTCCGACGACGCGGCAGACGTTTTTCGCGCCGCATTCACGCCGCTGGCCGCCTTTTCAAGACGATTGGCAATGGCGTCTCCGCGATCCACCATAAAGGACAAATCTTCATGCAGGCCACTGGCCCGCTCGATATCCTCGCGCAACGCATCCCCGCTTTGTGATGCCATTTCCTTCAAAGACTGAATGAGTATTTCAGCCCGCTCGGTCGCGGCATGAAATGCTGACAGGAACTGTTCCATGTCCTCGCGGTTACGACGAAAGGCCGCAAGCCTGCGATTGAGCATCAGCGCATAGACGATTGTCGCCACCAGCAAAACAATCATCAGGAGATCGAGATAAAACTCGAAATCCATCAGCCGGTTTCCTCCTTGTTCTTGCGCGCACGTTCGCGCACCTGAATGGCGATTCGGTCCCCTTTTCGTCCCATCAGGCCGCGAAACAGGGCAACATCCCCGCACCGCACTTCCACCGGCGACGTTGGCCCGGTATTAAGCAACATCCGGTTCCCCACTTCAAGATTGATCACATCGCCCAGCGCCATGATCTGTTCATCAAGAACAGCCAGCAAATTAACATGCGTTTGCCAAAGTTCATTGGCAAGGTGGTTTTCCCAGATCGAGTCACGGCCGAACTTTTCGCCCATGAACATCTGAAGCAGCAATTCACGCACCGGTTCCAGCGTTGCATAAGGGATCAGCAATTCCAGCCGCCCGCCGCGATCTTCCATATCAATCCGCAGCTTGGCCACAATGGCGGCATTGGCATGGCGGGCAATGGTGGCAAAACGCGGATTGGTTTCCAGGCGTTCAAACCGGAAGTTAACCGGGCTTAGCGGGTCAAACGCGGCGGAAAGATCACCCAGAACCACATGGATCATGCGTTCAACCAGGTTGCGTTCAATCGTGGTATAAGGCCGACCTTCAATTCGCATTGCGGCGGTACCGCGTCGCCCGCCCAGCAACACGTCCACGATCGAATAGATCAGGGCCGAATCAACCGTTAACAGACCATAGTTATCCCATTCCTCGGCCTTGAAAACCCCCAGCATTGCCGGCAAGGGAATGGAATTAAGATAGTCGCCAAAACGCAATGACAAAATATTGTCGAGCGAAACTTCAACATTGTCCGAGGTAAAGTTACGCAACGATGTCGACATCATGCGGACCAGGCGGTCAAACACCACCTCAAGCATGGGCAACCGTTCATAGGCCACCATCGACGAGTTAATGATCGCCTGAATGCCCGACTGGTCACCCGAACCACTGCCATCATCAAAGCCCAACAGGCTGTCAATTTCGTCCTGGTTCAGAACACGCGCAGATCCGGGGCCGACAATTTCTTCGTCCTCGCCGCCATCCTCGCCAAGCATGGATTCCCATTCGGCGGCCATGTCATCGCCGCCGTCACCGTCTTCCTCTCCGCCGCCAGCCATGGCTTCCCATTCAGCGGCCAGTGCATCATCATCGTCTTCTTCGGCCATCGGCGCTTATCCCAGGCTTTTATTTGCGGTCCTGCGCGGTACGTTATTGTACCAGCATTTCCTTAAACAAAACGTCGTTAATTTTGGCAGGCTTCGCCGCCGCACTTACCCGTATCAGCAGTTCTTCGCGCAGGCGGAACATACCTTCGGACCCGGCAAGATCTTCCGGGCGCAATTCACGAAGATAAACCTGAAAATTGTCAACAATGCGCGGCATCATCTGCTCAACTTCCGGGATTTTTAACTGATCGGCAACTTCAAGACTAACCCGTATCTTCAAATAGCTTTGCTTGCCACTGCCGGTATTCAGATTGACCAGAATTTCAGGCAAATCAACAAACCCGACATTATCCGGTACACCGGGTGCCTGTTCGATCGCCGCTTCCGATGCGGCTTCTTCCGTGGTCTGGCTGCTCTTACCCAACACCATATCTATCACCGGCTGCATCAAGCCGGTAAAATAAGCCGCCGCCGCACCGCCAACCAGCAACAGAACCAGCAGAACAATAACAATCAGCAGCTTTTTACTGCCGCGCTTGACACCATCGTCTTCATCAACTTCGTCAATGTCGTCACCCATCAGCTTGTCCTGCCCCGCACATTGTCAGATCATTCCGGTGCGTGCATCCGCACGCCGAACCGGTATGACAGCCTTAAACCGGCCCTGTTAACATTCCGTTGCCCATGATAGCCGCTGCACTGCCAATCGACAACAAAAGCACTGTAAAGTCATTGTCTTTGCCATCACCATCAGCATCGCATGCCATTGACACCGGGCACCCCTTACCATTTGGGATCAAACCTGCGCAATACCAGCGGCACAGGGCTGGCAAAGCAAAAAGTTTGCCACATCACCTTTAAATCAAACGATGGCGCATTTTCTGCCGATACAACCTGCCCCGCCATCGCCGACCAAACCCGTTGCGATCCTCTGGCCGCACCCTTTGATGTCGCAATGCCCGCCCTGGCATCGCCGCGATATAAACGCCGTAAAATGATCCCCTGTTACAGGGGCCTTTCTTGCCGCATCAGCCGTTTTTTGCAAGGAGGCAAGTTTTACCCAACACCATTAACATACTGTTTTAAATAATTTTTTCAATTCTGGCATGCCATTCGCATTACTGCTGGCAACCAATTTTGCCTGCAAACGGGATATGACCCATAATGGAAAATACATCCTATATCGCCATGTCGCGCCAAAAAGTTTTGCGAAGCCAGATGAACAACATCACGCAGAACCTGGCCAACATGGATACCAACGGGTACAAACAGCAAAACATGATGTTCACCGACTGGATCGCGGCGAACAAGGATGCGCCGTTCCGCGGCGAACGCAAGATCGCTCTGGTACAGGATATTGGCCAGTATCGTGATACCACGGTTGGCAATATCGAAACAACCGAACGTGACTTTGACGTCGCGCTGACCAAACCCGACATGTATTTTTCGGTCGATACCCCCAATGGCACCCGTTACACCCGAAACGGCAATTTTTCACTTGATCCCGGCGGCCAGCTCATCACGTCGGAAGGATATCCGGTGTTAACCGATGCCGGACAGCCGCTGTTTTTTGGCCAGGCCGACACCCGCGTTACCATTGCCGGTGATGGCACCGTTTCAACCGATGTCGGACAGGTAGGTCGCCTCGCGGTCTCCACCTTTGACGATATCCAGCAGCTTAAACCCGAAGGGTCATCGCTTTATAATACCGACCAGCAGGCCCAGGCGGTGGAAAACCCCGGAATGGTCCAGGGTTCCCTGGAAAAATCCAACGTCAATCCGATCAAGGCAATGGTCGATATGATCGAGGTTTTACGGAGCTATCAGTCCGTGGTCAAAACCATCGAAAATGAAAACCAGCGCCAGCGCGACATGATCAGCAAACTGGGCGATGTCCGCGCCTGATTGATATGAACAATTTGGCCTGCACCTTGTTGCAGGCCCACCAAGACAGCGCAGCACGCGCAGGATGAGGAGACGAAAATGCGGTCACTCGATATCGGAGCTCTTGGCATGATGGCGCAATCCACCAATGTGGATGTAACGTCAAACAACATCGCCAACATGACCACCACCGGCTATAAACGCCAGCGTGCCGAATTTCAGGATTTGTTATATCAGGATTTGCGCCGCGCCGGGTCGCCATCATCAGATACCGGCACCATTGTGCCGGTCGGTGTTCAGGTGGGCCTTGGTGTAAAAACCGCCGCGATTGGGCGTTATACCGGCCAAGGCAGTGTGACCATGACCGAAAACGAACTTGATGTCGCCTTGCAGGGACGCGGGTATTTTCAGGTTGATTTGCCCAGCGGCGAAACCGCCTATACCCGGGACGGCACGTTCAAACTCGATGCGAACGGCCAGATCGTAACCAAAGATGGCTATGCGATCCAGCCCGGCATCACGATTCCCAACAACGCCAAATCCGTGACGATTAACGGTTCCGGCGAAGTTTATGCCGAAATTGACGGCCAGGTCGCACCGCAGAATCTGGGCCAGATTCAGATGGCAACCTTCATCAACCCGGCCGGCATGAGCGCGATGGGCGACAACCTGTTTCTTGAAACCGATGCTTCAGGCACACCCAACACCGGTACTGCCGGGTCGGTTGGCTTTGGCTCCATGCTTCAGGGGTACCTTGAATCTTCCAACGTCAATGTGGTTCAGGAAATCACCAACCTGATCAAGGCCCAACGTGCCTATGAAATGAATTCCAAATCCATTTCCACGAGCGACGAAATGATGAGCGCGATGAGCAACCTGCGATAAGTGACCGGGCACAGTCCTTCAAAAGATGATGCCCGATACAGCAGAACCGGTCGGGCATGACAGAATTGCGTTTTGCTTTACCTGTCATTGTTGTTTTGGTGCTAACATCACAGGCATGATGATGCGAAACACCCTTTCTGCCCTTGTCCTGGCTTTGCTGTTCCTATTGCCTGGAAACCTGCAGGCACAGGAAATGGATATTCTTTTGCGTCCGCAGGCCAACGTCGAAGGTGCCTATGTCACCTTGGGCGATCTTTTCAGTGGCTTGCCGGTCGATCAGGAAAATGTTGCCGTGGCCCATGCCCCGCAACCGGGCCAACAGGCCGTTCTTGATTATCGCTGGCTGGCCGGAATTGCCCAGCGATACAAGGTGCCATGGCGCCCGCGGACAACCGCCGACCAAATCGTTGTGACCCGCGACAGTCAAAGCATTGGCATGGATGAAATCGCCGATGCGATTCATGGTGCCTTGTCGGAAAACGGCATCCCCGCACCTTTTACCGTGGATATGGGCGGGGAAACATTTCGTATTGAATTGCCCGTCGATGTACCGGCACAGCTGGAAATTACCGGCATTAACATCAACCGGCGCACAGGCCGGTTTGTTGCCGATGTCACCACCGGGCGCGGGACAGCCCAGCAACGCACATACCGCATGAATGGCCGTTTTTTTCCGCTTGAACAGGTGCCTGTTCTGGTTGATTCCGTGCAACGTGGCGACATAGTTCGCCCCGATCAGGTTGAAATGCGCGACTTTCGCACCGACCGGTTGCAAGCCAATGTCTTGCGCAATCCTTCTGACGTGATTGGCAAGGAAGTGCGCCGCAATGTCGGCCCCGGGGAACCCTTGCTCAACCGGGATTTCACCGCCCCAATTCTGGTTCGGCGCGGGGCCATTGTGACGATCCGGCTCGAAACGCCCAATATGTCGCTGACGGCACGGGGGAAAGCCCTTGAAAACGGATCGCAAGGGGATGTGATCCGGGTGGTGAATTTGCAAAGCAACAAAACCATCCAGGTTGAAGTTACCGCCGAAAACGATGTGCGCGCCCTTCCCGCCATGAGCCAGTAAGGCAAAGATATTTTCTGATTTTCCACTGATAGAAAAGCGCGTTGATAAAACCGGTCAACGCGCTTTTTTCGTCAGCACACCGCCATAAAGACGCTGTTGCCAATCGCGTCGGGCGCAGCACAGCGCCATTTTGCTAACCTTGCTCATCCCGATCAAACGCCCGGCAAGGTTTGCCGTCCCGGGTCCCTCATAACTGGCACGCCGGTTGCTTGTTAAACAGTGCGGAACCCAGGAGGATAAAATGAATTTTATCAAAACCCCGAACAAAATGCCATCCCGGCGCCACACCAAGCTTCCCCAATTGGCAATGACCCTGTCGCTGATCTGCGCAACGGCATTGCTGTCAGGCTGCAATACCATGCGGCGACTTTCCGAAGTTGGCGAGGCACCAAAACTGTCGGGCATCAACAACCCCACGCAAAACCCCGGCTATCGACCGGTCAGCATGCCGATGCCGGCACCACAGGTGGCTGAAAGCAACCCCAATTCACTGTGGCGCACCGGGGCGCGGTCTTTCTTCAAGGATCAGCGCGCCGCCCAGGTCGGCGACATCTTGACGGTTAACATCGCGATTTCTGACAAGGCTGTGCTGGCAAATACCACGGCCCGCACCCGCAAGAATTCCGAAGATATGGGAATGCCATCCTTGCTGGGTCTGGAAAGCCAGTTGACCAAGGTTTTGCCCGAAACCATCAATCCATCAAGCCTGTTTAACGTCAATAGCAATACATCAAACTCGGGCGGCGGCACGCTGGACCGAAAAGAAACCATCGATTTAAAAGTCGCTGCGATCATTGTGCAGGTTTTGCCCAACGGCAACTATGTCATTCATGGTCGCCAGGAGATTCGCGTCAATGCCGAGGTCCGCGAGGTTCAGGTGGCGGGCGTGATCCGGGCTGCCGACATTACGTCGGCCAATACCGTTTCCTATGACAAAATAGCCGAGGCCCGCATTTCCTATGGCGGACGCGGTACCATTTCCGATGTTCAGCAACCACGTTATGGCAGCGAAATCATGGACATCCTTTTACCCTTCTAGTCAAAACAGGCTTCGGGGTTCCGCATAAGGGCGCTTTTGCCCCCCCGATAACCGGCTGGCAAAAAATTGCCAGCCGGTTTTATTTGTGCGCCCGGCATGGGCGCACCAAAAAAAAGGGATCAGCCCTGTCTGGACCGATCCCTTGCCGGGTATCCCCGTTCTAGCGTTTCTCCCACAAGAAACAAATTTTATCGGCTGCGGTTTCCAGTTCAGAATCCCGTCTTTTTACCGTATTTTTTTACCACTGCGATCAATCGTCGCGGCGGGTGCGTTCCATCCGTTCATGACGTTCCTGGGCTTCTATGCTCAAGGTCGCAATCGGACGGGCTTCCAGGCGTTTAAGGCTGATCGGTTCGTCAGTTTCTTCGCAGTAACCATAGGATCCGTCTTCAATGCGGCGCAAAGCGGCGTCAATCTTGGAAATCAGCTTGCGCGCTCGGTCACGCGTCCGCAACTCAAGTGCCCGCTCGGTCTCCGCAGAAGCACGGTCGGTAAGATCGGGTTCTTGCAATCCTCCGTCCTGAAGATTTGCCAATGTCTCTGATGATTCGTGTAAAAGTTCTGTCCGCCAAGCCAAAAGCTTTTGACGAAAATATTCCCGCTGACGCGGATTCATGAACTCTTCGTCCTCGGCGGGACGATAGTCAGGTGCTAATGTGATAGTCATGTATGCCCTCTATACAGGACTCACCGATCGCGCGGGAATATAGAGGCAGCAGCCTGTCGGCGCAAGCTGATTGAACAATTTCGCCAAATCTATCGAGAAAAAACCGAAAAACTGCGCAATTTCAATTAGATACCTGAATTATTCCCAATTAGCGTAAACCGGCAACATCCAGCTTCGCCAATTCAACCCGCGCGCGCAGTTCAATTTCATCAAGAACCGACGCCAACGCCGGATCATCGACCTCCTCGCGCTGTTTTCCCACAACATCAACCAGTTGCGCCAATTGGGATGCCGGAAGCCCCCCCCCCAGCAAGGCCTGACGTACCCGATCAAGCTGATCAAGCAGGGTTTTCGCCCGCAAGATCGACCGCTTGCGCGGGGAATCCAGTGCATCGCCGCTTTGCTGCAGGGCCAGCAGCGCATCAAGCGCACTGACCGACGATGGTGCATGCGCCCCACCGGCAACCGCCGCCCGTTCCGGTCCTTGCCCGCTGGAACGCATGGCATTGGCAAAGCCCTGGCCATGACCACCGGTGCCCGAAGCCTTGCGTGTCGATGCACCCGATGTGGTGCCTTTTGATCCGCCAACCTTCATGTCTGTCTACTGCCTTGCTGATGCGTTCCAGGCCAATGAAATTACCGCCCAGGAAATCTCAATCAATGTCTCTGCTCCATATCTATATCTGGAGACAAAGTGATCCTTTGTCGAGTCTTGCCCAAAGACACCATTTGAGCAACGGGAAAAAAATGCCGGGTACCGCCTTCAACAGCGTTTTTGGTGCCCCAAAACACCATAACGGGCTGAATTTGCTTAAACCGTTTAAAAATTGCGACCGCGCAAACCAAGTAAATGCTCAGTTGGCACGTTTTTCGCTTTGTATCTGGTGACAGCATCTCTCACGGCTTGTCACCCACGTTAACCGGCGTCACTTTCGCCCTCGACAAAGCGGAATAACCAACATGATCAAGCGTCTTGGCAAATATGCATTTCAGGCAGCGATTATCGCGGCACTGGGCATTTTCGCCCTGGCCCCCATGTCAGCCGCTCATGCCCAGTCCCGCATCAAGGATATCGCCGATTTCGAAGGTGTCCGTGACAATATGCTGGTGGGCTATGGTCTGGTCGTTGGTCTGAACGGTACGGGTGATGACCTTAAAGACTCAGAATTTACCCGTCAAAGCATGGTCGCCATGCTTGAACGGCTGGGCATCAATGTGCGCGACCAGATCACCAACATCAAGTCGGACAATATTGCCGCTGTAATGGTGACAAGCACACTCCCCCCCTTTTCCCGGCAGGGTTCGAAAATTGACGTCAGCATCAGCGCGATTGGCACTTCCAAAAGCCTTCAGGGTGGCACGTTGCTGGTGACGCCGCTGGTCGGTGCAGACGGTGAAGTTTATGCCGTTGCCCAAGGCCCCGTCGCCGTTGGCGGCTTTAGCGCGCAGGGCAACGCCCAGACCGTGGTAAAGGGTGTTCCAACCGCTGCACGGATCGCCAACGGGGCAATCATTGAACGCGAAATCGACTTCAACCTGAATGCCATGAAATCTATGTCGGTTGTGTTACGCAACCCCGACTTCACGACAGCACGGCGCATTTCCAACGCAATTAATGCCTATCTTGGTGAAGTTGCCGCACGCCCCAGCGACCCCGGTACCGTTCGTTTGACAGTACCGGACCGTTATAACAAGAACGTGGTGGCGATGCTGACCGACATTGAACAATTGCGTGTCGAACCCGACCAGATCGCCAAGGTGGTCATTGACGAGTCAACCGGCACCATCGTGATGGGCGAAAATGTTCGCATCAACCGTGTCGCCATTGCCCAGGGCAACCTGACCATCCGGGTCACCGAAACGCCGCAGGTGTCACAGCCCTCGCCGTTTTCCCAGGGCGGCACCACCACCACAGTGCCGCGGACAAATGTGCAGGTTGACGAAGGGGCTGATAAAAAACTGGGAATCCTTGATACCGGTGTCACGCTTCAGGAACTGGTTAGTGGCCTTAACAGCCTGGGGGTTGGCCCCCGCGACATGATCACAATTTTGCAGGCCATCAAGGCATCTGGTGCCCTTCAGGCCGAAATCGAGGTGATGTAATGATGATTGATGGCACCAGCGCCCTGATGGCGCAGGCACAAACCAGCGCACAGGCCAGCAAGGCATCTTCCATTGCCTCACAGGCAAGCGGCCTTGGCAACGGCAAGCACAAAACCCTTGCCCAGGCCCAGGAAGCGGGCAAACAGTTTGAAAGCATGTTCCTCTCGCAGATGATGAGCCACATGTTTGAAGGGATCGAAACCGATCCGAATTTTGGCGGTGGGCACGGCGAAACAATGTTTCGTTCGATGCTGGTTGACCAGTACGCGCAAAAAATGACCAACGCCGGTGGCGTGGGAATTGCAGATGCTGTTACACGCGAAATCCTCAAGACGCAGGGAGCCTGATATCATGACAACGGACCAGATGGTCATTGAGCTAAAAAGCGTCACTTTTGACCTGATTTCGCTGCTGGAGCGCGAAACCGAAGGTATGCGGACACTTGACACCTCGGAATATGAGCGCTTCGTCTCGGAAAAATCTGCCCTGTCGATGCAATATGAACAGCTGGTGCTGGAATTACGCGTCCGGGCCGAAGACCTGAAAAACCTGCACGAGGACGAAAAAGCCGAACTGCGTGAATTGCAGGCGCGTTTTCAAGATGCAGCCAAACGCAACATGCACGCCCTCAAAGCTGCTGAAATCACCAATCAGCGCATGGTCGACACCATCGTCAAGGCCGTCAAGAACCGTGCGAACGAACAAGTCACAACCTATAACCGTGGCGGCTATGTCAATAGCCCGGTCGGTCGGGGTTACAGCACCAACAAAAATCGCGGCACCCTTTCCATCAGCCTGAACGAAACGTTTTAAGGCACAGGGGAAATACCATGTCACTGACACAGGCCCTTAATTCTGCAATCACCGGTTTGAATACCGCACAGTCGCGTATTTCGATTACATCATCGAACATCGCGAACGTGAACACGCCAGGCTATTCACGCAAAATTGCAGGTCAGGAATCCATAACCCTGAATGGACAGGGTGCCGGTGTACAAATCAGCGATGTGACCCGCAATGTGAATTCGGGCCTGCAAAGTGAATTGCGCGGTGAACTGGGCAAAGCCGGGACGGCCCAGGTTCGTGACGAGTTTTACCAGCGCATCCAGGTTTTGTTTGGCTCGCCGCAGTCGAACTCTGCCATCAGCCAGCGCATCAGTGATCTGTCCGACGCTTTTGAACAGCTAAACAGCTCCCCGGAACAGAACTCCCCCAAGGTTCAGGTTCTCTCTGCGGCCACCCAGCTTGTCGACTCATTTGGCAAACTGTCCGATCAGATCCAGAGCCTGCGTAGCGACACCGATAATAGCATCGATCAGGAAATCAAGGATGCCAATACGCTGTTAAGCCAGATTGCCAAACTCAACACCGACATCGTGCGCCTGGGCAATATTGACCAGCCAACCACCGAGTTGCGTGACCAGCGCGATCAGAAGGTTAATTCTCTTTCCAAAATCATCAACACATCGACCTACACCCGTGACGATGGCTCGATGGTGATTTTCACCGCCAACGGATCACGGCCGTTACTTGATCGTAGCCCGGTCACGCTTGACTTCACCCCGACGGCTGGCTACGAACCGGGGTCAAGCGGGTCCGGCATCTCGCTTGATGGTGTTGATATTACAAACGAAATAAAATCTGGCACCTTGCGTGGCCTGATCGACATGCGCGATCAGGATTTGCCAGAGCTTGGCGATCAGATCAACGAACTGGCAACACAGTTGCGCGATGCGATCAATGCCGAACATAACAAAGGTACGGCTTTTCCGCCGCCCACCAACCTGACCGGCTCGCGTCAGGTCGAAGGCACAGACATTTTAAACGCAACGGGAACATTTCGTGTTGCGGCCCTTGATACCAATGGCGATGTTGTCAGCTATTCCGATATTGACCTGTCGACCTTACCAAGCCCGGCAACCGTTGCCGACCTCGTCACCGCCATTAACAGCTCTGCATCGGGCACCGACCTTCAGGCAAAAATTGCCGATGGCCGCCTGGTGATTGAAGGCAAGGATGGCAACCGCGTGGCGGTGAACGAACTTGATAGCAGCGCCACACTCAGCGATGGTCGCAGCCAGGGCCTGTCACATTATTTTGGCCTCAACGACCTGTTCGCGACAGCGAAAAACTCCCGCACCCTGACATCAACAGCCATGCCCGATGCCTCATCTGCCCTGGGCGTTTCCGGCACCCTGACACTGGCGGCTGGAAGCGGCGCATTGTCCACCCCGATCAGCATCACCTACACCAATGGCGACAACCTGACGACCATTCAGGACAAGTTGCGCGGGCAGTTAACCGGTGCTTTGGGCCTAACGGCGGATCAGGCATCAAACATGGTGTATATCGCCACCGATGGCGGCCGTTCACGTCTGGTCATTTCAAACGATGCCAACATGCTTGCAACCGACACCGGAAACCTGTCGAGCAAAATCGGGCTAACGGAAGACCAGCCCAACATGTCTGGAAATCTGTCTGTTTCGCAAGATATCGTCAACGATCCGTCGCGCCTGTCGCGCGGCACACTGAATGCGGATGTTTATGAATCCGGTGTGGCCACAGGTGCCGGCATCAAGATTGCCGATCCGTCAAAAACCCTTTCCGGGCTGGGGACTCCGGCATCGCCGCCCGCCCCCGCAGGCACCAACTATACGCTAAGCATAAAAGGCAGCTTCGGGACTGTTCCCATTTCATATAACGGCAGCACTGACTCGCTTGACAGCCTTGCCGCACGGATCAACGCCGATTCAACCCTGACCGACAACAACATCACGGCGGACGTGTATTTCGACGGGGCAGCAGGATCTTACAAGATCCGCATTCAGGATTCCGGCGGTGACCCGCTCTATGTAACGGATAACTTTGCCTCCATGCCCTCAGTCGGTGGTACAGATAAAAGCCTGGTTGATACATTGGGCCTTGGCATCCCCTATGGTATTCGCGAAGGGGACAATTCGTCCGCAACAAACCTGGCCAACGCCCTTGCGCGTAAAGATATCAGCTTTGATGCTGCGGGCGGACTGTCGCCGGAAAAAACATCTTTGATCGACTATGCCGCCAGCATCATCAGCACATCTTCGACAAAAGCAGCTGCGGCAAAAGATAACAACACGTTTCAAAATACACTGGCTAATGACCTCAGCAACCGGATTCAGAACGAAGCCGGCGTCAACCTGGATGAAGAAATGTCGGACCTGGTTATTTTCCAGCGCGCTTACTCGGCATCTGCCAAGGTCATATCGACGGTTGATGAATTATTTGATACGTTGCTCAGAGCAGTTTAATATGCTGCAAGTAATGGAGAGCTGAAATGGTATCCCGGGTCGCTACTTTTACCGCCCACAATACTCTCACCAACCTGGCGCTCAGCAATGCGGCGAAGTACGCCGAGATGAACGAGCAATCGTCCGGTGGCAAAAAATCACGTGACTACACGGGCATCGCAACCGATTCACAGCAGTTGCTTAATCTCGAAGGCTCTCTCACGCGCAACAAACAGTATCTGAACAATATCACCCAGGTAAAACTGCGTTTGCAAAATATGGAATCGGCAACCGATTCGATGACGGATGTTGCTGTGCGCATGAAAACCCTGTTGTTGCAGGGCCTCAGCAATACGCAAGCAAGCGACCTTAACCTGGACGAAGAAGGAAAACAGGCCCTTAACCAGGTGCAATCCCTTCTCAACACCACCCTTGACGGTCGTTATCTGTTTGGCGGCGCCACAACCGACACCGCCCCGGTTAATTTTGACACAGCCCCGATACCCGATACATATTTTGCCACAGTCGCCGGAAACCCCAACGCCCCGTTAAGCACCCTGGGCGGCACCGTCGGTGGCAGCCTCGATATTAATGGTCAAACCGTGACCTATTTGCCGACCGACACGGCACAGGACCTGGCGGACAAAATCAACCAGCTCTCTCCGCCCCCTGCCATTGCTTCGGTCCGGGCAGACCCGGGCACCGGCAACTATCGACTGGTGATCGAAGATTTTTCCGGCGCGGCAATGTCGATCACGGAAACCGGTGGCGGCAATCTTCTGGACGGATTATCACACAACCCGGCACTGACAAGTGAAGCGGGATATTATCAGGGTGACCAGAAAAATCTTAGCGCCCGCATTGACGAAGAATATGCCGTCAATTACGGCGTTCGCGCCGACGACCCCGCCATTGCCAGTCTGGTTGCCGGTTTAAGAATTATCAGCACATCGACGGACGAAGACTCGTTGCGTATCGCCTTGGGTCACATTAACGATGCCATCGAAAATTTGCCCAATGTGACCTCGAAAATCGGCATTGACACAAAAAATGTTGAAACGGTCGGATCCCAGCACGAGGACTTTACCGTTTTTGCCAATAGCGCCATTTCCAATATTGAAAACGTTGATATCCCGATAACCATTGCCAACCTTGAACAATATAACACGGCATTACAGGCAAGTTTTCTGGCAATTGCCAAGTCCGCGGATCTTTCTCTCGTCAGTTATCTGCGTTAAGACTTGATATAAGACATGGCACGCGCAACAGAACTTGACGATGCTGCCATCAGGCATCACATGTTTGGTGTGTTACAGTGGGGAAAGACAACAAGAATGACAACGCAACCAATTGATGAAACCAGCGTACCCAAATCGATTCTTGTGGAAACGCGATTTGGCGATATCGATTTTGTCTGGGACAAGGCAATTTACATGCCGCTGGGTTTGCTTGGCTTTACCGACCAGCATGTTTTCGGTCTGACAAATATTCCTGGCAAAAATCTTGATCAGTTCAAACTGTATCAAAGCCTGACCGAAGCCGACCTTTCCTTTATCGTTGCGCCGTATAATTCAGATAGCGGCATTTACGACCCTGCCGACATCGAACGTGCGGGCAACAGCCTGGCCATTCCCGAGGAAGACATGGCCATTTTGCTGATCGTCACCGTTCGACCGACCGGCAGCGGACAGAACTACGCCATGTCTGTTAATTTGCAAGCACCGGTTATCATCAACACAACCCGTCAGATTGGCTGGCAGCATATCATGCCGCATGACAAATATCCTGTTCAACACGATATCTAACGGACGATCCAAGACACGAAGCGGCCCGCATTTCGCTTCGTGAAACCTGCCCACCCCTTTGTCGGTTAAGGAAATTTAAACCGATCAACACCGAAATCCGTTGTTATCATTCGGTAATTCAGGATTTTAAAAAACACTAGACTCTATCTTCGCAGTTGGGTATATTTGGTCTATCGAATCGGCAATCCTTGATCAAGAAGATCTCGGTGCCCTCCGGCAAAGTTGCCGGGTTTGATTGGCGAAATCGCCAATTGCAAGTGATCCATGTAGGAGTATATCACTATGGCTTTAAATATTATTTCCAACTATGCCGCCAACGTTGCTCACCGTAATCTTCAGGCTTCCGACGAAGCAGCGACCCGTTCGCTTGCAAAACTGTCTTCGGGTACCCGCGTTGTGTCGGCCCGTGATGACGCTGCTTCTATGGCCATTGGTTCCCGTCTGAATGCGGAAAGCCAAGCACTGAAGACGGCCACGGTTAACGTTGGCCAGGCAAACTCCATGCTTCAAATCGCCGATGGCGCTATGGGAACAATCGATTCAGTTCTTGTTCGCATGAAAACGCTGGCTGTTCAGGGCTCTTCCGGAAACTTGTCGTCAACCGAACGTCAGTTTGCGTTCGATGAATTCAAGTCGCTTGGCCAGGAAATTGACCGTATTTCGTCGTCGACTAAATTCAACGGCAACAAACTGCTTGCTGGTAGCCAGACCGTTACAGCAACCCCGGGCAGTATCGGGACAGATATTGAAACGGCCGATGGCATTGCCGCCATTACATTTGGCGATCAGGCAGCTGGCGTCACCACTGGTGATGCGTTCCAGCTTGACTATTCCACGGCGACCAATCGCTTTACCATCACCAACACAAGTACCGGTGAATCAACGTCGTCTGATCCCGTAACCGCTGCTCCTGCTGCCGGCACCACACAGGACGTCAAATTCGACAAATTCGATTTGACCCTGAGTCTGTCCTCTGCTTTCAACCCGGCAACTGCGATTGCAGCTAACAATACTTTTACCGCGACGGTTGCGAACTCAACCACCACGACCTTGAATTTCCAGATCGGCACCGGTTCGCTTATTTCTGAAAACCAGATCGCGATTGGTATTGATGCTGTTGACACGAGCGGTCTTAGTACTGCTCTTGGTAACGACGTGCTTGGTGCAAGCTGGGCCAACGCCACCAACGCTGCCACGTCGATTGATAACGTTAACGAAGCAATCGACAACCTTCAGACCCGTCGTGCGGCAATTGGTACCTATCAGAACCGTCTTGACTTTGCGTCTCAGAACCTGTCGACCACACAGGAAAACACTGAAGCGGCCCGTTCGACCCTAATGGATCTGGACGTTGCTTCGGAAATGACAAAGTTCAGCTCGAAACAGGTTCTGGTCCAGTCTGGCGTTGCCATGCTGGCACAGGCCAACCAGATGCCGCAGAACCTGCTGCGTCTGTTGCAGTAATCCGGATATTCGTGAAGGAACGGGGGATATCCCCCCGTTCCTTCTACGGATTATCCTATGTCGATTTCATCGGCACGGGAGGCCCAAATGGAAATTACACAGTCTGTCTCGCCGCTTCATAGTTCCGGTTCTTCTTCAACTGGTTCTGCTGCGGCTTTGGGTGTTTCTTCTTCAGGCCTGCCTTCTGCAAATTCGGTGGCTACGGCCCCCGCATCGGTATCAAGATATCAGGCATCCGGGGATATCGCTCCGATTGACGCGACGGACCAGTTAAAACAGGCATTTGCCGACCTTGACCTTACAGGTCGCCCTATTGACAATTATCGGGTTGAACTGAATTTCAACCGGGATACAGGGCGTGTTGTAGCCAAGGTAACGGATCGTACAAACGGCGAAGTTCTTCGCGAAATTCCGTCAAAAGAACTTCAAAAGCTCTTTTCCCAAATTCGTGATTACCTCGGTACCTTTGTAAACGAAGAAGCCTGATTTTTACGCGCCTCGCATTTCAGGCATGGTATTTGCAAAATATCTGTATAATCGTTTTGGGGCAGGAATTGCCCATCAATATCGACCGGGACACGCAAAATGAGCAGTGCCAACTTAAACAACATCTATGTCGGAAATAACGGTCGAATTCAGCTTTCGGGCTTGAGTTCCAATATCGACTTTGTCGATGTTGTCGATAAGATGATGAAGGCGCGCCGTATTCCGGCTGACAATCTTGAAAAACGCATTGATGCGAATGACGAAAAACTGACAGCTCTTAACAAATTGCAATCTTTGGTTAAGGATTTGCAAAACTCGATCTCGACCCTTTATGGCGCGACGAGCTTCGATCAGTCCAAAAACACATTTGCATCAAAACAGGCATTTTCCACATCGGCAGACGGCAATGCTGCCAACCTGATGTCGGTCAGCGCCAGCAACACAGCAACGACTGGCAGCTACAAATTCGTCATTGATCAAATCGCCTCCAAGCACAAAGTTGGCGCCGACACGATCTCCATTAATCCGTCGGACGTTCTAAGCACCGCGACCAACAGTGGCGGCACCGCGATTGGCACGGGCAGCTTTACCGTTGGCACCAGCAAAGGCAGTGTGCAAGTTGACGTAACGGCAACCGACACGCTCCAGGATATTCGCGATAAAATCAACACCGTTGCAAGCACAACGGGCGTACAGGCATCTGTTGTAAAAGTTGCCGATGGTCAGTCGACCATCATGCTGACGTCGACGGAAGAAGGCTCAACCAACCGCATGACCCTTTCGGATGACAGCGGCAATGTGCTTCAGAACATGGGCATCCTGAAGGATGACGGTTCTGGCACGATGGTGATCAATAGTGCCCAGGAGATTGACCCAGGCAATGATGCAAACTTTACATTGGACGGTGTGTCAATTACCCGTTCATCCAACGACATTGACGATCTGGTCGACGGTCTGACCGTCAGCCTGTTTGATGCCAAACCTGGCATGACCATCAATGTTAATGTGGAACAAAATCTTAACGACGCAAAATCGAAGATTCTTAGCTTTGTTGATGCCTACAATGCTGTCAAATCGTTCATCAATGAAAAAACTTATGTTGATCCCGCTACCAACGAAGCAGGTAAAGACTCCGTGTTACTTGGTAATTCAACTGTGAATTCGGTTGAAAGCTCGTTACAGCAAATTATTGGTTCAACACCGTTTCGCTCATCTGGTGAAAATGGCGATCTATCCGTTCTGGCACAAATCGGCATCACCATGAAATCTGCCGACGAAACTGGCAGCAGTGACGATACCAAATATTCCGCTGGGACCCTTAAACTGGACGAAACCAAGCTGAATAATATGCTGATCAACAATGTTGATGACGTGGCGGAACTTTTTAACTTTAAAGCCACCAGCAACAATTCCGCATTCACAATGACCGGCTTTTCCGGAAATACAGGCGCTGGAGATTACCAGTTTTCTGTCACCAAGGATGCAAGCGGTACCATTACCAGCGCAACCTACAGCCTGGATGGCGGTGCAACCACCCAGGATGCCACAATCAGTGGCAACAGCCTGACAACGGCTGATGGTTTGAAAATTTTCTATAATGGCGCGGACGACACCACCGAAACGGCAACGGTCAATACGTCTGTCGGTGTGGGTGCCCAGTTGCAATTTGCCATGCAAAACATGCTGGATAGTGAAAACGGTAGCCTTCCGCAGGAAATCAGCTCTTTTGAAACACAGAATACCGGGTTTCAAAACAAAATTGACAAAATTGATGACCGCATCACCAACCAGCGTGAAGTAATGATGAATAAGTTCATCAATATGGAAACGCAGCTTGCCAAGTTTAAAAACATCCAGAGCTCGCTGAGTGAGTTGATGGCAGCGGGCAAGAAAGATAATTAAGACATCGGAACCGATTATCCGATATTTGTGTTTTGACGATCAAGGGATATAGCATGAATACGAACGCCGCCCGCGCCTATGGCGACCAGCAGGTCAACACAGCATCGCCGGCCCAAATGGTTTACATGCTGTATAATAAAACCATTTCTTTGCTTCAGGAAGCGATCAAAGCAATTGAAGCCAATGATATCCAGGCCCGCTGCAACGCTAATTGCAAGGCAATGGAAATTATTGCCCATTTATCTGGCACGCTTGACCTGGAGCAAGGCGGCGAAATCGCCAGCAACCTGCGTGAACTCTATCGTTTTTCCACCTTTCACCTGATGAAGGTTGACCGCAATAACGATGCCCAGGCCGCACAGGATGTTATCGGGCTGTTAACCCCGATGCGAGATTCCTGGGCAATTCTGGCCCGCCGAGGTGCCGATGAACTCCGTCAGGCCGTTCAGGATGCCAAAAATGGCAATCTCGAACAACAAGACATGTCGCAAAACACTGTTGAAAATGGTGATGACGCCCCCAAAGATACGTCATCGGAAACCCCGGAAACACCTCGTCCATCAGGTATTTCAATTTCGGCTTGATCTGTCTTTTGCGGCACACCATACAGCGATGCGATGTCCCCCAGTCAATTGATTGGGGGATTTATTTTTGTTGTTTCGGCATTGCCCTCGTTATTGAAAATCGGCAAAAGATGCCGAGTGCACAAGATCGAAACCCGCAACACAGTCGAACGACACATCGGTAAGAACAGCTTGGCCGCCTGCGCCCATGTTTGTTTCACCTCTCGCGCTGTTGCGCGACAAATCTGCACATCTCCCGCCTGCCCGTTCATAATATGCGCGCTTCCCTGCAACCGTTTGCCAAGCTGACAATTGCAACGTCTACCTGGCAGCCCCCTCCCCCTTTGGCCGATCATCGGCAAATAACGCACGTTTATCATCCATTCTTTAAAAACAGTCGGCGGAGCATCTCTGAATAGCACAATAGGGAACCGGCAAAAAATGCCCGTTCAGCACCTATCCGCCTACTGCTTTGATTTTATTGATAATTGATGAATGCAAAAACTGGCCCGCTGTTTGCATTCATAATCGCAGACTTACAAAAGGGACCGTGTCATGCACAGCTCTGCGATCGATAAAATCAATACACCGACCCTATCGGTGCCCACGCAGAACCAATCTGCCCGCAGCAGTGTGGCCTTTTCCGACATCATGGAAAAGATTCATGCGGACCGGGCGGAAAACGCTGCCCGCGCTGGAAAAAGCTCGGCAAATAGTGCCGCCGACAACCTGTCATCGCGCGATACCCGCAGCAAACAGGAAAACCGCGCACCAACACGTAACGCCTCACACGATGATCGTGACGCAAACCCGCGTGCAGATCGCAAAGATGATGCGCCAACGCGTAAAACCGACGACACATCAAAAGACAAAACCGCGACAAAGAATGATCCCGGTAGCGACGATAAAAATGTCGATCGTCAGGACGTAGCCGACAACAAACCGGTCAAAGAAGCCAACCCGGACGATACCGACGCGCCCACCAACACCGCGGGCGCAAAAGATGACGGACAAACCACGGCGGACACGAGCAAACCTGCCACCGAGGACACCGGAACGGCTGCAAAAACGGGGGATGAAACCACCGCAGAAGCCATCGCCGGTGCCAATCAACCTGTCATTGCCAGCCAAACGACCGTTGGTATTCCGACAATTCCGACACCGGCTGGACAGACTGCAACGACAGAAACCGGTGACGGTACCACCAGGGATGCCCTGCTATCGTCAACTGCCCTGTCGCAATCGGCAACAACCAATGGTGCCGTCCAGAATGACGGGAGTGCCGCCAAAACAATGCAGGCAGCCCTGTCGCCAGGCGGCGCTGGCAGTGATGGCGACGCCGCCGCCCCGGATGCCAAGGCAAGTTTTGAAGCCGCCCTGAAGCAACAAGCACCAGGTAATGGCAAGGCAGATGGCGGCAACGGCCAAAACAATACCAATAACGGCGCAAACAACGCCGCCAACACGGGCACTACAGCCAATAGTGCACCCGCGCAAGGCAGCAACACCGCAATGGCAAATCTTGCCGCCCTGCAAAATGCCACCGCGCCCCAGGCGACACCCACGCCCGCACCTGCGACAGCAACCAAAGCCACCGCCGCCATCGGGGCAACAGACGCGGCAAGTGCCAACGGAGCTGTCCCGGGCGTTACCGGGCAGGTTGTTAACGGCACAGCCACCGCAACGGCACAGGCCGCCGCAGGCCAGGCGGGCCGAGGCGCCGCAACCGCCGAAACGGTCCAGCAACAGGTGGCCGTTCAAATTAAAAAAGGGGCGGGCGATGGCGTTGACCGGATTTCAGTGCAACTGCGCCCCGAACATTTGGGGCGGGTCGATGTCAAACTGGAAATTTCCCATGATGGCCGCGTTCAAACCGTGGTTCAGGCTGATAACCGCCAAACCCTGGACATGCTGCGACAGGACGTCAAAGGATTGCAGCAAGCATTACGAGATGCAGGCCTGAATGCAGATTCACAAAGTTTCACCTTTGAGCACCGCCAGGAAGGTGGTCAGGGGCAAAGCCAGAACCAGAATAGCGGCAATGGCGGACGTGCTGGTGCATCTCGCCCCAATGAAGGCGATATTATTAGCGGTGCCGAACTGGCCCAACACGTTGCTGTGGGCTACGGCATTAATTCCAACGGTCTTATTGACATTCGCATTTAGATACCGGAGATAAAAAATGACGGTTTCTTCCTTAACCAACATCGGTCTTCAGACCAATAATGCGAATGCGTCTTCGACCAAATCGACCGCGTCGCTTTCGCAGAACTTCGATACCTTCCTGACGCTGCTGACCACGCAGTTAAAGAATCAGGACCCGACCTCGCCGATGGAAAGTGACAAATTCACCGACCAGCTCAGCCAGTTTGCCCAGGTCGAACAAGGTATCGAAACCAACAAAAATCTTGAAAACCTGCTGACCATGCAAGGGCAGCAGCGCCAATTGTCTGCTCTGTCCTATGTCGGTGCCGAAATCGAGGCGATAGGCGATACCAACTGGCACACGCCCGGCGAAGACCTCAAATTCAAATACAGCATCTCGCCGGAAGTTCCGTCAGCTCAGCTTCAGATCGTCGATCAGGATGGCAAAACGGTTTATGCGGAAACGGTCGAAGATGTTTCGGGTGTCCAGTCCTTTAACTGGGACGGCAAGAATAACGCCGGTGTTGCTGCCGCTGAAGGTGCCTATACCTTTGTTATCAAGCCGCTGGGGAAAGACGGCGAAACCTTCAAAGATGACAAGGGCAAACTGGCATCGGTGTCAATTGGCATCGTCGGCAAAGTCGACAGTGTTGATATTGGCGATGACGATATTTATCTGCGGATTGGCGATGTGTCAGTCCCGTTTGCGACCCTGACCAACGTCAAACTGGCCGCAACCACAACGAATAACGCCAGTGATGGCACCTCCGGAACAGGTAGCACCGGAAACGATGGCGACGATCCGGCAAGCGACACAGCCGCCTGATCGATCGACCACTTTTGAAATGCCTAACAGCCTGTAAGCGCAGGAGAAAAAAATGAGCCTTTTCGGTGCAATGATTTCTGGTGTATCTGGCCTTAACGCCCAGAGCCAGAACCTTGGTGTTATTTCTGACAATATCGCCAACCTTAATACTGTCGGCTATAAAAGCACCGTGGGTCGGTTCTCGACCCTGGTGACGCAAGCCGCAACCAACACCAACTATACGCCCGGTGGTGTACAGTTTCACCCGACAGCCATGATCAGTAAACAGGGCCTGTTGCAAGCAACATCCTCGACAACGGCAGCCGCCATTTCGGGCGATGGTTTCTTCGTTGTACGCGATACATCAAACCCGGGCGACGACAGCGAATTGTTCTTTACCCGGGCCGGAGATTTCAAACCCGACGATGACGGGTATCTGAAAAATACAGCTGGCTATTACGTTCAAGGCTGGGCAACGGATCGCAACGGAAATTTGCTTGACAAAACAGGCGCTGTCACGTCGTCGAACAGCTCTGCGGCCGGAGATCTTCAGATTCTGGATATCAACTCGATCCTGACGGCAGCGGCATCGACCACCAGAATCGAATTTGGTGCAACTTTAAACCTGGAAGAAACCGCACTCACCGGAACCCCGACGACGTCCAGCACGGCCGGTATTGATGCCAGCACAACCGACCTCACCACACTGGCAGGGATAACTGCCGGCGATTCATTTGACATTACGGTTGGCACGGGCGCCCCGCAAACAATAACAATTGCCGCCGGCGAAACCCTGAACAGTCTGGCTGCCAAAATTACGGCCCTGACCGGCGTAACCGCAACGGTTGATACCACCAGCACCAACCACACATTGTCAATTTCTTCTACCGATCCAGAAGCAACCCTGACACTGGCGAATAACAACAATACACCATTGACCGGATTGGGCTTTGGTACACTCACAACAACAGCTGCTTTTACACCAGGGGCTGGCAACATCGCGTCTGGTGCGATTACCGCAAATAATTCCCTGCCTGTAACAGTTTATGACTCCCTGGGGGCCGCACATAAACTGAACCTTCAGGTCGTAAAGCTGGGGCAAAATAAATGGGGTTATGAACTCACGGGATCAACGGCAGCAGGCCAGCTTGACGCAACAACGCATCCGAATGGCCTCGTCGCATCGGGAACAATGACCTTTAATGGCGATGGTGGTCTTAAAACCTTTACAGATGAAAACGGCATTTCACGGGTTGACCAACCCGTGACCGGCATTACCTGGAGCAACGGCGCCGAACCAAGTTCCATCACCCTTGATGCCGGAACAATCGGGAAGACGGACGGGATTAAACAGTTTGCCGCCGGAACCGACGCCAATGGCAACCTGATCGAATATACAACCGACTTCATCAATCAGGATGGGGCGCAGGCCGGAACCATGGTCAATTACGGCTTCACCGAAGATGGATTCTTGCAAATTCAATTTGCCAATGGCGTGAAACGCCCGGTCTACAAGCTGGCGGTTGCGACCTTCGAAGCCCCGGATTCACTGGAAAACCATACTGGCAACGTCTACCGCCAGACCCGTGAATCGGGCGACTATCTGTTGCGCGAACCAGGTACAAATGGCGCAGGCAAAGTGGTGGCATCGGCCCTTGAATCCTCGAACGTCGATCTGGCCGAAGAGTTCACCAATATGATCATCACCCAGCGTGCCTATTCGGCCAACACCAAGACCATTACCACCACGGACGATATGCTGGACGAACTGATCCGGGTGAAACGTTAACAGCGGCCGGCGCGGGTTAATCGCCCGCGCCGCTGCCACGGCAGTTTCTGCCACAGGCTTATTGTTAGGGACTCGCCCGGCTTTTGCCGGGCTTTTTTTTCGACGATCCAATACCCATATAGTGTAGTATCGATCTTTCAACCAAAGATGCCTGTAAACGAACGTCGGCGGGCAAAAATTGCCGGTCGTTAACCTGTTCTTCAACTTGCCCCCCTATTCGTGTTAGGGGTGGTGTGGCGGTACGATGCCTCGCCAGTTTGGGAATTGGGGTGACCGAGCGGGATAGGAGCAGCCTGAATGGGCGGCATTTTACAGACTCTCAAGAGCCTGGAGCCGACACGTCTGATGGCGTTGTCGGGCGTTGGCCTGTTGTTGATTGTGTTCTTTGCTTTTTTGATTTTGCGTGTCTCGCAGCCAAATATGGATTTGCTGTATCGCGACCTGTCCCCGGCAGATGCCGGACAGATCGTTGATCGTCTGGAAACACAGCAGATCGAATACCAGTTGCTAAAGGGCGGCACGGAAATTCTGGTCCCGGCAGATCAGGTCAACCGCATGCGCATTTCAATGGCCGAAGCCGGTTTGCCATCGGGCGGATCGGTCGGTTATGAAATTTTCGACAAGCAGGATGGCATTGGCTCGACCAGTTTCGAGCAAAATATCAACCATGTGCGTGCTCTTGAAGGTGAATTGTCGCGTACCATTGCCTCGATCGATACCGTAAAACAGGCGCGCGTCCATCTGGTTTTGCCCAAACGGCAAATGTTTTCGCGCGAAACCCAGGAACCCAGTGCGTCTATCGCCCTGCAATTGCAAGGCAAAACACTTGATGCCGAACAGGTTAGCGCCATTCAGCACCTTGTGGCTGCCGCTGTGCCGCAACTGGTACCCAGCAAGGTTTCCATCATTGACGAACGCGGGCATCTGCTGGCACGCGGTGATGGTGAACAGCAAACGGCAACCTTCCTGACCCAGACGGCCAACGAAATGCGCGTTCGCAACGAAACCCGGTTGCGCAACACCATCGAGGACCTGCTGTCCCGGTCGCTGGGATTTGGCGAAGTGCGGGCCGAAGTTTCGGTCGATATGAATTTCAACAAAGTCACCACCAATAACGAACGGTTTAACCCCGACGAACAGGTGGTACGATCCAGCCAGACAGTTGATCAGACCTCAACCAACACCGAAAACGATGGTACGGACCCGGTAACCCTGCAAAATAACCTGCCCGACCCCAATCTGGGCAACAATGGTGCAGGCAGCAACAGCCAGGAAAACCGCTCGGAAGAAACCGTCAATTACGAAATTTCCAAAACCACCACCACCAGCATCAAGGAAATTGGTGAAATTTCGCGGGTCACCGTTGCTGTTCTGGTCGATGGCACCTACACGACCGACGCAAATGGCGAAAAAGTTTATCAGGAACGCTCGTCTGGCGATCTCGACAAGATTGCGGCTCTGGTGCGCAGTGCCATTGGCTATGACCCCAACCGTGGCGACCAGGTTGAAGTCATCAACATGAAATTTGCTGATACGGCAGACATGTTCAGCGACACACCGGTTGATACCTTCCTGGGGCTTGACAAGTCTGAAGTCTTCCGTATTGCCGAAATGCTGGTGCTGGCAATTGTCGCGATCCTTGTTATCTTGCTGGTGGTTCGCCCGCTTCTGACCCGTGCCTTTGAAACCCTGCCCAGCGCGGCAGATATGGCACAACGGCAATTGCTGGCAGAAGACGGCAACATGATGCAGGATGGCACCCCCGCCCTGGCTGGCCCGGCCCCGGTGCCCGGTGGGCATATGAACGAAGAACATGACGAACTGATCAATATTTCGCAGGTCGAGGGCCGGGTGAAAGCCTCCTCGGTCAAGAAGATTGGTGAAATTGTTGACAAGCACCCGGAAGAGGCCCTGGCGATCATTCGCAACTGGCTTTATCAGGAAAACTGAAGGCCGGGTCAGAGCGCACCGTTTGTTTGATATTCCTGATCCGGGGTTACGCGTTACGACCCCGGACTAACACCCGACAGATTGCCGAAATGATATGACTGCGATCGAAAAATTCAAATTTGAGCTTAACTTCGACGATGCCGATACCGTCATCCGCCCCGCTGGCGCGGAAGAGGAACACTATTCGATCAAGCGCAAATCGCAGCGAAAGAAAAGAGAAGAGGAAGAAAAAGGCCCCCCGCCCCCCCCGGCGATTTACACCGAAGAGCAAATGCAAACCATGTTGCGCGAAGCCGAAAGCCGCGCACGTGATGAAGCCTTTACACAAGGCCATGCGCAGGGGCTGACCCAGGGGCGCGACGAAATTTTGGCCTCGGTGCAAAAAACCGTTTCCGATACCGCCGGGCAAATTGCGGCCCGGCTGGAACATATTGACGAGATCCAGAAACGCGCCCACGCCACCACGGCCGAAGATGCCATTCATGTGACCCGTGCTATTGTCAAAAAGCTGATCCCGGCCTGGACACAAGGAAACACCACGCTTGAAATCGAAAATATCGTTCGCCAATGCCTGTCGAACCTGTTCGATGTTCCCAAGGTGCTGGTACAGGTTCACCCCGACATTGCCGAAGAACTGCAAAACCGTGTGAGCGAAATTGCCCGCAGTCGCGGGTTTTCCGGCCAGGCTGTTGTTGTCGGCGAAGCCAGCATTGCCACAGGCGACTGCCGGGTATCGTGGGGCGATGGCACCGCCATTCGCGACCAGGAACGGACATGGGCGGAAATAAATGCCGTTGTTGATAACGCCATTGCCGCCCACCGCGAGGGATTTGACCTTTCCCACGACAATCCGATGACTGACCCCGAAATTCAGGAAAGCCGCAAACCGGAACCAGCCGCTGCTCCTGACGTCCCCCTCCAACCGCAAGCGAATGCAGCACCGACGCCTTCGCCACCGCCCGCCGAGGCGGAAAACACCAAAACCGGGCCTGAAAACGCAAGCGCACAGGTGGCCGCAACAGACGACGAATAACACGGTAAAATGCCGGAGAGCATATGGACCCGTACAGTAATACTGATACGCCGATAGGCGAACTTGCCCCCCATAAAAAAAGATACCGCTGGCAGTTTTAAACAATAGATTGCATCACACATGTGATGACAGCGACAATGCGGGTTCGGCAGGAGCAATCCGTCCCGAAACATGCAGGAGAATACAATGGCAGACGATGACGATCTTGAACTGTCCGAACTCGATGATGACGATATCGAGCTGGAAGGCGAAGGGACTGAATTACTGGCCGGACTCGATACCAGTGGCGAGGGAATGAAAACCTCCAAAGACCTTGAAGCGGTATATGATATTCCGGTTCAGGTCTCGGCTGTGCTTGGAAAAGCAACCATGCAGGTGAGCCAATTGCTAAAATTGGGCCGTGGTGCTGTCGTGGAGCTTGACCGCAAGGTTGGGGAAGCTATTGATATATATGTTAACAACCGCCTGGTCGCGCGTGGCGAAGTGGTTGTTGTCGAAGACCGTCTGGGGGTAACCATGACGGAAATTATCAAATCAGAACGAAACTAGGCTGGTCAGAAGGATAGCTGGGAATGGCGGACGGGGGGACGAAGACGACGTTCGACATCGCAACGGTGGTCGGACTCATCGTCGGGTTTGCGTTGGTTATTGCGGCAATTTTCCTGGGCGGATCGCCTGGGGCATTTATTGACGTACCGTCGATCCTGATCGTGATTGGGGGGACGGCCGCGATTACGGCAGTGTGTTTTGCCCTGGGCGAATTTCTCGGGGTGGGCAAAGTGTTGGCACGGACGATTTTTCATCCGTCGCGCAACCCTGCAGATGCGGCTTTGCAAATTTTGCAACTGGCTGAAATTGCCCGCAAGGGCGGTGTTCTGTCGCTACAAGGACATCTCGACAGCTTGCTAAGCGAGGAATTTCTTTGGAAAGGGTTGTCCCTGGTTGTGGATGGCACCCCGCCCGAAGAAGTTGAAGGGATCATGCGCAAGGACATGAACGCCACTATTTCGCGCCACCAAAAAGGGGCGAGCATCTTAAAAAAAGCAGGCGACATTGCCCCGGCAATGGGCCTGATCGGCACGCTGATCGGCCTGGTGCAGATGCTGGGCAACCTTGATGATCCGTCATCAATTGGTCCTTCGATGGCGGTGGCACTTTTGACAACTTTCTACGGTGCTGTTTTGTCGAACATGGTGTTCATGCCGCTGGCGGCCAAACTGGAACGCAACTCGCAGGAAGAAGAACTATTGAACTCGGTCTATATGGTCGGTGCCGTTTCAATCGGACGACAGGAAAACCCCCGTCGCCTCGAAATGCTGATAAATTCGATTTTGCCACCGGCGAAACGGGTCAGTTATTTTGATTGATCCCCGACTGCCATTTTTCGGTGACAAAACAATGGTATTGCAGCAAAGACATACAAAAAGCGGATCGGAAAGAGATTAGGCAATGCAGGTATTGATCGTTGGTGGACTGGGCGGCCAGATCGGCGCAGCCAGCAAGATCGCGATGGCACGGGGCGCTTCGGTTCAGTTGGCCGAAAGCGTTACTACTGCCTTGAACATCCTGCGCGCGGGCAAGCGCATTGATCTGGTCATGGCCGACATCACCCTGGATGTTGGGGCCCTGATCACGGCCCTGTCGCGCGAACGCATCAGCGTTCCGGTCGTGGCCTGCGGTGTGGGCAACGACATCAATGGCGCTGTAAATGCGATCAAGGCCGGGGCACAGGAATATATCCCCCTGCCCCCCGAGGCAGATCTGATTGCAGCCATTTTTGAAGCCGTGACCGAAGAAAGCCATGCCCTGATCCATCGCGATCCGCGCATGACCGAAACATTACGCCTTGCCGAACAGGTATCGCGCAGCACCGCGTCCATCCTGATCACCGGCGAAAGTGGCACCGGCAAGGAAATTCTATGCCGGTTTATCCATCGCAAATCAAACCGGGCTGACAAACCCTTTGTCGCCGTCAATTGTGCTGCCATTCCCGAAAACTTGCTGGAATCCGAGCTGTTTGGCCATGAAAAAGGGGCCTTTACCGGGGCCCAGGCACGGCGCATTGGCAAGTTTGAAGAAGCCGATGGCGGAACCTTGCTGCTCGATGAAATCAGCGAAATGGATGTGCGCCTGCAAGCCAAATTGCTGCGCGTGATCCAGGAACGCGAAATTGACCGGCTGGGTGGCAGCAAACCGGTAAAGGTTGATGTGCGCATTCTGGCAACATCCAACCGAGACCTTGAAGCCTATGTGCAATCAGGCAATTTCCGCGAAGACCTTTATTTTCGCCTGAATGTCGTCAATCTGGATATTCCCGCGTTGCGCGAGCGGCCCGGCGACATCCCTGTACTGGCAGAGTTTTTTGTGCGTAAATATTCCGAAGCCAACGACATGCCGATCCGGCCGATCAGTCCGCTGGCGATTGAACGGCTGGTGCACCATTACTGGCGCGGCAATGTGCGCGAACTTGAAAACACCATGCACCGTGCCGTGCTGATTGCCGGCCCCGACGAAATTGGCCCCGAAGCCATCATGTTAAGCGGCACGGCTCCACAACCTGCCCCGCAAGCCCCGCCGCCACAACAGCAAGGCTATGGCGCATCCGGCCCCGATCCGCGCGACATCGCCCGAAACAATGTGGCGGCGTCGGCCTATAACCCGGCATACGTTAACCAGGCCTATCGCAGTTCGGGTGCGGCAACGGGCGGCTATGATACATCTGGCAATGGCACCTATGGCGCGCCCCCCCGACAACCGGCACCGGCACCGCAAGATCCCTATACTGAAAATGCGCGTGCGGCCCCGGCGTCGGCACCAACCGATATCGCGGACGATCGCGCCGATCAGGGTGTGATATCCGAGAACGGCTCTATCACAGCGGCCCTGGTGGGTCGGACAGTGGCCGATGTTGAACGGGAACTGATTATCGATACGTTGAAACATTGTTTTGGCAACCGCACCCATGCCGCCAACATATTGGGAATATCGATCCGTACCTTGCGCAACAAATTGCGCCAGTATAACGACGAAGGGGTTAGCGTTCCGCTTCCCGGCAACGGATAAACGGATAAAACGGGTATCGACACATGCCCGGGGTACATTGCCACTGTCACAGATGGCTGACCTTTGGGCGTGATAGCGAAAAAAGCACCTTATAAACAAGGCCGGGTTTTCCCCGCCATAAATGGCAACAGACAGGAACCAAAGCGCAAAACATGGCAGATGGTCGCCAAATAACCCCTTCAGGGCCCCGAAACACCGACGGACAATCCGGCGGCAATGCCCTTATGGGGAATCTGAAAGGGCGTTTCCGTTCGGCCATGCGGCGTGGCGACATTGCCATGGCATTGGGGTTCGTTCTGATCCTTGTGATCATGATGTTTCCGCTGCCAACCTGGTTGCTCGACATGTTTCTGGCCCTGTCGATCAGCTTTTCCATCCTGATTCTGATGACCGCCCTGTTCATTCAGAAACCGTTGGAATTTAACTCTTTTCCAACGATTTTGCTGGTCGCGACATCACTGCGCCTGGCGCTGAACATTGCAACAACCCGGCTTATTCTGGGTCACGGCCATGAAGGCCCGCAGGCCGCAGGCCATGTGATTCAGGCCTTTGGCAGCTTTCTGGTCAGTGGCAATTTTGTTATCGGCATCATTGTTTTTGCCATTCTGGTCATCATTAACTTTGTCGTGATCACCAAGGGTTCAGGCCGTATTGCCGAAGTCGCCGCACGTTTTACCCTTGATGCCATGCCCGGCAAGCAAATGGCGGTTGATGCCGATTTGTCGTCGGGCCTGATCAACGAAGAACAGGCCAAGGCGCGGCGCAAGGAACTGGAAGAAGAAAGCTCGTTTTTCGGGTCGATGGATGGTGCGTCCAAATTCGTGCGTGGCGATGCCGTTGCCGGTATTCTGATTACCTTCATCAACGTGATTGGCGGCATTATCATTGGCACGGCCCAGATGGGGCTAAGCCTGAATGAAGCCACCGAAACCTACACCATCCTGACAGTCGGCGATGGTCTGGTATCACAGATCCCCGCCCTGATCGTTTCAACCGCCGCCGGGTTGCTGGTTACCAAAGGCGGGATGGAAGGGGCAACGGAAAAGGCCGTCTTTGGCCAGGTTTCGAACTATCCTGCCGCACTGGGCATTGCCGCTGCCATGATGGGCGGCATGTCGCTTTTGCCCGGTATCCCCATGATCTGGTTTATGGGGGCGGCAATCGGCATGGGTTATCTGGCCTGGAAACTTGGCAAAAACAAAGACAAGGCCGCCGCCCTTGTGGTTCAGGAAGCCAGCGATGCTGCCGCCGATGCCGCCGCCCCGCCCGCCGAAGAACCCATCGCCAACGCCCTGCGCATGGATTATGTCCGGCTTGAACTCGGCTATGGCCTGTTATCGCTGATCAGCACCGAACGCGGACAGAAACTGACCGATCAAATCAAGGCCCTGCGGCGCCAGATGGCAGCAGATATGGGTTTTGTCATGCCCAGTGTGCGCATCCAGGACAACATGCAGCTTCCGGCCAATACCTATGTGGTGCGGGTCAAGGAAATCGAGGCCGGACGGGGCGATTTGCGCCCCAACATGTTGCTGATCATGGACCCGCGCGGCGAGGAAATCACCCTGGCGGGTGAAAAAACCATCGAACCCACCTTTAACCTGCCCGCCATGTGGGTGGAACAGGGCATGAAGGAAGAAGCCATGTTCCGGGGCTATACGGTGGTGGACCCGCAAACCGTGATCACCACCCATCTGACCGAAGTGGTCAAGGACCATATGCCCGAACTGCTATCTTATGCCGAAACGCAAAAGCTGCTCGACGAGATGGAAGACGAACAGAAAAAACTGGTCGAGGATATTATTCCCAGCCAGATTTCTATTGGCGGGGTTCAGCGTGTGTTGCAGGCATTGCTGACCGAACGCATTTCAATCCGCGATCTACCCACCATTCTTGAAGGGATCGGCGAAGCCACCGCCTTTACCCGCAACCCGACCTTCATGACCGAGCATGTCCGTTCCCGTCTTGCCCGCCAGCTTTCTGACAACAATTCAAACGCCGATGGCGTTATTCCGCTTGTCACCCTGTCGCCGGAATGGGAACAGATTTTTGCCGAAAGCCTGGTCGGAGCAGGCGAAGAAAAGCAGCTATCGATGCCGCCTAGCCAGTTGCAGGAATTTATCAACAAAGTGCGCACCACATTTGAACGCCTGGGCATGATGGGGGAATCCCCCGTTTTGCTGACCAGCCCGGGCATTCGTCCTTATGTGCGATCCATTGTGGAACGTTTCCGCCCGGCAACGGTTGTCATGTCGCAAAATGAAATTCACCCCAAGGCGCAATTAAAAACAATGGGGCAAATTTAATGATCGGGCAAAAAGGGGCGCGCCATGCGCCTTAAAACCTTTACCGCCCCCACCATGAGTGCCGCGATGGCGCTGGTCAAAGAGCATATGGGTGCGGATGCCATTATTGTATCGACCCAGGATATTCCCGGTTCCGGGGTACGCCTGACAGCCGCCATCGACAATGAACCCGATTTTGAGATCGGCCATGGCACCGGCATTGATGACAGGGCCGATGCCCCGACGCAAAGCGAACTGATCGAGGAAGTCGAACGTGCCTTAATTCGCCATTCAGTCCCCGAACGATTGCGCCTGCGCCTGTGCGATGCCATGGGCCGCGAACGCACCCCGGGCAATGCGCAACAATTGCTGGCCAGTGCGCTTGACGAAATATTTGAATTTGCCCCCCTTCCCGAAAAAAGCAGCCCACGGGCGATTGCCTTTGTCGGCACACCAGGGGCGGGAAAAACACTTTGCGTTGCCAAGGCCGCCGCACGGGCCGTCATGAAAAAACGCCGGGTTGCGGTTTTAACCAGCGACACCCGACGGGCCGGTGGCGTAGACCAATTACGCGCCTTTACCAAAATTCTGAAAATTCCATTGGGAATTATCAAGTCCCCCGAAGACCTGCGCGAACAGTTTGATGCCGTCCGCGGGGCGGATCTGGTGTTTCTCGACACGGCAAACTGCAACCCCTATGTCCAGGCCGAACTTGCGGCACTGGCCGAACTTTTACATGCCGTTCCCAGCGAACCCATTCTGGTTTGCCCGGCCGGTGTTGATGCCGAAGAAACAGGCGATATTGCCAATGCCTTTGCGGAATGCGGAACAACCCGAATGCTGATCACACGCCTTGATGTTGCATCCCGACTGGGAGGCGCGTTATATGGTGCGGACACAGGAAACCTTTCCTTGTGTAATGTCAGCATGACCGCCCAGGTTGCAGACGGGTTGACAGCCATTAGCCCGGTCGCACTGGCAAAGTTGCTTATGCCTGCCAAACACACCCACAAGAAAAAGAGTTTCGCCGAGGTCATGAAATGACAGCCACATCTGATGCCACCCCAAAACAGGCTGGACGCACCAAGGGACGCAATGTCATTGCCGTTGCTTCGGGAAAAGGCGGCGTAGGAAAGACCTGGTTTGCCATTTCGCTGTGTCATGCCCTGGCTTTGCATGAATTAAAATCGCTGCTGTTTGACGGTGATTTAGGCCTTGCCAATATCGACATTCAGTTGGGCCTGATGCCCAAGCATGATTTGGGCGGGGTTATTTCCGGGCGCATTGCGCTGCGCGATGCCATTACAGCCTTTGAAGTTGGCGGCTTTGATATTGTGGCCGGGCGCAGCGGGTCGGGCACATTGGCCAACCTGCCCGCCAGCCGCTTGCAGGCCCTGTCCGATGATTTGCTGCAAACCGGCAAATCTTATGACAAGGTGATCATCGACCTTGGTGCCGGGGTGGATCAGGGTGTTCGCCAGATGACCAGCCTTGCCAATACCGTGATTGTGCTGACCAATGGCGACCCCACCGCTTTGACCGATGCCTATGCCTTTATCAAGGTCACACACATGACCCGGCCCAAGGCCGACATCCGTGTGGTGGTTAATCTGGCAAAAGACAAAAAAGAAGGCGAAGCGATCTATGCCAAACTTCTCAAGGCCTGCGAAGGATTTTTAAAAATCTCTCCGCCGCTTTTGGGCGTGATCCGGGCGGATAGCAAAGTATCGGAATGCATCCGCAGCCAGACACCGCTGCTCACCCGTCATCCCAATTCCATTGCCGCACAGGATATTGAAGCAATCGCAACCAGGCTGATCGAAGGATAACAGCAGCATGGCAGAAATCAGCCCCCCTGTTGCCTCTGTCTCCGGTGCCAACGCCGCTGGCAGTGGTGCTGCAGGTGCGGGCAATGCGGGCACCAGTGCGGTTGTTCAAAATCCCCCCGCGGCCCTTGCCAGATTACCGGTCGACAGCCTGATCCAGGCGACCATCCAAAGCAAAAACGGCGCCGAAGTCACCCTGCAAACCAGTGCGGGGACTGTCACCCTGAAACTGCCACAAGCCCTGCCTGCCACTATGAATGATCTGGTTTGGGTGCGCATCATGCCCCAAACCGGTGCCGATGGCAGCAGCGGCCTGCGATTGCAGGTATTACCGCAAACAGTGCTCAACACCGCTGGCGGTGCAGCTTCAGGGGCCAGTGCCGGGGCCAGCGGGGCTGCGGCACCCGTTACCCCCAATCCGGCTCCGTTGGTTCCCGGGCAAAGTTTTACCGGTGTTACCACCACCAGCCTGACCTTTCCCGGCGGCAGCACCCTGCCTGCGGGCAGCCAGATGCAAATGGTCTTTATCGGCCCCGGTGCCGCATCACCGGCCCAGGCCGCCAGTTTTCTGCCCGCCGGACACATCCCCGGACAAACGACACCGGCAAACATCGCCAACGCCGCCAGCACCAACATCCTTGCCGGGCAGGCCGGGCAAACGGCGCAGGCAGCAGCGGCCGCAAATATCGCCGGAGCCCGCCCGCCTCTATTGTTAACCGGCACGGTATTGCCCGCCAACAGCCCCGAAGCCCGTATGTTGCCCGACGGGTTTACGGCTCTGCGGACCAATGCCGGTATTATCGGCGTCCGGCTGCCGGTCCCTGCCCCGGTTGGCGCAATGCTGTCTTTTGCGGTTGATGCCACCAGTGCCGCCGCCGCCCGCATTCCCCTGCCTGTCATGACCGAGGGCGAGCTTCTGGCCCGTGGCCAGGCCGCCAGCCTTAGCCACAACTGGGACAGCCTGCAACGCGCGATTGCCGCCCTTGCCCAGGCGGACCCACAAGCCGCACAGGCCCTGCTCAACCAAATCCCGGCAGCCGGGCCGCGCCTGACCGCCACCATGATGTTTTTCTTTACCGCCATGACGGGTGCAACCGGGTCTGCCAAAGGGTGGCTGGGCGAACGCACCATCAGCGCACTTGACGGTCGCGATGGCAAAGATGCCGGGCTGGGCAAAAAACTGGACAATGATTTTAACATTCTGCGCAACATGGCCAGCGAACCGCGTTCTGATGGCTGGCGGGTGATGGCGATGCCGTTTCATATGGGCGAACGCATTGAACAGATGCAACTGGCCTGGCGACACGGCCACGGCGAAGAAGACGACACATCGAACCGCAAGGCCGATGATGCGGGAACCCGGTTTTTGCTGGATTTGTCGTTTACGCGGCTGGGTCATACCCAGCTTGACGGGCTGGTGCGCAAGGAAACCCAGAAATTTGATTTGATCGTGCGCACCGAAAACGCCCTTGATGGCCCGCAGCGCGACGATATTCGGGCCATTTTTCATCAGGCGCTGGCGATTGCGAAACTGGGGGGCGCGCTAAATTTCCAAAATGGCAGCCGCTTTGTCGCGGTCAGCCCCGACCCGGCATCAACCGGGCCGCAAAAACGCGGGTTCGAAGCCTGAAACACAAAGCACACCACAATAAAGTACATTGCCGGTTAACGGCATTAACCCTGGCGCCGCTGCCACTATGCTGCTTGATAATATATCTGGATCAGGAACAGGCCCATGCTGGAAATTTTTGAACGCCGCAACTTGCTGCAAACCGAAGCCAACCCCGGCATTCAGTTTGATTACGTTGTCACCCTGCAAAGCGAACTTCACGGTGCGAAAAATGTTTTCCCGGCGCAATTAAGCCTCCGGTATGTGCCGGACCGCTTGCTTTTGAAATCCGACTGTCTGGCAACATATTTTCAGGAAATCGGAACCATAACCTTTGACAACCTTGAACAGGCTGCCGTCCTGCTTATGGAAGATTTCAACAACGAACTGGTGCCGCGCTGGATCAATATGCGGTTAAACAAATACACCGCCGACAACGACACAGTACACCATCACGAAGCCACCCTGGAAGATCGCCAGCCCCGCTGGCACAATACCCGCCTGCTGGAACGGCTGGAACGGTATTAAAGCAGGTTAGCGAAACGGCTGACCGTGAATCCAGATGGACAGGGAAAACCGCGTTCCGGCCACGGTCGGCGCGACACGGTGCAAAACAAAACTGGGAAATAAAATAGCGCTACCGCGTGCCATGGGCGCATCAATCACATGTCCGGCCGGGTTAAGCTGCAACTGCCCGCCGTCATAATCAGCCGGATCGGAAAGCTGGATCACCATTGTCAGCTTGCGCCGGCGTGCCACATCCGATGCGCCAATATCGCTGTGCCAGTCATAATGCCCGCGCTGGTCGCCTTCATAACGGGCGATCTGGGCATTTTCGGCAAAATCGGTCAGGCCGAAATCAAAACAGGTTCGGTTGGCGGTTGCCACCAGATCAATGATCCGGCGCATCACCTCGGGTTCCTGTTCTTCGTTGAACCAGCCGATTTGACTGCGGCGAATATGGCTGGCCGATTGCCCCTGCACCAGCCCGCCTTCATCAAGGCGGTCGTTGAAATTGGCAATCAACCGGTCGCAGGTTTCAACATCCAGTGCGTCTGGCACAACCAAAGACATTTCGTCAGGAAACATATCGCCAGGACTCCAAAAGCACCCTGTTGGTGCAAGCGCCGATCTATACCGCTTTTTCACACCTGACCAGCGGAAAAAACGGATACCGGACACATTTTTAACAGCGCAAATTCAGGGCAATAGCATCATACCCCTGTGTCGATTTTTAGACAGATGCCAGCCTTGATCGGTGTGGTTAGGGCACGATGACATCGTCGTTTTGCGCCATCAGTGTCAATATCGGCCCGCCGGTGGCGCTGGCGTCGTCGGGGTCGTGGGTGACCAGCAAGGTGGGCAAGGCCTGTTTGCGGGCCTGATCAAACACAAAGCGGCGAAACTGATCGCGCAGGGTTGCATCAAGTTTGGAAAAAGGTTCGTCAAGCAACAAGGCACGCGGTTGCGACAGCAAAACCCGCATCACCGCCACCCGCGCCCGCTGCCCGCCCGACAATGTTGCCGGGTCACGGTCGGCAAAGCCAGCCAGATCAGCAATTGCCAGGGCCTGCTCTACCGCGTCGCGGCGCGGCCCCCGGCCCTTGATATGCGCAGGCAAGGCAAAAGCCAGATTGCCCCCCACCGATAAATGCGGAAACAGCAAGTCATCCTGAAACAGGATACCGACATGGCGGTCTTGCGGGGCCAGGGTATCGATCTGCGTGCCATTTAAAAAGACACGTCCCACGGCATCAAACCCGCACGCCAATGTACCGCACACATATGCCAGCAAGGATGATTTCCCAACACCGCTGGGCCCCATCACGGTAACGATCTCGCCTGTCGCAACCGTCAGGTTGACATCGCATAATTGTTGGCCCCTTACCGAAATACGAACATCATCCAGCGTAAGGCCGGTATTTTTATCGGGTTGTTTCATAGACCACCCCGCAGACCACGACGGCGGCGAAACAGGGTTGCGGGAATAATCATGGCGATGCCAAAGCCGATAAACGGCAAAAGAGTTTGCAAAATACCGTAAATACCAATCATGCGCCGGTCATTGCCCGCCGCCAAGGCCACCGCATCGGTGGTAAGGGTGGCAAAGCGCCCGGCACCAATCAGCAATGTCGGTAAATATTGACCGACACTAACAGCAAAGCCAACCGCAATGGCCACCAAAACGGGCCGGGTTAATAACGGCAAAATCACCTGCCAGAACACCCGGTCGGGCGATGCCCCCAAACACAGGGCGGTTTGGCGATACCGCGTATCAAGGGCGCGAAACGGGTCGGCCAGTGATAAAAACACATAGGGCAGCACAAAAATCAAATGGGCCAGCACCACCGAAACCAGCGTGCGTTCCAGCCCCAAAAAACTGAAAAACACCTGCAAACCAAACATGAAACTGATTTGCGGTATCAGTAAAGGCACATAAATCAGCCACAAGGCCCCGCGTCCGGGCCGGGCACCGTTACGCTGTTCACACTCCAGGCAGGCCACCACCAAAATAATCGCCAGCAACACCGCCGCCCCGCCAATGATGATGGTATTGATCACCCCATCGCCCAGCGCAGGCAATTCGCGCAGCCATAATTTTACGCTCCATTGCCCCGGCAGCATATCGGGGAAGCGCCAAAACCCGGCAATGCTCCATAGCGCCAAACCGGCAATGCCCAACAACACCAAGGCAGCACTGATCCCCGCCAGAGCCGCCGCCACCACGCGCGCGGCCCCCTCTTGGCGATAGCGCCCCCCGGCCTCGGCCCAGCCACGCCCCACCCGGGCGACTGTTTTTTCACCCGCCCACCACAGGGCAATCACCGCCACAACCACGCCCAATTGCACAAGGGCAGCGGCCGATGCCATAAAGCGCATCGATAAATCCGGATCGGACACCCAGTGTAAAATACGCACCGCCAACGGGGCCGGTGTGGTGGGAGCCAAAATCATCGCCACATCAACCACCGACGCCGAATAGGCCAAAACCGCAAAAACCGGCAATTTGATTTGCGGATAAATACGCGGCAACACGGTTTTAAACCAGCCCGCTATGCGCCCATATCCCAGGGTTAACGCAATATAGCGGGTGCGTTCGGCGTCGGCCTGAGGCAACGCGCCCAACGTCATTAAAAACAAAAATGGCACTTCCTTTGCCACCAGCCCAACCACCAGCGCCAGCCCCCAGCCATCTTGCACGGTGATAATGTCGGGCGGGCGGGCCCAGCCGCCAAGGGCGGCAAAACCCCGCATGATCCAGCCAGACGGGGCAATTAAAAAGGCAATGCCAAAGGCCGCCGCCGCATGGGGGACCGACAAAATCGGTGCCAATACCCGCTGCATCAGGCCAAAGGCGCGCGTACCCTGCCATGCCGCGCAAAAAAGCATGACCACACCAAAGGAAATCCCCGTTGCCAACAGCCCCGTCACCGCCGATAGCCTTATTGAAATCAGCAATCCCGGCTGCGCCCATAAAGCCTGCCACGCCGACAGCGACCATTGCCCACCGCCCAAGGCCGGCAAATAGCCAAAAGCAGGCAACACCGTGCCCAACAGCCCCGCCAGCAACGGCCCGAGCATTAAAAACACAGTTAAACCCGGCGCATATTTTAGCAGCTTGGGCACAGATCCCCCGTCACAACAAACACACGCCTGGCACAGCCGCGCGGGACCATTTGCAATTCCAAAAATGATGCGACCAAAAACAGAATGCCGCCAAAATCATTGGGCGACGCCATAGCGTTTTTGCCATTCACGTTCGACCAGCTCCATCCAGCTTGGATGGGGTTCGGGCAAAACATTGCCCATCTCGGCAGGCGACAGGGTGGCAACGCCCAAATCCAGCATGTCAAATTTTTCGCGATCTGCGGGTGGAATTTTATCCATATCAAGCACGGTAAAACTGCCCCAGATTTCCGGGTCCTGTTTGCGTAACTGGGCTTCTGGCGACATCAAAAAATCGGCCAGCACCACCGCCCCGGCCTTGGCCGATGCATTGAACGGAATGGCGACAAAGTTGGTATTGCCCAAGGTGCCACCGTCAAACACAAAGCTGCGCACACTATCGGGCAATTCAAAATTGGCGATCGCCGATGAAACCTCGGCCGCACTAAAGGAAAAACCAATATCAATTTCATTATCGGCCATCATGGCACGCAAGGCCGCCCCATTGGCCGGATATGCCTTGCCATCGCGCCACAAAAGCGGCTGCATTTTTGCCAGATAAGCCCAAAGTGGCGCCAATACCTTTTGCGTATCGGCCTCATCAGCCGGTTTTTGCAAAACTGCCGGGTCATCAACCAGTTCGGTCAAAACCTGTTTTAAAAAGGATGACCCCATATAGTCAGGCGGCTGCGGATAGGTGAAGCGACCGGGATGGTTTTGTAACCATGCCAGTAATTCCTGCGCACTGTGCGGCGGGGTTTTCACCCGTGATGTATCATCAAAAAAGCTAAGCTGCGCCATGCCCCACGGAGCTTCAAGCCCATCGGTCGGCACGGTAAAATCGTTCACCGTGGTCGGCTTGCCCGCCACATCAACATATTTGAAATTCGGGGTTTGCTCCGCCCACGGCCCAAACAGCAAATCATTGCGCTTCATCGCGGCAAAATTTTCACCGTTAATCCAGATCATATCCACCGCCCCGCCATCGGTAATACCTGCGGCCTTTTCCGAAACCACCTTTGAAACCGCATCGGCGGTATCGGCAAGTTTCACCTGTTTAACGCTAACGCCATATTTTTCCTGCACCTGGTTACCAGCCCAGGCAATATAATCGTTAATGCGCGGCTCCCCGCCCCAGGCATACCAGTAAACGGTTTGGCCCTTGGCCTGTTTTAAAACCGCATCCCAGTTTTGCATATCCGGGGCCGGGTCTGCACTGGCACGGGGGGAAAATCCCGTCAGGCTGGCGCCAAGTATTGCCGCCACCATTAAACCGGCCATTAATTTGGGCATATGTGTTCCTTCCCCCTGAACTTTTAAAATCGGCGTGCATGTCGATGGTTGCTTTGTGGGCACACCGAAACAATCAATTTTTGCCGCCGTTACCAATCTGCACTAAATTGTTGTCGGGCCTATGGCCTGTGAAATCAATTCACGCTTGCGTTAAGACTGCGCCAAATACATCTTGGTGCGACGATGCCGCAAGGCCACACCCCTGAAATGGAAACACCAATGTTTGACTGGATCGCCGACCCCCATATGTGGGTAGGTCTTGCAACACTGACCGCCCTTGAGATTGTGCTGGGCATCGACAATATCGTTTTTTTGTCGGTGATTGTCTCTAAACTGCCGCAAAAACAGCAAAAAGCGGCCCGTCGCGCGGGCCTGCTGGCGGCCATGCTGATGCGCCTGTTGCTGCTGGCCTGCATCGCATGGGTCATGGAACTAACCGCCCCCCTGTTTGAAATATTTGACCGCGCCATAAGCGGACGCGACATGATCCTGATTGTTGGTGGCCTGTTTTTGATTGCCAAGGCATCGATGGAAATTCACCACACCATTGATGAACCGGGCGAACATGAAGCAAAACCCGTTGCCGGTTTTATTGGCACCATTGTTCAGATCATGCTGCTTGATATCATCTTTTCGCTTGATTCCGTGATCACCGCTGTGGGCCTTGTGGACCATCTTACCGTCATGATGCTGGCCGTGATCATATCGGTAGGGGTGATGTTAATGGCCGCACGCATGATTGGTGATTTTGTCGACAAACACCCGTCGATCAAAATGCTGGCCCTGTCGTTTCTGATATTGGTCGGGTTTGTTTTGCTGCTGGACGGTGTACAAATACATGTTCCCAAGGGTTATATTTATTTTGCCATGGCGTTCAGCCTGTCGGTGGAAACCCTTAATCTGCTTAACCGTCAGCGTAAAAAGAAAAACCAGCTGAAAAATCAAACCGGCACCGACCAATAAACCGGTTGCCGCCGCTGCCATTTTGATCGGGCAAGCGGCGGCATCCTTCATGTCAGCCTACCAGATCCAGAACATCAACACCCACGCATAAACAGGTGCGGCCAGCGCCAGCGCAAACAGCAGCGACGCGGCAACCTTTTGCACAGCCCCCCCATCCTTGCGAACTAAAATTGAGGTTCCCAGCCACCACGACCACGCCGTCGCCGCGATCAGCAGGGCCATGCGCGCCATTGGCACCCATGCCAAAGCAAAACCGTCCGCCCGCAGCAACGTTACCGTTTGTGCCGATAGCCCCAAAATAACCCCACTGGCCGCCAACGGAATCAGTGCATGGGACAAATGGAAAAAGGGCTGCCCGCCACGCGAACGCGTCACCCGACAGGCCAGCTTCAACGGGATCGAAATCAAAACCGACAGGACAAGCGCGGTTGCGGCAATATAGCCCAGCAACACGGCACCATCGAGCACGGTCAGCACGTCATTTAGGGCGGCATAATTGGTTAAAATCCACCAGGGCAAAGTCGCTTGCAACGGCCAGATAATATTGTGGTTCACCAGTGCCATCGCCAACATCTGCTTGATCTCGACAAACCACGGGCTGCTGCTCCATTCAAAGGCGCCGATGGCAACGCCCATCAGGCCGGTAATGATCAACAAGCTGTCCCAAATTGTTGCCGTGCGGCCCGACAAACGCACAATTTCATCATTGGGAGAACGGGATTGAAGGGCAACGGCATCGTGAAAACCGCTGCAGCGGCCACACATATGGCAGGGCGACGGGCTTTCCATGTTTTTCACCGCCACCAAGGGCGCACAGTTAAACCGGTGCTCGTGGCTGTGGGTTGCGGCATTCAGGTCCCATTTCGCACGATCAACACCGTAATGCATCGGGGCCAGCTTGGCCAACACCCCAAAAACACCGTTCACCGGGCACAAATACCGGCACCAGACCCGCTTGTTACGCCCGTAAAGATAACCAACAATCATCGCCCCGAGCGTTGATCCGCCCAAAATAAGCAAAACCGGTGCCGGATATTGATAAACGCTGATCATTTGCCCATAGACAGTGGTCAGAACAAACGCCACAAACGGCCAGCCCGGCCAGCGGACCCAACGCGGAATGGCACGGCCCCGCCCGTGGCGACTGGCAAACTCCGTCAGCGCCCCTTCGGGGCACAAAAGCCCGCACCACAGCCGACCAAACAGCAAGATCGACACCAGCACACCGGGCCACCAAATGCCCCAGAACACGAACTGTGCAAACACAGTCACGTTGTTCCAGATATGTGACGCCAGGCCGGGCAAAGGCATAAGAACCGGCACAATCAGCAATATCGCATAAATGCCGACCACCGCCCATTGCAGGCGACGAACCAGCACCTGGTGGTTGCGCAACCACATTCCAAACGCCAAAAGCCGCCCGGACGGGACGGCACCAGAACCATTTACTGTTTTTGTGAATATCGTCATGTCATCAAGGCCGCTTCACAAATACCGGGCACCGTTGAGGTTGCCCGGCTTCCTATTTCGCAACAATAACGCCATTGGCCGTTTTCTGATCCATATGGAATTCGTCATAAAATTCGTATGTCCCGGCAGAAAGATGACGGATCACGACGAAGGATGTCACACCCGGTGCCAAAACCTTTTCGCGATGCAAACGCAAACTTTCAAATTCCGCCGGGCTGCTGCCCGAATTGGTCACCATAATTTTAAACGTGGTGCCCGCCGCAACCTCGATCCGGTTGGGCGTAATCACGCCGTCTTTGATATCCATATGAATGACTTGCATCTCATCGGCCTGTGCCGCACCGGGCAAACATGCCAGGCCAGCACCGACCAGAATGACGGCCAAAATCGCGAAAACAGCCTGTTTCCATTTTTGCATCATGCCTATTTCCTTGATTAACAAGCAGATTGAAAAAGCTGGCACGTCAAACACGCGCCAGCTTCACAGGCCGTTTTAATAACCGCCCTTTTTGCCAATACCGGCAAAAACAAAGTCATAGTTCTTTTTGAAAGGTTTAAACCACGGCGCAACGCCGGTTTCCTTGTCGATGTGACGCCCGAATTTGGAAGCCGCCGACGGCGGTGCAACATCCAGGGTCAAACGGTATTTTCCCGGCCCCATCAATTTAACATTGTCGCCGTAATGCGGGCCGTCATTGGCAACCATCGGCATCAGCATCCCGGATTCAGTTTTGCCATCATCAAGTTTGGTCAGGGTATAACCAATGTCCAGATACGGTGCCCATTCGCCTTCTGCCAAGCCGTTTTTATTATCGGCCAAGGCATGAATATCCGCCTCAAGATGAATATCAGATGTCTCGGCAGGCCGCATGATCCCCTTGGGTTCCATGGTGATTGGCTGCAAATAGACCGCTGCCACTTCAAGGCCGCCCCCCTGCTGGGGTTCACCAATGGGATATTCAAGCGCCTGTGCAGGCAATGACATCAACAATGCAGACACACCAAGACCGGCAGCACCAATCCTGGCAATCCAGGGGGCTTTAAATTTCATAAGGCACACTCCTTCATGCGATAAGGTCAATTGCCAACAGGCAATCAACAACAAACCGCAGGTGATAACGACGTGTTCACAGGTTTTAAAATGGGGGCAGAAAGGAAGGGCTTAACAAACAAGGCCCCCAAATGACATGAGAAGGATTATCATTATCAAACTTACGGCGCCAGAATAATCGGCAAAAATTGTCCTCACCGGGTGAAATCATCCCCAAAACAGCACGTCATACAATCAGCAGGGAAATCAGAATACTTGCAAAGTGCGGATTAATTTACATTTCTGGAATGGTTTCAGGTTCACGTCGCCCAATCGGTCACAGAGTCGCAAAGGCAAAAGTTATCGCCCAAAACAAATTTCGTGGTGAAATGTTTTGGCAAGAAATTGGTAAAAAGCTATTCTTTTTAATCATTATTCATCACAGCCCGCAAAGCAGCCGCCAGGTTATGAAAAAAATAGCGCCCCCCGCCAGACTTGCCGCCGCCTTTGAACAAGCCGGTTTGGCTGATATTGATGTGCTGGAATTTCCTGATGGCACCCGTTCAGCCGCCGATGCGGCAAGGGCCGTTGGCTGCGACATCAGTGACATTGGCAAATCGCTGATATTTCAGGGTAAAAATACACAAACCCCGGTCCTGATCATTATGAACGGGGCGGATCGGGTTTGCGAAAACAAGGTTGAAGCCGTGATTGGCGAAGCCATTGGCAAGGCCGATGCGACACAGGTCAAAGACCATACCGGATATGCAATTGGGGGCGTACCGCCCTTTGGGCATGCCAATGCCATACGAACACTGATTGACGAAAAGCTGCTGGCAAAACCCGCCATCTGGCTGGCGGCAGGCACGCCGCGCAGTGTATTTTGCCTGACCCCGGCACAATTATGTCATATCACCGGCATTACAAAGGGCCATATACTGGACCAGAACGCGCCC